>Ga0181355_1000788_pt1 | contig 13755 bp, 13 predicted proteins | sample Fa13VDMM15DN_FD_130099 | JGI IMG/M metagenome (GOLD analysis project Ga0181355, IMG submission 130099) | Freshwater viral communities from Lake Michigan, USA - Fa13.VD.MM15.D.N | ecosystem: Environmental > Aquatic > Freshwater > Lake | place: USA: Michigan | collected 2013-09-23 | reverse complement strand
CTGTAATAGTTCCACTGGCGGTAATAGCACGACTAATTGCTAATGGATTTCCAGCTGCAGCACTAATAGAAAAATCAGCATTAGTTCCAGATGGGTCTCCAACTTGTAATACGACTGTACCAGGCGCACTACCATATCCAATTTGTGCACTTCCTGCTTGAAGTTCACCAGCTTGACAGTCAACATTTCCAGCAGTTATAGTAATACCCCCAGTCGTTGCAGTAAAACCAGTTCCAGCGGTAATAGTAGAGGGAACTGATATATCAGATGACCATAACATATCTGTACCAGCATCTGCTTTTACCAAAACTTGCCCTGGGGTTCCAATACTATCCGCATTATCAACAATGTCCGTAGCTTGAATTGCACCAGAAAGTAATAAAACTCCACTATCAACACTTGATAATGTGATATTTCCAACACCAGTTCCGATAAGAAGACTTGACACAGATAAGTCGGCCGTTCCATTTTCTAATTCTGGTAGAAATGTGGTATTACCACTTGGTAAAATTGATTTTGCAGCCATCTTTGAAAAATATTAAATTTGTTTGAACAAAATGAAAAATTAATAATTATGTTTTATTATATAATACATATTATTCTTTTTCATAAAAAAAATAATTTAATTAAATTATTTATACATAATTCTTTTTCGTGTTTTTAATATTCCTTGACCTATCATTTGCGACTGGTCAATTCTATCTAATATGTCAATTTTATGTTCAGTTAATGGGTTTGCACTTTCTGCCGGTATTAATACATCGTGGCCTCGTTTTGTGCCGTGTAATCCGACACTTACAACATCACCAGATGATCTAATATTATACTCGTTTTTTAATGGCTTTTCTCCTTTATATGCTGGATTTAATGTAATTATTTCTTTGCTATTTTGCCCTAAATCCCTTCCGAGCTTTGCACCCTGTGAATGACCGAGGGTTGACACATTTTGAGCCCCATATTTATTTTCAGTTGCGGTTTGTAATTTTTTTCCCTGTTTATACCTATCAGTATATTTATATAATCCCATTGCATAAGCGGCGTTGTTTCCCCAGTCCTTGACACTTTCTAAATAAGTGTCTCCGCTCGTTCCTTTATGTGTTAATACGGCGTGGTTTTTATCTGGATCATAATAAACAGAACCATATTTATTTGTTAATTCTGAGTCTAAATTATAAGTATCAATTTGTTTAGGTGCTTTTTTACCAGCATACGAAGATTTAAAAAATTTAGATAAATTGCCTACAGATATTTTACCGCCGCGAGTGGCTTTTTTTTTTAATCCTCTACCGCTCGTGCCTTCTATTGCTGATGGTAATATTAAACTTGCTTGTGATGTTATTGATTCGGCCTTTTTAGCGGCGGCCTTTGCCTTTCTTGCCTCTGGGCCTTTTTTTCTACCGACTGCAGAGCCTGGGGCTTTACCTCTACTATATTTTGCCCCTGGTGCCGATTGTACTGATGACACACTTCTACTTTCCCAGTCTTGTATTCTCCTTGGAATACTTCTTTGTGTATATGGTACATCTTCGGCCTCCGAACTTTGAAATATAAATTGTTCATATCCTTCTTCTTGAGGTAAAAATGCTTTTTTTGGCCTTCCCATTATTTCAAAATTAGCATCATTCCGTTCATATTCATCTCTTAATGCTTCATTATCATAATCGTGTTCTGGTGGTTCATAAGATGGAACTGCCTCGCCTATTTCTTCTGGTTGCATTCTATAATAATTTATTTCTTGCCTTCCAGATGCAAATTTATTATATAATTTTGCTGTGCTTGGATTAACCCCAGGCAATACCTCTATAATTTCACTACCATATGCAAATCTTGGTCTAATTTGTTCATATCCACTAACCTGACTTCCAGCAAATGGCATAAAAAAACTTCCAGCATCTACATCTTTTGGAGCAATTCTTGATGGTGTTAATTCTGATAATGGCCTTCTTCTCGATGGTCTAACATATGGAACCGATTCAGATGCTTCGTATCCCTCATATTCACCGATTTCGCCTAATAATTCCGCAATATCTTTTTCAGTTAATGGCCTTTCAGTTGTATCTTTTATGATCTTCTTTTGATTTTGTAAAACTTTATAAAAATCTTCGGCATCTAATACATCTTTAGGCTGTGGTCTTGTCTGTTTATACAAATCTTTATACAATAATTGTTCATATTCTTTTTTATAGTCTACTTTTTTCTGTGTATCTGTTATTGGTGGCTTGACTACCTTTTTTCCTAATTGTTTAGTTAACTGTTTTGCTGGTATATATGTTTTTTGAACAAATCCACCAGATTTTTTAGCATTATCAAAATTTAGAATTAAATCACTTAGTGTTTTTTTCGGCATATTTTTGGTCAGCTTTTTGAAGTCTGAAAAAACCGCAGGTTTTGTAAGACGGTAAAAAGTGTTTTTTAAAAAAAAATAATTTATTATATTATTACAAAGATAATTATTTATGATTTATTAAATTAATATGGTATGTTATTAGCCTTTACATAATGAGATGCTTGAGGTAAGCTCATACCGTGCTGCATCATTACCTGACGAACAATTGCACCCCTTGCTTGATTTTTAGCACGGCCTACCGTTTCTCGTCTTGGTTTCTTTACTCCTCCTAAAAGCACACCGCCTAACATAGCACCAGGCATTGCTCCAGACATTGGCCTCATCATACCGAAACCGCCCAGACCGCCCATAAGTTTTTTAGCCATTGGTGCTCTTTTTGCTTGTGCCGCAATCGTTGCTGCATGCATTATTCGAGGATGCGAGGCCATAAAATTACTCAATAGAGGATGTTGCTTTCTTTTTGGAGGCATTTTGATTTTGATTTAATTTAATGTGTGAAAGATAAAAAAATTAATTGTTTTATTATATTATTATGTATATTTTTTTTATTAAAATAAATATTAATTACTTTTTCAAAGAAAAAGTATATCAAAAAGAAGCGATGCCTATGCAATGGCATTTACATATAATTTTTTAATAATCCTCGAACTTTTCCCCTATTCATTTTTCCTGCTCCGAATGTCTCAATTGCACCGACGGCCTTTTGACTTAGTGCCTTTCCGACTGGATCTAAATATGGTTTCATTGCATTCATAAAACTTGACCAACTTCCACCAGAATAACCATTTGCGGCCATTGCATTTCTTACAGAATCATCCGTTGAAGAACTCAAAGCAGGAGCGCTATCATACATTTGTTTAGTAATACCAGCGCCGACTTCCAAATTAACAACACCCCCAAATTCAATAGTGCAAATGCCAGGAGTAAAAGCGGCAACATATAATTGACACGAATCACCAGGGTATGCCGTTGACCAATTAACAGGAGAATTATTTGTAATAGTAAGATTGATTTGAAAATTAACTTGCGATGCCATACCGACGCAACTACTCTTTGGGAGTGATAGATCACTACTTACATCGAGTATAAGGGCACCGCCTCCGTATTGATAATTTGAAGCAGAACCAGATGAAACTATAGGAAGGCCAGACCATTGAGGATAAGAAGTATTTGAGCCGTTTTTCTTGCATAGGTTATATAGTTGAATTGGTTGAGCATTAGTTCCGATAAGATTTGACCTTTGAGCAAAATTAACAGAAACTCCAGAAATACTAAAATTAAAATCAGGATAAGATTTTGTCTGGTCATTTAGTGCGGATGGTGGAGGCATTGCCCATATTGCAAAATGTGATGGAATATATGAAAATTGTAAAACATTACTACTTGTAGGAGAAGTTGAGCCATTTCCAGCAATTGTAAAACCGCTTGATTGAATTTGGGTATTAGTGTAGTTGTAAGAAGTTGGACGAACAGAATTTAATAAACTATCTTCAAATGGTGAAATAATATCAAAGAATAGCTGTTGCGATGTAAAATTACCGACAACTGATGTAATAGTAGAATCACTTGCAGGAGCCCACGAAAGCATACGCGCCAGATTGTTAAAAGATAAACTAACAACAACATTTGACAAATTGAATAGGGATTTCTTAGGATTTTTAACACCAGTATAAGTAAAAGGAGAAACCATAATAGGCTCAATAATTTGAGCGGATACAGTCATAGATGTCGCACTATTTACAGTAATTGCGGTAATTTGTCCAGTTCTTGAAGAGTTGACATATTGAGAATTTGGAGATGATATAATACTATCAAATGGTGAATTTGATGCACCTATTGCTGTTGAATAACTTGAATACAAATCAGGGGCGGATGGAAAAGATGAGAAATCAGCATTTGCGACAGATGAATCAACATTCCATTGTGTAAATAGTGGTTGATATAATGAAGTATTCATACTTACACCATTTGTTCCTAAATTTACATTGCAGGATGTAATGCAGGAATTTAGTGGAAATGCTCTTAAGGAAATTGCATTATAATTTTCATATTCAGTTAGATTAGTTCCAGTAATTTGAAATGTAATATTAAAGGCCATAAAAATTTCACGACTCAAACCTTGACCAGGTGGGACTGAGATATTAAATGTAGGATTAACAGAGGCGGAACCACTGACTTGCAAATTATTGAATTGCACCGATGGGACAGATTCAGAAAGAACCAAAACAGGATCTTCGTGAATATTAATTCTCTGGTCAATTGCTTTTGCGATACGGATAGTCTCGGACATCTTTTTGCTAAATTTATTAGAAATTCAAAGAAAATTTAAAAAAGAATTATGTATTATATTTATAGCAGAATATAAATTCAAAAAAAAAATAATTATTTGAATTATTTACTGGAGAATTTCAACCTCAAAAAATGGCAGTCGCCTTAATAGTTTTGTAGCCCTATATTCGGCTTGATATTGTTTATATTTTTGAGGATCATTATAACTTATAACTTTTTCTTTAGGTTCTTTATTTGCTTTTTTTTCCGCATATAATTTTTTCTGATATTGTTTATTATATTCATTTACTTTCTCCCTATTTCTCTTAATCCACGCTTTAGTTGCATTACTCCGTTGAGCCATAACCTTTTTATATTTTTCTGCGATTAATTCTAATTCATCTGACATTTTTTGATATCAAAAATAATTTTTTAAAATTATTATATATATATATTTATAATTTTTTATTTAATTGAAAAAAAAATAAATATTTCTTTTTTTTATCTAATTGCCTTCCACCATTTTTTTATACCTTTATCCCATTGATAGCCTTCATTTTTTGCCGTATCTTTATCAGCAAATGAAAAATATTTAGTTGTGTATTTACCTTCTAAAAATAATTTTTCATCTTCAATTTTTTGCATTTTTTTTTGTTCTCTTTTTTCAACAAATGCGGCAACATCATCGATAATATAATCTTTGTATTGTTTTACAAAATTAGGCTTAAAAATTCTACGAACTCGCCATAATTCATTTTCATCATCCCATTTTGCACCACCTGCTTTTATTTCATCTTTCATACTATAAGAAAAATCAAAATATACATATGGCGATGTTTCTTTTTTCTCACATTTAAAACAAATATTATATTTTATTCTTTTATGAACTTCATTACATTTTTCACAAAATCTCGTAAATCCATTAGGTAAAAACTTTTCTATACAGCACGATCCTACAATTAAAATTTCATCAGGTAAAGAATCAATAGAAGGCCTAATATAACAATTATATAATATTTTAGTATTACAAATACATAATTCATTATATTCTGGAAATGGTGTATCTGGATAACATAATTTATAATAATTATAATGTTGATTATGATTACCACCGCAATAAATATAATTTTTGATATCTTCAAAATCCATATTATATTTTTCACTTAGGCCATTCAAAAATTTTGTGGATAAATCCATTTTGAAAAAATATATTTTATTATTTGATATATATTTATAACTTTATATTTTTAATTAAAAAAAATAAATAATTTTTGGTCAGCTTTTTTCTAAAAAGTGAATTGACAAAAAAAAATAATTATAAAATATCGCATTGTTATTAGAATATTGACCACATCATATATTCGCCATTATATTATAAAATATTATTCTTCTAAATCAAAATATTTTACTAATTTATTATAGTCAAATAATGTTAAATTTCCTTGTTTTTCTTTTTTTGTTGATATTCCATCAATCCTCAAATTCTTAATCGCAATTATTAATTTTAATGCCGTTGTTTCGTATTGAATTCTTTGATTTTCCTTCCACGCATTAAATTCATTAAAAATTTCATAAGATGATAGCTTTCTTGGTTCATTTCTTGGTGCTGTAATAGTTTGTTGAATATAATGTTTCAACCACATTTCAGGCTTTGAAATTGATAACTGTTTTAAATCCTGTTGATGCTCTGTATTAGGTTCTTCCATTCTATGGAATTTATCTAAATCTGGCAATGATTTAAAATATTCATAAAATGTTTTAATACAATTATCATCTGGTAAAATTTCATCATTCCATTTTGTAAAATAATCAAAATTTCCGATTAGTTCATCCGATGATCTAATAATAATATTTCTTCTATCATCTTGCTCAATTCTTAAGGGGTCAAAATTATTAGTTGTAATCATAAAATGATGAAATGAAATTATGTCAAATTGTGCTTTGCCTTTTTCATTAATTGTTAATCTCTCATCTGTTTGCAATGCTTTTAATCTACTTTCCGCATCCATAACATCCTTTTTACTTAACTCATTTAAATTTACAAAATAACAATTAGACATCATTGAATTAAAATTACCCCATACATCGCGGCTCGGTGTTGATGTTTCAAAATATTTAGAACTTCCTAACATTCTACTAATAACTTTCAGTAATGTCCCTTTTCCTGCACCCTGTTTAGAAATAAGTGTAGGAGTTTTAGTTTTTATGGCTGGGTATTGTATCATTTGTCCTATCCAATTTGTAAGCCATTTTGCAGTTAGTTCATCATTATCACATAAAATTAATATATGTTTTAATAATAATTGCAATTCTTCTTCTTTATGTTCATATTCTTTTACTTCTTCCATCGCAAATGGTCGCCATAAATTAAATTTATTTGATGGACAAACTAAAGGAGGTGGATAAATTTCTACTTCATCATATTTTCTAATAAGTGGATTATCATTAATCCATTTTAAAATAAATTTATTAGGTAAATGTCTATAAGATGCAATTAATTGAGATTCTGTCATAAAAATATATTTTTTATCTTCTGTGATTTTGCAATACATACCAGAATTAATAATTTTGAAATGTGTTAATTCAAACTCAGTAAATGGGTATTTTTCTTCTTCGGCAATTAATTCTTTAGGTTCAACCGCGTATGATAATTCTTTAATTATTAATTGCATTTCAAAATTAGTTTGAATTGTAATTTCTTCTTCAATAGGTTTTAAATCTATATTAGAAAATTCTTCAATAAGAATTGCTAATCCATCAAATGATAATATTACATTTTTCGGCCTTCCTAATTTATTATAAATAATTCCTAAAATATGATCTTCAATACTTTGCAATAATAAACTAACAACTGAACCTTTAGGGTTTTTCTTTTTGAGTTTTTTGCATAATTCAAATTCTTTAGGATTTTCTACAATAATAGTATTACCAATAATTTTTAATTCATTTGTTAGTGCAGTTATATAATCACTTTCTTCTAATGTTGCATCTAATTCTTCATCCTTCTTCCACGTATTAAAATTTCCATAAAATAATAAGATAATAAATAATTTTTTAGCTTGGTCTCTATCAACATTGTATAAATCTTTGACCGCTTGTAATAATTCATCTCTATTATTAATATATTTATCTAATTCTGGACATTGCATATTATTAGATTTACATAATTGCTGTAATATAGTTGCGTGGCAATTTACCATATCAATATCTTGATATCCTGCTTGTTTCATTAAAGTATGTCTAATTGCTTTTCGCATACAACCTAATGACATACTTTTTGTTGCAAAGTTTCTACCAAAATTATAATCAACTTGCTTATAAGCAACCTTAACACGATTTCTTAAAATCTTTTTATCATAATTTTTTAAAGTTGTCATTTCTTGCTGATCTCTAATTAAATCACTATCAATAATTGCAGTTAATAAATCTTTGCTGACATTTTCTATTGTGTCTAGTCCTGATAATGTGCTTTGATAATTTGAAATTTTTAGGCTCAACTTTTTTGACATTTTTAAAAAATACTTTTTAAAGAAATTAAAAAATTTTGAAAATTATTATTTGATATATATATATAAAATTATATTCTTAATTGAAAAAATTAATTAATTAATGTTTGATATATTATAACATTTATAAAAATTTTGAATAATACTTTTATAAAATACTTTATAAAATATTTTATAAACCTTCCACCTTTTTTATAACCTTCCACCAAACCCTCCACCTTTTCTATAATGGCTTAAAATCGCTTAATAAAGGTTTATAGTATGTCTATATATTATTACTATTATTATTATTCTTATTATTAAGTTATTATTAAGATTAAAGAGAGTATAAGAATAATAGATAAACATAATATACCATCTTATTAAGCGATTTTAAGCAATTATAAGAAAAGGTGGAGGGTGGAGGGTTGTGGAGGGTTTTTCAAAAATTTTTATAGAGAAAAAATAAAAATAAAAAAAGATATGAAAAAAAATATATATTTTATAGTGAATAAAAAAAAAATACATCCAAAGGCCTCCACCCTCCACCAGTTTTAATATACTTGCTTTAAATGGTGTAATATTAACATAGACGAAAAAAAAAGGTGGATGGAGGGTTTAAAAAATATGGAGGCTTTAAAAAATTATAGGATACCACCCTAAAATTAATTTTATTCCTTTTTTTTTGTCAATTTCTTTTGTCGTATAATGTGTATATTTATTAGGATTAGTTTGCCTGAATCTGTAATATTGTTCTTTTTCATCTATTTTATTATATTTAAATCCGTGTTCATATAACCAATCAACACATTGCCGCGGATTCATTTTATTCTTTTTAAAGATCACACTTTGAACTTCTGATACTTCCATTAAGCTTTTACCAAAAAAAAATATTACTTATATTTATGTAATTATATTAATTTTAAAAGTATTTAAACTGGATTAAATCCTATTTCTTGAGTGCCTGTAGGGGTAATAATACCGAATTTACTAATAGCAAATTCTACAGTATTAATAACACTCGCCGAATTAGTAGAAATCGCAAAGAATAGGATTTCTTCAGTAGGTAAAAATGGGCCGACATTTGAACCTCCGACTGGTGAAAGTTCCATATTATTTAATGTTTGTCCATAATGTGTAGGGGTAGGACAACTACCGCTTAAATCTGAAAACATACAGTAGCGAGTATTAGCAATAGGTTGAACTGATTGATTGAAAATATAAACTCGTTTAGAATGATAAAAAGTTAAATCCCCAGGTTGAGGCTTAGTATAAATTACGATAAAAGGCGAATTATCATTACTAATAGTTAGTCCGTTGAATATATACATATACAAACCTAATACATCAGCTACGGTCATACCATTATCAGGACCCATATACCAGTTAATTTTATTATTTGAAGCAAAACTATTTCGGAAGTACCATGCAGGACTGAAGGCATAAGTATTTACCATAGTAGTAGTAGGGGCTAAGGCTGGTCTTCCATCTGCAAATATTGCTAATGAAAAATTTTGTAAAATTAAATTAGTTTGCTTAATTTGCAATTCTGATATTAGACTCTCTACAGGTTGTAAAACTGGCACACCATTAAATGTCAAATTAGATGTTGATAATATTGATATATTTGCTCCATCATTTAAAGTTAATGTCCCAGCAGTTGCATTTAATTTTGCCGTCTCAATAGTTCCGTTATTATAATACAATGATGATAAATCACTTTTTGAATAGATATTTTCACCCTGATTACTCATTTGTATTGTTGGATTATTATCTGGAACCTGTAAAGATAAAATTGAATTAAGTCCTTTACCTAGAAAACATTTGCTATAATTATTTTCATATGTTGGAGGTAGTAAATTTGATTGATAATTACCAGTTGAATCCTGAACATTAATAGAATTTCCACCATAAACATTTACCTCATAACCAGAAGTCGTATTAATAGATTCAAAACTTCCATCTCGCATAGATATTAAACTAGTCCCATTAAATGCTAATGCTTCTGATGATAAAAGTGCAGTATTGCCATTTGCTTGAACGGTAATTTGGTCTTTTTCTATGGTAGCACTTCTACCTAATAAATTATCAACTACAATTGAGTTTAATGTTGTTATATATCCAGATTTTCCACCATCGGCATAAGTTAAAATATTATTATCATATACATCAGAGCCATTAACTAATAAAAAATGACTTCCATATGGTGCTAATGATGTTAAAATTGGTAATGTTGAACCAGCCGCACCAGTTGCCCCAGTATCTCCCTTTTCGCCAGTAGCCCCTGTGGCTCCACTTGCTCCAGTTGCACCAGCCTCTCCCATATCTCCCTTCGAACCTGTAGCCCCCTGTGATCCATTACTCCCAGTTGCACCTCTTGCTCCAGTTGCTCCAGTAGATGCGGCGGCACCATCTGCACCTCTTGCACCAGTTGCACCTCTCGCGCCAGTCGCCCCCTGCAATCCATTTGCTCCTCTTGCGCCAGTTGCCCCCTGTAATCCATTACTTCCAGTTGCACCTCTTGCACCAGTTGCACCAGTTGCCCCAGTATTAGTGGCATCTCCCCTTATTCCCTGAGGGCCTCTGACGCCCTGTAATCCCCTCTCACCTGCTATTCCTTGTGGGCCTTGCAATCCCCTTTCACCCCTCGGCCCAGCTGGTCCAGTAGGCCCAGTTGACATATTTTTTAAAACTCGTTAAAAAGGATACAGAATAATTAAGTAATTTATTTTATTATATAAATATTATTATTCTTTTTTACAAAAAAAATAATAGTTAAATACTTTTTAAAAAAAACACTTTTTAGAAAAAAGCTGACCAAAAAATATCAAAAAATATTTTGTGTTGTCAATAAATGGACTTTTTCGTCTGGTGTTAAATCTCCTTTAGTTATCATATCATTATATTCATCAGTGTCCATTTCTAAGAAGCAACTACGGATGCAGCAATGTTTTCCGCAGGTAGAAATTTTATCACTTGATGACTGATGTGGATATTCATTAAAATATATTCTAAATCCACTATCATATAATTCTTTTAATAAATATGGTTCATCTTGTTCAACCGCTTTTAATACATCGGTTGATACATATTTTTTATATTCGTGGCTATCTACTTCATTACCATAACTATCATAAAAATATAATCCCTTTTCCTTTCCCTCAGTTTTTAACCATATTAAAACCCAATGGCCATAGTTCATAGATTGTCGTATTAAAAAGATACAGGCCATACTCGGATTTGATAATAATACATTTAATACGCCATTATCGACTAATTCGCTATATGTCATTATAGGAATTTCATTATTAGTTAATTCTCTCATTTCTGTATCCGTTAATGATTTGTCCATTTCTTTTTCTATCTTCTATTTTTTTTATTTCGTCTCTGAGTTTATTTAGTTTATTATTATCTTCTATGGCAAAGTAAATATTTCCTAAAATTAACCCAGTGAAAAAGCCAAATATTTTTTTATGTTTCATTATATTTATATATATATAACAAATTTTAAAAAAAATGAAAATTATTTCTATTTCAGAATCACCAAAAAAAAATAAGCGTTTTAGAGTATATTTAGATGATAATACTCATTATGATTTCGGATTAAAAAATCCAAAATATGGCACATATATTGACCATCACGATAAGAAAAAAAGAATGAATTATATTTCTCGCCATCTTGCAAATTATAATGAAAAAAAATTAATAGATTCTATTACTCCCAGTCCTGCTCTTTTTTCTATGATGCTTTTATGGGGAAAGTATGAAAATATTGATGACAATATTAAATATTTAAATGAGTTTTTACCTGAGGCCTAACATCTCTTCGGCTTCCATAGTTGCCCTTTTCTTATCTATTATTGACCTCTTTTTTAACGCACTCGCTACATCATCGTGATCATAAATTGCGGCGCGGTGTTGTCCTAATATCATTTCTGGACAATTTTTTTTAATAACAACGGAACGACCCCAATCACTATTTTTTAAATAATCTCTCATTTCTTTGCTCATATTTATATGTTTATCTAAACAGTACTGAATATTGCGCCCATTACCCAACCGTGGGAAATAAATGAATGTATTTAACTCATTTAATATATGCCTTGTTGATTTACCAGATGCCGCTAAATGCGATACCATTAATGTATTTATACCGTGTTTTCTCCCTTGTGTTAAAACTCTTTCTACTAAATTTTCTAATGCTAATGCTCTTTTTTTGTTTGCTTTACAGCCCTCAATATCATCAAAGCAAACTATGCTGCGGCCATTTTCATTAATAAAGTCTTCTAATTGTGGCGGTGCTTCATCCCACGTATCATCTACTACAATACGTGTATGTGGTGTGTCAGCAAATGCTGGATCATCAATATCATCTGCACTAATAATAAATTTATTAGTTTCATCACCTCCAAAAATTTCATCAAATGCCTTAAAATATGATGCCGCTATCGTGCTTTTCCCTACACCCTGCGGCCCAGTAAGCATAACAACATCAATCATAGAATCTCGCGTTTCTGGGCATAATTTAAATTCTAAATGCTTAGGCAATTCAATTAATTCTTCACCATCTTCAGAATCTTCTAAAATCTTTAAAATTCCTACTACTTTACCGCCCTCAACTTCTTGAACGAGTGCCACAGGTCGGCCATTTAGTTTCTTCTTACCTTTTTGAGACTTTAAAGTATCTAAGGCTAACATCTCGCAATATTTTTAATTCTGAAAATTTACTCGCAAATAATTTATTGTTATATTAAAAAAAATATATTATTTATTTATTTTAATAATTCATATATTAATTTTTCTGGTATTCTATATCTTTTTTTTAGACTACTAATATATGTATATGCAGTTTTACAGTCCTTATATTTTTCCTTTTGCTCTTTTGTTTTTACATCTATTTTTTTACCATTATCATCTATTATAGTTTTACGACATCCAAAATTTGCACGATGTCTACCATTTACCATATTAATACAGCTATTATTGCATTTTTTAGGCTCAAAATTTAATTTATTTGTCCATATTCTTGTAGGCTTTTGATATCCCCAATCTGAATACATACAATAATCTACATCATAAAATGGACTATTTATATATTCTTTCATTCTTCCTGTTTTAGGATTTTCAATAAAATATAATTCAGGTTTAAAGTATTTAATTATCTCTTCGGCTTTTCTCAGAATAGGTAATCCCTTTTCATCTATGTCTTTTTGTAATAATTCAGATGTGCATATTTGCCCATTATGTGATTTTAATTTTCTACCTATCCACGATGTCCTCATTGATGAAAAGGTATAGCAGGGGGGAGATGCCCAAATAATATCAAAATATCCAGTTTCATACGTGGTATAATCCCAATCTAATATATTACAATTAATATCTGCACCCTTTAAATCTAATGATATTACATCATACCCTAATTGTTTACAGACTCTACCAACTGAACCAGTCCCACTAAATAATTCTAAAACTCTTTTCGTCATTTATTTTAATAATTATTTTTATATTGTATTATATATAATCAAAATATAATTATTTTTATTCAAAAAAAATGGCAACAACTTCAGGAGTTCCACCAACTGTTTTTGATTTAGAAATTAATTTGAGTAGTTTAAATACATCAACGGCTAATTCACTATCTACATTTGTAAATAG
>Ga0181355_1000780_pt1 | contig 13796 bp, 18 predicted proteins | sample Fa13VDMM15DN_FD_130099 | JGI IMG/M metagenome (GOLD analysis project Ga0181355, IMG submission 130099) | Freshwater viral communities from Lake Michigan, USA - Fa13.VD.MM15.D.N | ecosystem: Environmental > Aquatic > Freshwater > Lake | place: USA: Michigan | collected 2013-09-23 | reverse complement strand
TTAAAATTTCTGTGTTTTTCATTGTTTATTTATTTATTTAAAGTAACCCAAGATTGTTTAACATAATTCCTTTTTCATCTAATAATTCACTATTTGCTTCTATTTCTTGCATAAGCGAAGTGTATTCATCAAAAGGCGAATAAAGATCAGTTACTGGAACTCCAAGTTGAGTTGCTATGTCCATTAGTTTATTCATATCTTCTTTTCCACTTGAAAATGTATAACTATCAGTAACTACAAATTCAATACTTCTATATAAGTCGCTAACTTGAGAAGTTATTTTTGCTATTTCTGAATCAAAACTATTTAATATTGATTTTTGTTCTGATAAAAATGCTTGTAAATCTGATAATGTATACTCTAATTCATCTACTAATCCAAGTTCTACATAATTTTTGTGAGAACCCAGATTTCTCTTCTTGTTTTTGAACTTTTGTAAGTTCACGTGTATTTGATTTTCTGTTGTCATAATCAATTATATTCTAGTTAATGTATTATAATAATCAACTGCATAAGTATTTGTATCTTTAAAATCACTTCCTAAATCTGGAAATACACTATCATAACTAATTCCTAAATTATCTAATTCTAATGCAGTTTGTAAATATTTGCTTTCATAATCACTAAACTTAGCAGAAGCATCTTGTATTATAGTCAATAATTCACTAGCTAAATCATTTACTTGATTAACAATACCAGATACATCCTGATAATAATTATCAATAACTGATACTATATCAGATGCATTATCATCTAAAAGACTTTTGACTTCGCTAATTGCGTCCTCAATAGCACCCAGATTTTGCTTTCTTTGTTTTCTAACTTCTTTTGTTTTGTTTAGCATTGCTAAAACCCTTGCTTGTGTTTCCATAATAGTATAACGTATTTGATTAATTTTTTTGCATTTTACGAATTATATTTTGCTCTAATATTTGCTCTTTGCTGTAATATTTCAGCTGGAACTTCAATACCAGTTTCGGCTTTTCTTATGAAATACCAGTCTGTTTCTAATAATTCAATGTAGCAAGATTGTTTATTAGTTTGGATTATCATATCCAAATCTTCTTGCGTAGCACCCTCGTTCCATTCTGTTAAATTCCAAATTGGAACGATTAAATTTACTGGCTCTTCAAATGTCCAAAGATTGTCATTTGGCTCTGTTTCTGTAACCCCGATGTATTTGTTTTGTTCGTTGTATCTGTGATAGTTCATATTATGCTAATTCTAAAGTTATTAATCCACGAATCATTTTTGTACCAGTAGTTGCCCACGTTGTTGTTATACTTGAACCAGTAGGGTAATAACCAAATGTTACTACATTGGTTGATGCTGAAATATTACCAAAACCCATATAATTTGTCGCATTATTTTGAACTTGATTATTATTTGCCCATATCATTCCAGTTATATTTGCAGATGTGTTTGCTACTGTCAATGATGTTGTTGTTGCATTTGATGTACCCGAAATAAAATATTCAACAATCATCATTTTACCTACATTTAAATATCTAATTGTCTTTTGAGTAAAAGTTGTCCAACCTACTATTGTTGATGTTGTTGAAATGTCTTGCCAAGTTGATAAAGGCATTTTTCCATCAAGTTGATTTTGTACTTGTTGTATTTTAAAATCAATATCAAGTCCAGAATAAGTATTCGTGTCATCAATAAAATCAGATGTTTCAATCAATGCTTTGTTTCTCCACAATCCAGTTGCTGAATTATAAACTAAAGTATCATTATTTTCCAAGAAACTATCAATAGCCACATCGTGAATTTCTTTAAGTTCATAACCGTTTTGTATACCTACTTCGATTTCTCCTAATGTTGGATGTGAACGAGTTACTTTTCCAACATAAACTAAATGAGTAGGTGCTAATGTTTTTGTAGCAGTATAAGTTCCAGCAGTAACGCCACTCAAATATAATTGGTCACCTTCTGTAAATGATGATGTATTCAATCCGTTTAAATTACCAATGATTACGCAATTTCCAAGACCATTGTTTAAAATGTCAGATTGTAACATTCCAAAGGTACGCGAACTCAAAGCATCGGTTGTAGCAAGTGCTTTTGATACTAATGCCTTATTTCCATTTGCACCCGAAATATAAATTACCGTTCCTTTTGTCAAAGTTGCACCAGTCATATTTTTAACCTCAAGAACTAATGTCGATGCTTGACTACCTACTGGAATATCTAATGCAGTAATAAAAGGATTAACACCATCTGAACCATTATTTGTAATTTGACTTGTCTGTGTAATTGCAGTCGGAATAGTTGGCTTGTTTAATATTTGTGCATCTCCACTTGTAGCATTCCAATCAGCATTGACATTTACTTCTGCCCCAGTTGCAATTCCACCTAACTTTGTTTTTTCAGCACTCGTGTAATCTTCTGTACTTAAACCTTTTCCAGTTACTTTGTCAACTTTTAATGCGTCTTGTGTGTTTACATAAGTAGTCGTCGCTAATCCCTCCTTGATTTTTGTAACTGTTACCTTTTTTGTACTTCCACCATTTACAATGGGTAATACATCATTCCCAGTTAATTCAGTTACTAATGTTAAATCTGATATTTTGCTATCTGCCATTATAAAATTATTTTATCGTTGTTTTCTTGAAGTAAAAAGTCTCCATTTTCTTGTAGTAAGTAATAAGGAATTGTAATTACATTTGTTGCTTGAATTCTGCCTATTCCTTGTGCCATAATCGAGCCATCGCAACAATCTTTATGGTATGTATTGTCATCGCATATACAACCTCGACTCCCACCTTTTGGACTTGTCCTACTCGGAGTCCGAAATCCAGTGCTTTTACGACTTATATTCATCGATTAATTGTTTAATGGATAGCAACTCTAGACCAGCAATAATCTCCTCTTCTACGTTATTTATTTTAGACAATGGAGTTTGTATTTTATCTGCAAAGTAACCTTCAATTGAAAAACCTTTTACTGCTCCAGTTTTTATAAACTCATTCCAAATTTCTTCGTTGTCAACTTTGATACTTCCCATCCAAGTTCCTACTGGTACATTTAAATCATATAATTTTGATTTATCCATTTCTGCATCTTCTACTATCCAACTTTCAACCATAGTAAGACCAGAAATCCGTTCCATATGCTCAAAGGTAGCGTTAGATTGATTTCCATTTTTGAAAAACATTTCCATACATTTACGGATCGTGTCTTTGCTAAACCAAATCATATATTCTCCACTCTCATCATTTCGGTATATCTGCTTATCTGGAACCAGCAATGCACCCATAATAATTTTCTTTTCTTTGCTCACTTCGGCAAACTTTACTTCTCGTTGTTGCTCTTTTAAAGCCACCCAATTTTCCTCAATGGCTGGACTCTCTACAATCGAAATTGCATCAATTCCACTTAATTCCATTGTCTCGTCAATTACTAATTCTATTACTTTCATATCTATATAACGTATTAAATTTGTTTTTTGCTTTTATCCTAATGTAGCACTTGAAACTATATTCCTATCCAAGCCTTGTTGAGTAGTTACATCATTTGCTACAACGTATGCTTTGACTGGTTGTTGTCCTTGTTTTGCTATCGTTTCTGCTATCGCATTTGTACTTGACGCTCCAACTACGTTTATGCTTGGTGCTGACATTGTTGGTGTCGACATTGAACCAGTACTTGCAGATGCACCACCACCATTTGGCGTCTTTACTGCCAATATGCTTTTTACTGCTTTGAATCCAGTTACACTCGCTGCAAGAACTGCTGGAATTGCTTGAGGATAACCTAATTTTACCCCAGCTGTAATACCTTGATACGTATTCATCAATGCACTTGCAACTGCCATAGTCTTACCTACTGCTGTATTTTTACCCACTACTTCTGATGCTATGTCAAGACTATCTGAAACTGCTTTCATAAGTTCCATTTTGCCTTTTTGTTGCTCTTCGTCTATTTTAGTTTCGGCATCAACTGCATCCTTATGAATTTTTACTTTTTGACTTTCAGTAAGTGTTTTGTCAGACAATAAAAGTGCTTCACGCTCTAATACTAATGCTTTTTTATCTTCAAATGATATTGCTTCATTTTCAAGATCTAATTCAATCATTGCTACCCTCTCCTCATCTGCTTTTACTTTCTTTGCAGTTGCTAATTCTGCGTCTTGTAAATCAAATGTCTCTTGAAGTTTTTTTCTTGCAAGTTGCTTTTCTGGCTCGGTTGCATTTATATTTGCTAAATCGACTTCTAATTGCTTTGCAGACTTGTCTTGACTTAACTTTAGTTTCTCTTCATCCGTTTTGGCCATCAAAGAGTTTTTATCCTCTTCTAGTTTATTAGTCAAAGCCAGAACCTTTTCAGAATGTGCAGTTACCAACGCTTCCTCTTTCAATTGAAAGTCTTGCTCAATTAATAATTTTGCATTTGCCTTTTCTTTTGCAGATAATTTGATTTCTTCAAGTTCCTTTAAAGCACGTGCTTTTTGAGTGGCAAGTTTTTCCTCTTCAGTTTTGTCCCCTAAATTTTCTATGTCATCGGCATACTTTTTCTCTAAATTTTCTAATGCAGTTTGTTGTTGTATTCTTAATTGCTTTGCCTTTTCGCCATCTGAAACTGCTTTTTGATGTGTTTTATCAGATGCTTGTTTTTGTGCTTCTTTTGTTTGAGCATAGTCATCAGCATCAGCAGTTTGTTTATCTCTGCTGTTTTTGAGCCTCATACCCATCAATTTTTTCATTTGAGCATTTACATTCTCTGTTGCTTTTTTTCTGTCCTCTTCGCTTAATTTATCATTATTCAAAACGGCCATATGCTCCATTTGAAGCAATACCAATTCCTTTTCAATACGTTTTCTCTCACTCTCTAAATACGCATCGTTTGTCTTTTTTAATTGCTCTTTAGTTGCCCCATTTGCTTTTGCATATTTTTGTTGTATATCAAGTGCGAACTTACTACTTTCAGTCAATTCATCAAACGCATCTGATTGTCTATCCAAAGCAGATGTCATATCATCTAAGGCTTTTTCAGACTTCTTTTCAGAACTATATAATTCAGCTAAATACGTAACCAATTCCCCTATGGCAATTACTAGAAGTCCAACTCCAGTACTCATAATGGCAGTCTTCATACCTTTAAGGGATATATTTGTCAAATCAATACCTTTAACTGCATTCATAAAGGCATCTGACATCCCACCAGTTGCTTGACTTAACTTTTGAGATAACTGACTATTGTGCAAGATTTGTTTTCCGTAATCAACAGACTTTTCCTTTGACGTTCCTACACTCCTATCTAGTTTGCCAAACGACTTTTCTAAATTGTTCACACCCTCGACTGCTTGTCCAGTATCAACTTTTACTTTTACTTCTACTTCTTGAGCCATTTGATGTCTTTTAATGGTTTAACTGCCTCTTTAAATGTTTCTGGCAGTTTGTATTTCCCTTTTGCTATTGCAATTAATTCGCTATTATGTTCAAAATCTAATTTCAAACAATCTAATATATTTTTTATCATTGTCTTTGGTCTGTTAGTAGTTCAAATTGTACCTCTCCAGTTGTCAAATCAGTTGTGAATGTATTAATCAAATACTTTGTGTCTCGTATGATGACGTTATCGTTCAATTTAAGCGATGTTAATATACTGGTTGGTAATATAGCACTCACTTTTACTAATCGTGCCTTATAATTGAAAATATTGGCAAAGTATGCAGAATAGTATTGGTCATATAATCCTTTCGTAACAATTTCATTTGTTAATGTAGATTGTTGTGTTGGAAAATTTAATCCATAGGTTACACTTGAAATCAATGTTTCTTGCCCGAATGCTTTGTATTCAGTTAATGCAAAATTACTTGCAGTACCAGTTCTTGCAGTTGAAAAATAAAACTGTGGCGATGTTGTCAATGCAGTTGGTGTATAGTCATATAAAATTATCGGCTTTGGAATGTACTGTTGATAGTCACTTTTTAAACAATATCCAACTTGAAGCGTTCCCCCTCCTATATTTTGAAAATTTAAATCCTCAAATGGTAGTTTAATTGAATACTCTTCGCCATCGGATGGTGGGTTGTTTACATATCTTAATGACCCATATTCAATACCAGCATTTGAATTAAATGCTATATTTATAAATGATTCACTTTTCTCATAATCAAAGTTTATTTTTTTATATGTCTTTACTCTGTTTAATCCTTTTTTGTCTTGTATTACATACTTTGTAATGTCAACATCAGAACCAGCACCATAATAACTTTCCAACTGCTCAACTGTGTAATTAATTCCATCACTTGAATAACAAGTCAGATTAAACATTTTTAGTAACCCCGAAAAGAAATCCTCTATTTTAATTTCTGGAAAATATTTTTTTATTGGCAAATAATATAAAGGTGTTGTTTGAGGAAATCCTTGTGAGTTTGCCGCGAAATATCTTGTTTCTGCTTGTCCAGTACTGGCTTGATAACGAGCATTCCCATCAAAATAACTAACAAATGTTAACGGCTCGGATGTTTCAATAAAACACTCAAAATAATCTGTTGAAGCAGATGTACCATAAGATGAAAGGATTGATTGTGGAAAATAATTACCACTAAAATATCCACCAGCAGTAGACACTTTTGCATCCTCTTGAAATTTGACTCCATTTTTATAATAGGCAATTGTAAAAGGAACTCCAGCATTTGTAGTTATTACTTGAAAATCTGCTTGTCTATATACAAAATTATAAGTTCGTGTACCTATAACAATTGTAGGTGGTATTGCAAAAATTGAAACTCTATCAGTTGCCAAATCCATATCAAATCCACTTTGATTTGTTGCACTCCCTGGAGTGCTTTTTGATGTAAAATTTTGTTTTGTTAATTGTGGTACGGCTGCAAAAGTTTCAGCATTTTTCATATACAAATATGCGTTTGTAAATCTTGCATCTGTGTTTAAAAATGTGCTTGGCTCTGTTGCAGTACCATCAAAATTAATTCCAAATTCAGTTTCAATTATATTCAATACTGCTCTTAATTTCAAGGCTGGAAACAACTCGTTGTATCGTAATGGATATAATGTGTCGGATATGTTGTTTGGGTCACCACTTGAAAAATTCCAATTTCTTACAGACGAAATTAATGGAAACATAATGTCAGAACTTGTGGCATTTGTAATCCTATCTTTTACATTTGTAGGTGTGTAATTGAAACCATCATAAGCAGTATTCAATGTCAAATCCTTTAAAAATTTACCAGCAAATATATCTTTTAAGTTTCCGAGAATACCGATAAAAGTAATTGAATAATCCTTTGCAAGTCCGTCTTCTAAATTCGCACTTTCAAGTTGTATTTTTCCCTTACGAAATGGAATGGTGTCTATTTCAATATAAGAATCAGACTTGACTAATGTACTGAATGGTGCATCATTTGAGTTGTCATACCAATGTCTAAAAATCTTATTGTTTTGCTTTGATGCTGGTACTGTAAATGTCTGACTGTAATCCGTTGTCGTTTTGGAAATATCATTGATATTTTGTATCGAACTGACTACCGAAATCTTTTCATCGTCAAACAAATCCACACGATTATATTCAAGTGTGTCAACATCTTTTATGTATATGGCTACTGTTAGCATTATACTACATCATTTATAAGATTGAACGCATACTCAAATTCAATTTCGTAATTTATCATTTTATCTTTCAAAGTTGTTTTTAATTCGCTAGATTGAGTTTTGACATTTACTGGTTTGTCATCCAATAATACAGTTTCGGATAAAAGTAATTCTGTAATAAATTCAGAATACTTCTCATCAACCCAGCCAGTATTCAATTTTATAGTTTGTTTTCCATTTGTATTGAAAGTTTTAAATTGACCTATTTTTGCATTGTAATTTAATGCAGTTTGTGTCAATTTGTAATCTGTATTTTTTACAGAAATAGAATTGGTTTGTGCTTTAAAAAAAGGTATAAATTCCCACCCTCCTCTTTTATTTATGTAGGTGCATTCAACTACATCATACATACATTCTGATACTACTTTAACTGGAAGAGATAAACCTAAATTTACAATAGTTGATGCGTACCATTTTATTTGAACGTAATGCGAGTTATCTATAAATTGGGGTGTCGAACTATCTATTGACAAACGTATTTTTTTATTATAAATACCTCTTGGGTCAGTTGCCAAAATTGCTGGTATTGTTACTGTATATGGTAAGCCTTCATAAATTGTTGAATAAACCACATCAACTTTATTTCCAGCGTTTGGAACTTCTGCTAGTAGATTAAATGTTCTTACATTACCTTGATTTACAATTCTTTCAATAGTGTCGTTTAATAATATATACATTTGTTGTCCTCCAAATTCTTGGTTTGCACCATTAAGGTAATTTGTATAACCATCAAGTGCAACATAAGTTGTCGTTGAAATTACTGTGTATGTAATTCCGTTATACCAAGATAATTCTACATTTACAAATAGCCAGTCCTCTAATGGTGCATCAGTTGGAGTTGAACCTTGTGGAGCTTGATATGTATGATTAAAAAATTCTTTTACATAATTTGAAATATTATATCTTGTCTGCCTTTGCGTTGCACTTGGTATATTTTTAGACAAAGAATAAAATCCAACTCCAGATGTTGGAGGTAATTGACCTTTTTGGTAAATTGATAATTTTACTCTGCTACCAGTTTGTGTCGCTCCATAATCCCCAATACTTACGATGTAAGGACTTCTAACATTTATGATTGTCATAACTGGTGCTTTATTGTTTCAATTAATACTCCGTCTTTATATCGCTCTTCTATTACATTACAGTCTTTGTATGTAGCTAAAAATCTTGAAGCGTCTATTTCTTTTGAATGTTCAATTATGAAATCTGAATAATTGTTCCCCTCTTTTGTTAATACTGTTTTATTCATTTTCTTATGTTTGATTTAATTATAAAATCTACTGTTGCTTTTACATCTAAGGCAAATGCTTCTTGTAATTTTGTCGGCATCATTCCTATATTTTTATCTACTGCTTTTGTGAGAAAAGGACTTGGCTCAATACCTTGTCTGTAAACACTTTCACGAACAGCAAAAGGATTTAAGCCACGTTTACTACTCCAGTCTATAAAGTGTTTAACACTTGGCTTTATCCCCTCTTTAAACGAGTAAGGACTATTCCCACCTTTCTGTTTCCACATCTTACCTTTGTTGTCTGTTCTCTTGAATGTGCTTGTTGTCATTCTAACACCCCCAGCACCCCTTACACCCTTTTCAACAAATGCTCCGTAATACGACAAACTAATTCCTAACTCTATACTTCGCTTATGGAATACTGCCCCAGTAGATTTAACACTATTAAACAACTCCCCAGTGTCTACTTTACCAGATGATTCAAGATTTGCTTTTGCATCTGCTACTACATTGTCTCCGAATTGAGTAAGTGCATCTTTTAAGTGATTAAGTTTTAGCATACGCTTATATCATTTGGAACTGTAATCACTATCGTAGTTTGAAACCCAGCTAACATATTTTCCATCTCCTTGTTTATGAAATCTGAAGTAGGTATGTTTTCTAATTCCCAGCCATCATTGTAAATGGTACTTTGCTTTATCCTACCGATTAATCTGTTCACTACATAAAGTTGGTTAGTCCAAATGTAAACAAGATTGTCATTTCCATATATGTCATCTGCTGGTAAGTCTTTTGACACATCTACAATATCTAAATTGAAAAGAGTAATCGAAAATGAAAGTGTGTTTTCATTATGCGTTACTGTATCAAGTGAGATATGCGACAAAGGGAATATAGTCATCTTTGCAAGGTCAACTTCTGTTAGTGTACCCATCGTAACCTTATTGCAAAAAGGATTGCTTAAAAGTTCTGTTTTCAAAGACTCAATAATTCTATAAACTGCTTCAACTCCTCTTAAATTATCTGCCATTTTTTTGTGCCTTTTTTAATTCTTTGTTTTCCTTTTTGCGTTTGTCTATATTGTAACATAAATTATTTAAGCATTTATGTACGTTCATTTCCTCTATCGCTTCATACTTTGTAAGGTCTCCCCCAGCAAGTTCATCGATTGTTGCATACCAACCCCAGTTTCCACTAAATTCAGTTGCTTCTGAAAAGGAATGTTCGTCTCCAATTCCAAATGCTTGGTAATATAAGTCGTGCAGTCCAGTCCTAAATTCCAAAAAAAAACCATCGCTCCAACTATTGCTGACATTGGCATCTGCTTTAAAGCATCGTGATAGGTGTCTCCTTTATACTCTTCAATAAGATACTTTCCATTCTTCTCTTTTGTAATTGGTCGGTATAAAACTCCCATAGCAATTACCATTGTTTCCCACTCGGATATGTTTCCATTTAAATCAAGGAACTCCCCATAACTCATATCATCAAGTTTAGGTAACCAGCCAAATGTAATGTCTCCTACTGTAAACTTTTGAACTAATTTTGGCTCCTCTTTTAATATCTGTGCTATCCTATCTGCTATCGAACTTACAAATGAATATTCTATATCCAATACTTCTATGTGAGTAAGTTTACAAAATATCTCTAACATTTTAATTTCAAGGAAATTGACATCCTTTTGCTTTTCATTTTCTTTTATAGCATCAAGGTATCTCAAATATTGCGACAATGTAATTTCATCTAATGAACTTGGAACTGTTACTTTCATATTAGTATAACGTATTATTTATTTATTTGTGTGAAATTTATCTTACTGCATACTTACCATAATTCGGTCTTGCTAACTTATCATACAATCCATAACGAACTGCATCTATTGTGTGATTGAACATATCGACTGGAGTGTTCAGCACTATACCGTTTTTATCTTCTGCCCATTTATAATTCTTGAACTCCTTTATCATATTCAAACTATCTCGTGTAATGTTTAATCTGTATCGTTTCATCATATCTATTCCGATATTAATACTACCTTGACCTTTCGTTGCTGGTTTAATATTCCAACCCATACGATACAATTCTTCTATTGACTTTGGCTCTGCACTATCTGCATATATTTCTTTACGTTCTACACCCAGCTGTTTTAAATGTGTGTCAATATCTCTGTTGGTTAAACCAGTCTTGAATAAGAATTCTTTAAGATAAATATCATCTCCTTGTTTCCATATACCAACTAATGTAGTCGGATCATTGGTAAACCCGAAATCCATTCCGTATGAAAGAAATGTAGCAGTATCTGGTATATCAACACAATCTTGTACTCTGAAGATAATTGACTTACTGGCTCCTACTTCTCCTAATCCATATACTCTCCAATAATTATCGTCAATGTCTTTCAGTCTTTCTATCTCTGCTACAATATCTTCTGATAAGAATTTATTATTTTTGTATGTCGTAATAAAGAAATCTGCGTCCTCTCTTGGCTTTATTTTATCGTATATGAAGTGGAACTCATCTGAAGGATTATAGTCCAAAATAATACGCCCAGTAGTCCTAAAAATTAACTGTTGCCAATCCTCAAATGTAATCTCATTTGCTTCATTGATGTAAAGTAAATCTCTTTTTCTACCTCTAATCTTTGTTGGTTTATCCAACGATATAAATTCTATTGTGTTTCCCTTGAACTTAAACTCACTTGAAGATTTATTGTGTAAACTTTCATCGTATAACTCGTTCTGTTTCAGTATCTCAAAGAAATCTCTCATAGCAGTTGCACGTAATGCTGGATATGTCTTTCTGCAAATGGTAATAATCTTACCTTTGTTTTTTGCACAATAGTTAAATATAATCCACATCAGAATATTGTAAGTCTTACCACTCCGAGTACCCCCTTGCTCTATGATAATTCTCTTATCTGAATTGGATAAGTGCTTCCAGACTATATTTGTTTTTATATCTTTCATTCAATAACTTCTACTCGGAATGAATTATTATCTTCTCCGTTATCCATTTCAACTCTTTCGATATATCCACGTTTCTTCCCTTTAGTCTTCAAAAAGAATATAGTAGCAGATGTATTTCCTTCTGCTATCTGTTTGTGTAACTGGCTCTCTGCAAAATCCAATGTCATATTGTCTATGTCCATACATTGTTTTTTATAATCAGCATCTTCTTCCATCCAACGATAGTGTGTCCAACGTGCTATGCCTACCATTTTACAAGCCGATGAAACTATGCCTAAAGTTTTTTCTAATGCTTCTACCATTCCCTTTTTTAATATGTCACTATTTGCCATCTATAATATTTTTAATTAGTTCTAATGCTTCTATTGAATTTACTACGTTTCTGTCTGCTACAATATTGTTTACTCTTGTCTGCATTGATTTTAAATGTCTGTCTGATTGACTGCTGTTTCTTTTTAATCGGCCTACAACTCCATCGTCTGTAATCTTTATTACCATTGGATTTGCTTTACCTATAAACTTTCCATTAGTAAATCTATCCCCCTCTGCTACGATAATTTTTCCCTTAGTATGTTCTATAAAAGGATCAACATCTGTCATTACACTCATCGATAACTTGTCAGAACCTTGATACATCGAGCCATCGTATTTACCCAGAACAATAATCCTATTGTCTGTATGGTAATATATCTTACCTATCTTTTTTCTATGCGATAAAACGTAGTATTGAATTAACTGTTCCATTACCCACGTCTTACCAGTGCCACACATTCCTATAAGTAGTATTATCATTGTCTGTTTTTTACGTAATCATTATAATTGTTATCAAAGCATTCCCATTCTGAATTCATCATTATAACTTCCCCAGTTAATCTGTAATGATTTTGTTTTGTCTTGTGAACTCCGAAGTCGGCCTTGTTATCTTCTAATCTCAATTCTTTCGGCAAATACTTTTTTCTTGCATCCCAGAATATTGGTAACTTTCTTTTCCACTTGCTTTCTGCATATTTTATTCTCTCGTAAAACATATCATTGTACACGTTTGGGTATCTTCTGTTTGGTCTGTGCCAACTCTTATAACAACATAAGGTTGTCTCTAATGTAAAGTATGATAAATCCTCGTGTGGAAATCTTTGTCTTGCCTCTTCTAAAAGTATTCTTCCCTCCTCTTTTAACCAATCTAACTGCTCTTTAGAATATGTGTAGTCAGTCTTATACCAATCCATATCGTCTCTTCCCAGCACTTTGCATAATCCGTTACGATGTGATTTAGAACCCCCAATGTCATCAAGGAATAAACTATCGCAATCAATATTCAAACCAGTAATTTTAAGGAACTCTAGGTAACTGAATGTTGCTAATCTACCAAAGGTATGAAAGTTGTTTATAACTGTATTCCAAAGTGAATTGAAGTTTGTAAACTTATGCTCTGGCTCCTCTCTCATAGTAAAGAATACTACTTGTGTCCTTCCGTTTAAAACGTGTATGTAATTCTCGATGCAAGTTTCAAATACATTCTTTACATATCTTCTGTCTGTGTCCCAACCCAGCTTGTCATAATTTGTTCTGAACCACTTGCTGAACTTTGACATATCTATTTCTTTTAAGTTTGGTATCTGCTCGAAAATAAGATATGTTGTAATTACATTTTGAGTACATCCGTTAATGTATGCGAACCATAGTTTTTGTTCTCTTGACATCTGTAACTTTTCAAAGATAAAAGGAAATGCATAATAGACTGCCCCAGCGTGTGCTTTATATTTCAAATGAAACTCATAAAACTTTAAAAATACTTCTCGTCTGTATTTAGGTTGTCTAAAATCTAATCCGTATTTTAATTCTGTCTCTTCTGTTTCCTTGTTTATGTCGCAATATCTTCCAATCATAATGTGCTTTCTTATCTATCCTTACGATAGGATTTTTAACGCTCTCTGAATTTATAACAAAATACCTATCAGCAAATAAAAGTTCCTTAAAATG
>Ga0181355_1000778_pt1 | contig 13815 bp, 9 predicted proteins | sample Fa13VDMM15DN_FD_130099 | JGI IMG/M metagenome (GOLD analysis project Ga0181355, IMG submission 130099) | Freshwater viral communities from Lake Michigan, USA - Fa13.VD.MM15.D.N | ecosystem: Environmental > Aquatic > Freshwater > Lake | place: USA: Michigan | collected 2013-09-23 | reverse complement strand
TTCAGGACGCTTCACTCCCTTGGGATGTCGCTCTTGGGTATGCGCGGGTCTGACGTTATGACACAGGCCGAGTGGAAAGACTTCGGCAAAGGTCTTGGGATCGACATCGTGGGGACCAGTGACAGATCGTCGCAGGACGGGCTGATCGTTGCGCCATCCATTGGCGGGGACAAGTACGTCAACCTGATCGAGCGGGCCATCATGCGTTGCATCCCTCTCTATCAGGAGTTTGCAGAGGCTTCTGATTGGGCCATGTCTTGGCCTATGTTGCGTAAGGTCGAGGAAGAACTGGCCCTGTACAAGAGCACCCACAACAAGATTTCCTTTGTGGACATGATCAACCAGTTCGTCTGCACCATGAACCAAGGTCCGAGGGCCGAGCTTCTGATTGTCGATGAGGCGCAGGACCTGACCCCCTTGCAGTGGCGGATGGTGGACATCTTGGCGCAGAACGCCAAGCGCGTGCTCATAGCTGGCGATGACGATCAGTGCATCCACAGGTGGGCGGGCGTGGACGTTAAGCTCTTCATGCAGTGCTCCAAGAACACCGAGGTTCTGAGCCAGAGTTATAGGCTCTCGGCTCCTGTTCATGCCCTGTCGGTCGGTATAAGCGGTCGCATTCGTGACAGGCTCCCCAAGGAGTTCTTTCCGGCGGAGCATGAGGGCTCTGTGTCTAGGGTCCTTGGTCCTTGGAACTTGGACTTGCGCGAAGGAAAGTGGATGGTCTTGGCTAGGACCAACTCCTATGTTCAGGATTGGGCGAAGAAGCTACGCGCTGACGGGTATATGTTCCAAGTATATGGCAGGAACAGCGTGGCTCCAGAACTTGGAGCAGCCATCCAATCGTGGCGGACCCTGCAGACGGGCGACGCCCTATCGGTGGCACAGATTAAGAAGATGTACGAACTGATCCCCAAAATGGGGGACGCTGCGGGGGTGCGCAGGGCGTCAGGCAAACTGATCGAGGCCTTGTCCGCTGACCAGCTATACGGGTATGATGCGCTGGTTACACAGGCGGGGCTGATTGCTCCGAGGGATACCGATGCCCTTCGGGTCTTCAACCTAGGTGAGGATGAGACAGCCTACATCCGAGCAATCGAAAGACGGGGGGAAGACATCAACTCCGTGCCGCGCCTCAAGCTGTCGACGATCCATCAATCTAAGGGCGGCGAGGAAGACAACGTGGCCTTGGACCTATCTTCGACAAAGGCTTGTTGCTACTCCGATTTCCCTGACGATGAGCACCGCAACTTCTATGTCGGGGCATCAAGGGCCCGATACAACCTTCACCTTATTCACACAGATAAGGCTTACCGCTATGTCGTCTGATAATTGGAACGCCCAGCAGGAATGGGAAGACGAGGAAATTGTTTATATGAGCAGCTACCCTGACAGCAACCCAAAGACGGCCTTTGGTGAGGCAAAGATAAAGCTGAGCGACACGCCCACCATAGGCATCCAACTCATGGGTCAGGTGCACAGCAACGGGGCTGTTAAGTACGGTCGCTTCAACTGGCGCGAACATCAGGTGTCCTCCACTGTCTATTACGATGCGGCCCAGCGCCACCTGATGGCGTGGTTTGACGGGGAGACCATCGACCCAGAGAGCGGCCTGTCCCACCTCGCCCATGTCATGGCTTGCTGCAACATCCTTCTGGATGCCGAGAAGAACGGGAAGTTGAACGACAACCGGAAGGATAACCGATGAGCAAAGACAGGTTTGACGCGAGCACGGATGACTTTCTCCTGAAGATGGACCTGTCCAACCCAGAGGTTGAATGGTTCATGCCGTCGGAGTTCCCCGACCTGACGAAGTTCTACACGATGGCAATCGACTTGGAGACTCGCGACCCAAACCTGACCACCATGGGGCCGGGGTGGGCCACCAAGAATGGGGAGATCATAGGCGTGTCCGTGGCGGCAGGGGACTTCTCCGGATACTTCCCCATTGCCCATGCCAACGGACCCAACATGGATCGCAAGATGGTGCTGCGCTGGCTACAGGCGCAGCTAGCCACCCCGCACATGACCAAGGTCTTCCACAACGCCAGCTATGACGTGGGCTGGCTAATGGCCGAGGGCGTCAAGGTCCAAGGTCCGATAATCGACACCATGCTGGCCGCTCCTCTGATCGACGAGAACCGCCTGTCCTACCGCCTAGACCTGCTGGGCAAGGACTACCTAGGGATGCGCAAGGACGAGAAGTTGCTACGTCAGGCGGCGGCGGAGTGGGGCATCGACCCTAAGAGCGAGATGTGGAAGCTGCCCGCCCGCTACGTGGGCGTCTACGCAGAGCAGGACGCCGTCCTAACCCTGAAGCTATGGGAGCGGCTTAAGCCCATGCTTGAGGAGCAGAGCCTTCTGTCCGTCTGTGAATTGGAGCATCGCGTCCTGCCCGCCGTCATCGACATGAGGATGCGCGGTGTGCGCGTCGATCTGGATAAAGCGGAGATTGCCAAGAAGGAACTCCGCAAAAGGGTGACCGAGCTCAAGGCGTACATCTTCACCGAGTCTCAGGTTCAGGTTGACCCGTGGGCCGGGGCATCGGTGCAAAAGCTGTTCGACGCCCTTGGCATCCAGTATCCGAGAACGGCTCAGGGCACTCCGTCCTTCACCAAGCAGTTCCTGCAAGCTTGTGAGCACCCCGTGGCCCGTGCCGTTGTGACCCTGCGGGAGATGGACAAGGCTGACAGCACCTTCATCGACTCGATCCTGCGCTACCAGAAGGACGGGCGCATCCACTGCGAGATGCACCAGCTTCGCTCCGACGATGGCGGTACGGTTACAGGGCGCTTCTCGTCATCCAACCCCAACCTACAGCAGATTCCAGCGCGTGACCCCTACATTAAAAGGATGATCCGGGGTCTTTTTGTCCCGGAGGAGGGCTGCAAGTGGGGATCTTTTGACTACTCGTCCCAAGAACCTCGGCTCTTGGTGCACTTCGCCGCCAGCCACCCCGACACGTCAGAGGATGCCTTGGTCAAGACCATCGTGGACGAGTACCAGCGGGGCGACGCCGACCTGCACCAGATGGTGGCCGACATGGCGGGCATCAGCCGCAAGTCTGCCAAGACCATCAACCTAGGCATCATGTATGGCATGGGAGTGGGAAAGCTTGCCAACCAGCTAGGCCTCACAGAGGTCCAAGCCAAAGCACTCATGGCCGACTACCAAGACAAGGTCCCCTTCGTGAAGAAGCTGGCCTCTCTGGCGTCCACTCGCGCCGACAGGGAAGGTCGCATTCGGACTATCCTTGGTCGCCTTTGTCGCTTTGATATGTGGGAGCCCGCGACATTCGGGTATAACAAGCCCATGAAGTACGACGATGCTCAGCGCGAGTACGGCGGGATGGGCCGACTGCGTAGGGCGTTTACGTACAAGGCGCTCAATCGGGTGGTTCAGGGCTCCGCCGCCGACCAGAACAAGCTTGCCATGGCAGAGTGCTACGAGCAGGGCCTCGTTCCGCTGCTCACTGTGCACGACGAACTGTGCTTTAACATCGAGACCGACGAGCAAGCCTCCAAGATTACGAAGATCATGGAGGAGGGGCTGCAGCTAAAGGTCCCAAGCAAGGTGGACCAAGCCATGGGAAACAACTGGGGCGAGATCGACTGATCCTTACGGCTGCGTCCGCTGGGCGATTTCCAAGTTTAGCTGCTGCGAGATAGGGTCGCTGCCGAGTAGGCTTGGAGATAGCGCTGCCCTGTTCTGCGGGGACAGCGGGGCAGAAGGAAGCTTGGGCGCTGCGGGGATCGCGGGGATCGCAGGAGCGGCCACAGGCATGTCGGCAAACGGGCCCAAGTCTGGGCCGGAAGCCGGAGCAGAAGCTTCCGAAGGGAGGTCTGCAAACGGGCCAAGGTCCGAAGTCCTAGGTTGAGTCGGAGCTTGAGAGGATTTTTTTTCCGGAGCAACAAGAGACTCTCGGGCCCTCGACCGAGACATCGCCCTAAAGTCTTGAAACGGAATTTCACGCGATGGTGTTTTGCGCTCAATCTGGTCGTTCCGTTCCTGTGAACGAATGTCGGCGCGTAGTTCTTCCGAAGCCTTGCCCGGATAAAACTGGCCCCGCATGATGCTGCTTACCTCGTCAGAACCGAGCTTGGCCTCTTTGACCAACTGCCTACGGATGCTGGCATCGGAAAGGCCCAAGGTCCGAGCAGCTTGGATATCTCCGTAGAGCTTCCCCTGTTCGCGGTACAGGTTGTCTAGGTAGGTGCTCCATGCCTGACGCATTTCATCTGCGGTGCTGTCCGCAGCACGAATAACGCGGGTTGCCGACGTCTTGGCGTCCTGACGAAGGGGCGAGTACTCTTTGCCAGCAAACTGGAAGTCTCTCTTTAGATTAAGTTCCATGGGAGTAAAGCCAGAAACCATACGAGCAAACTCAGTTGGTAGGTTATATTCCTGCCCTTGTTTTCCGGGCGTATCCATAAACGCTCTGGCTAGACGCCCCAGTTTTAGAGCGCCCTCTTTCTCCGTTACGATTTCCCGAGAGTACGCGGGAAGGAAGGCCGTCCACACATGGTTTATCCCGCTCAAAACCTTGTCGGACAGGCTGTCGCTTTCGCTATAGACAGTGGCTCCTGTCGATGTTTTGCCTTGACGGCCCAGCATGTTGTTCGGAAGAACATCGCGCAGACGTTCAAAGGCCATAGATTCGGATCCAAACGGGTCGGCATAGCTAGACACAGAGGCCCAAACACCTGAAGCAATTTGCTCTGCCTCTCCTGCTCCTAAGCGCCCCTTTTCGTAATAGGCCCTCAACCCCGCTACGGCAGGGTCTACGGCAAAGGAGTACGGGGACGTATAGCTAAGGTTGATGTATTCAAACCTACCTGTTTTGTCATTGCTTGTGATGACAATGTCGTTTCCGGCGGTGTAGTCAGGAAGCAGCGAATAAAACTCCTCCATCTGATCTGGAGTAGTACCTGTAGCAGCCATCGACGCCCTGACAGCGGCCTTTGGAAGAATAGTTGCAACGGAGATATAGGATGCAAGCCGACGAGCTCCCATTTCTCTGATGCGTCCCTCAAAGATCTTTGCGGCTTCTTCTCCAACCCGACCGCGAACAGCGTCAGATACGGTAAAGGACATTTCCTTTAGTCCACGGGCAACAGTGTTTACCGAATTTCGGATGTTCTCTGAAGCAAAGGACATGAAGTTACCAAAGAGCGGGAGCTTGTCCAGTTCGCGCACAGCTAGACCAACGCGGTTGTAGATCGGGAACATATCCTTAACGGCGTCTGCAGCCATGACCTCGACGGAAGTAAGTTCCGGATTGGCCTTGCTGCTCAAGCGCTTAACGATCCCCGTGTCTTGAAGATCTTTCAAGAGACCAATTTCGCCGTTGGGGTTTAGCCCGGCATCCGAGAAGGCCCGCATAAGCTTGTTCTGCTCAGAGACCACAGCCACGGCCTTAAAGAAAGAGTCAGAGTTGGCGTACAGACGTTCAAACGCCTTAAGAAATGGTATCCAGCCCTCTGCCCATACAATCACATTGCGCAGCTTACCTGACACCGCGAGGTCGGCCCCCGCTTCGCGGTATTCTTGCAAGGCCTTGACGACAAGGCTGCTCTCGGTCACCCCGCTCAAGGAGATGACCTTGGCTAGGCGCTCCATGCCCGGATCGCTAAGACCATCTAGGTTTGAGACAAATAGTTTAAACACGTCAAAGACATCCGTGGATCGACCGAGATTATCCGTACCCGCAAGCATAAGTGTGTTACCAAAAATCTGACGTGCTTGGCCGGGGATACTGGGAACAACGGTCATCTTCTGGTTTAGGCTGCGCATCTGCGTCAGGATGGACAAGACCTCGTCTAGACCTGTGACGCCAATGCGCAACGGAGCGGTGATTGCCCGATACAGCGTCTGGTCTACATACATCCCGGACAACGCGCCAAACTGCCCTTTAAAGACGTCGGTCAGTCCGTTGTCTTCCCCAAGCTTAACGTATCCGCTCTGGTCCAGTTCATCAGCGTAGCTCTTGATGACGTCGCTGGCCTGTATGTTCCCAGCAAAATAGGCCGGAAGGTCAGAGCCCGCAGCGCCGGGGGCCACGGTCCGAGTGTTTAGCTCCCGAGCCTTGTTGATGAAGGGACCAAAGTCAAAGTCTGCAGCGGGAGCCATCTCGTTAGGAACCTGAACAAACAGCGGCCTACGACCAGCGTTAATGGCAGGGATGGCGTCAGATAACGAGGAAACAAGGCCCGACTTGCTCATGTTCTGGTAGAAGTTCAGAGCTTCGGTTGTCTTGGCGGTGTCCCCGATGGTGCGATAGTACAGCTCTTTGGGGTCCGTGACCTCGCCTAGCAACTGCCGAAGCTTTGGCGAACTGTCTAGGATAACCTCACGAGGCGTAAGCAGGGTGGGTGTCATTTTCAGTCGTGGTGCATCTCGAGCAAACAAGCCCCCTTGAGGCGCTAGGCGCTCGGCCTTCAGGCTTGCCAGCATCTTTTCAGACGCAGCACGAGGGCTTAACCCACTGTTTATAGAGGATAATCCGATGTACTCGTTGACCTTGTAACGAGCCAATGCCATGGCCTCTGGGGTTGCCCAAGCATCTCCCTGCCCTGTGTGGAGGTGGGAAGACACCTCCCTGACAGCCTGTTCGTACAGGTCCTTGTCCTTTCCGACCAGATCGAGGCCCTTGTAAAAGGTGATCGGATCCTTGTGGACAAGGAAGGCACGACGCAAGAACCCGCGCTCGGAGTCCTGCCGCTCGGTGATGGTCTTCAAGGCGTTCTGAAGTTTCACTGCCCGCTCTGTGCCGGGAAGGGCTGTTGCAATCTCGTTCTCTAGGGATTTGACAAAGTTTCCACGCACGTTGTCAGCGACACCCAGTAGGCGTTTTGCGGCCTTTTGGACATCCGGCCCGTACTTTACCATATCTGGGGCCATGCCTGTCAGGTAATCAAACAAGTCTTTCTCAGCAGCCTTTGCAGCATCAGCCCCTTTTCCGGGGAGACGGAGCTTACCAATGACGCCCTTCAGGGCTTTCTCGTATTCCGCATAGGCCTTGATGCCGCCAGCCTCGGTAGCATCAATCCGCGTAATCGTGTCCATCATCTCTTCAAAGACACGCGGATCAGCGCCGCCCGTGGGAGTCAGGTACTTCGTTGCAATCCGGCCAACGGTCTTCGCTCCGGGGACCTTGCTCACGGCTGTGCCCAACGTATCGAAGCCTGTGCGAATGGTCTTGGCTGTAGCAGCGCCAGCCTTTGTCTTTGCCGCAGCGCCAATGCCCATGCCTAGACCTGCAAGGGCAGCATCAAAGCCAGCGCTCAGGGCAGCGCCCTCTACGCCAGAACGGAGCTTGTTCTTAATGCGGCGAAGGGCTTCTTCGCGCCCCATTAGTCCAGTGTCTTCTTCTGTTTTTAGGGGCGTGTCCAGATCGAAGGCGTCCGAAAGGGTGGTACGACCATCGGGCGAGAATAAGAATTCGTAGCCCCCTGCCGCAGCGGCAGTTGTCGCGGCTTGTCGCGGCAGTGTCTTCAGCAAAGCCTTGCCCGTTTCGGTTGCACCAAACTTCTCTGCCGATTTCAGGAATCTGCTGGTGGAGGGAATGAATTTAGCGCCCTTGGCAACCTTTGCTCCACGGCCAAGCCATCCAACAAAAGGGATAAAACCTAGGCCAAAGCCAACGATTTCGTCAGTGGCTCGAGCCGTGCTGTCCTGCGGACCAAGGGAGTTCTTTGCGTAGTTAAAGAACTCTGTGGTGGGACGAGAGGTACTTGCCCCTGTGGCGAGGTCAAAAGCCGCAGCGCCAAGTTCTGCGATGCCCTGCACAAGGCTGATCGGGGCACTTCTGACACCACTGCCGACAGACTTTGCAAAGTCAACCTTGCCCTCAATGAACCCTTTTTCAGGGGGCAGTGATGAGAACGGCCCTAAGTCAGGTGCTGACTCTTGGGGAAGGTCCGCAAACGGCCCTAAGTCAGGTGCTGCTTCTGGTGTTGCCATTATAGCTTACTCGAATCTATACCCATGGAAGCAAGATAGTCCTCTACAGCTTTCCTCGATTTTCCCGCTGTAAGAGCATTTCGAGCTTGCTGCAAAATCTTGTCTTCTTCTGGGGATACACCAGCCGGGGCAGCGGTAGTACTTTCAGAGGGGGCCGGAGCGGAAGGGAAGCCGATGCTGACCTGATCTTCCGCGACCTTCCGTGCGTAGTCTTCAAGAGTCATTGTTTGAGGTCTTCCCTCGGCATCGATCACCGGGTTTCCTTCTTCGTCGGTCAAGACAGGGAGGTCAACACCGTCGATCCCGAGCTCCATGACACTTTTGAAAGTGTCGTAGTAAGCCTTGCGCTTGTCCTCCTCCAGTTTTGCTGCGGCCTCTGCCGTAGCTCGTTCTGCGGCCTTGATTTCAGCCTCTCGGGCCCCCTGCTCCGCAGCACGAACCTCCAGAGCCTTGAGCTGCAAGGCCCGAGCATTGCCAGCCCGGCGCTCTTCGGTCGCCTTCGCGCCCTCCATACCAACCAGCATGCCTCTGGCGATGTTCTCCGTAGCCCGTGCGGAGGTTCCGGAGGCAATCGCCGCACCGATGATCCCACGGTTCAAGGAGTCGATGTTCTTTTCATAGGCCTCTGGATCTCCGGTCATTTCCTCGAGGATTGCCGCAAGGTCAAACTTGAGGTCGCCAGAGGGCTCGAGGCCCTTCGAAGCCGCCGCGTTGACAATCTCTTTGCCAATGTCTTCGGGGGCGGTCGTGTCAACCTTGGTCGCTAGGTCCTTGGCCTTAGCCACAATGTCCGCCGCGATAGCTTCGGCAGGGCTTGAGTTAGCGGGGCCGGACGGATCACGAACAGTGCCCGCAGGAGCCGTAATATCCACCGGAACAACTTTGGACGGACCACGAACATTGCGCCCAAGGAGGTTCGCCAGCGTCGATCCAGCCATCAAGGCCGGATTTCCAGCGCCCTGAAGCAAGCCCTCAGGAGAGCTCATGAAGTTATAGGCCTCCATGGCCGTAGGAAGCACGGAGCCGCCATTGGCGTAGCCAACCGAGCCGTCGTCCATGGACTGTTGGTAATCCATCGGCTGTTGCATCATCGGTTGCATCATCGGTTGCGGCATGGGCGGTTGCATGGGCGGTTGCATAAACTGCTGCATCGTCGGCTGCATCATCGGCGGTTGCATGGACTGTTGCATCATAGGCGATTGCATCATCGTCGGCTGCATGGCTGGTTGCATCGCAGGCTGCATGGCTGGTTGCATCGCGGGCTGCGGCATGGGCGGTTGCATGGACTTAAGGGCCTCCAGCATCAAGTCCGAGGAGCTTGACATAATGCCGCCAAGTTTACGGAGTTGGTCCCGAGCAGGGCTTTTTTGAAAAAGCTTGCGGTTGTAAACGCCGGACATATTACCTCCCACTGGGATTTATAAGAGAGCCAAGCGTCCCTTGTCCGCCCCCGTACATGCTTTGGTACGCGCCAAGGCCTTGAGCAGTACCAAGGATCGAGGACACAGGGCTCGGTGTCGGGACGCTGGTAACGCCCAAGGTTTGCTGCGTGGAGGGAACGCCACGGAAAATGTCCGACATATACGAAAACCGTTGGAAGGGTTCGTAGGCCGACTCGATGGCATTGGCCCGTTGCACGTCGTACTCGGACTGCTGCTGCCCTTGCTCCAAGGAACCCAAGTTGAACAGTGCGTTGACATCGCGTCCCGCCGCCGCCTGTGCCGATTCTCCAAGAGCGGCCTGAGTTGTCCCAAGGCCTTGGAACAGTTGAGCCGCAGTCTGACCACGGTTCATCTGGTTCTCGAAGACGTTCTGGGCCTGTTGCTGCGCCCCGGTGTACGCGGCTGAGCGCAACTGTGCGCCAGTGCGAGCCATCTCGGACCCGACGTTGCGGGCGTTTTCTTGCTCGGCCACGGCTTGGCGGGAACCACCAAAGGCCCCGGCCTGTACGGCTTGAGCGTTAATCTGGTTGCGGTTGATATCGCCCTGACGTGCAATGTCGGCCTGAGTGGTATCAATTACCTGCTCCACAAAGGGGTCGTAGAAGGATCTGTAGGAGCTGGGATCATAGGCCCCGGTCGTGCCGCCAAGAGTGCCAACGCCCCGAGACACCGTGTTTTGACCAGCCTCAAGCATCGGAGCATAGGCCCCGATACCCTGAACGCCCATCTGGACTGCCTGATTTTGAAGATCCGTGAAAGGCATGATCTCGGCCTTCGGGACGCCGCCCATAACCTTCGGGATCGGTTGTCCGCGAATGTCTAGACGAGGTTTGCCCTCAGCATCAGTCTCAAAGACGGGTTTCCCATTCGCATCTAGGACAGGTTGCCCATACAAAGGAGACGTTGCAGCAATGCCCGCAGGCTGCCCTGTTTCTGGATCAACGCGGTAAATGTTGGACAGCAGATCCTTTAGGTAGTCTTCCTGATAGTCAGGAAGAAGGGATATAGACTCTTGGCGAATTGTCTGATCGGCCATTACGCCCTCCGCTCGAACTGGTTCATCATGCGGTACATCGCCGCAGCGCCCTTATCCCTGTTGCCATTTCCGGCCCCACGAACGGCTTGATTTGTCATGACAAACTCCCCGTCCGAAAGACGGGCTTCTCTGACAGGCTGGCCGTTCTGGAAGATGCGGGCGGGAACCGAATCGCTGGTCCCGGTCCCCGGACCTTTGATCTGGCCGCCACGAGCATAGTTATAGCGGTAGTCAAAGGCCGGAGTTCCCTCGTAGTCAGGGTCACGTTCGCCCGTATCCATGCGGCGCTTTTCTGCCGCAGACATCAGGCTGACTTCCTTTGGCTCTGTGGCCTTGAGAAGAATCGACATCATAAGCGGGTTGTCAAAGGCTTGAAGAAGACTGCCAATTCCACCTTGAGCGCCCGGAGTTGACACACCGCCCTGACCCTGTGCGCCCGTGGGACTCTGGCCTTGAGCTCCGCCAGTTAAGAAAGCCAAGGGGTTAGACCCTTGTCCACCTTGTCCACCCTGACCAGAGAACATACTGGTCATGGCGTTGCCTGCCGCCATGGATGTTTGTCCACCGCTAAGAAGATCTCCGACGATCCCCGCCCGACCGCCAAGACCCCCCGTAACAAGGGTTCCGATGCCGCTCGACACGGCATCCTTGACGGAGCCGCCACCAAGAAGGGTTCCAAGGCCTGAGCCAAGGGCTGCCCCGCCGGGACCCCCAGCAATAAAGCCGACAATGCTTCCGAGAGTTGAGAAAAGGCTCATGTGGTCACCACTGTATTTTTCTGGGACATCTTAGCAAAATCGTGTCAACGGAACAAGGGATCATTAGACCACGATCCTTATCCCACCCGTAGAGGTTTTATATATGTCGTTCACGGCCCGAGGGGTCGGGAAGAGGCTCATGAAATTACCACTGTGACTGTTCCGATGCCCGAAGTACCAGATACCCCCGCCACGTTCGCCACGTTTGCTTGCGTGATCTTAACAAAACCGTCGTGCTGAAACAAGGCTCCAGTCGGCAGGCCCTGATTATTGGTTGGAAGGTTCGTCAGCCTTAGGCTTGAGTAGACCGCATCCCCCGGGTTGTTGACCTGCTGAGCAAACACCGCAAAGGCCCGCACAATTTGGTTTAGGTACTCTTGACTGTAGGTACTTGGAGGTGCTGCAAAATACGGTACTGGAGCGTTAGTACTCATTAGCGCCTCCCGTCTGTTCTGACATCGAGCCTCGGGTCACCAAGACGCCACGACGTGTTTGTTTGGTTGGATTCCACGCGAAGTGACATGGACCGTCCACGCATTCGGATGAAGACCTGATCCGTAAACTGCTCCACAGGGACGCTGGCCGTCTTAATGACGGAGTTTGCTTCCGAAGAGATAAAATCATCTCCGGGGAAGTTGCGGGCCTTAAGTGTCAAAGTCGCTGTGGGGGCCTCGTTCGTTGAGTTTCGAAACGTAAGGTCGGGGATGATACGGGTGGCAAACATGAATTGATCGCCGTCCCCTATGTCTATGACGCTGGACTCGATGTACGGTGTTAGGGCTACCGCCGGGGACACGCTGCCGTCGTTCAGGCCGCTTTCTTGATAGTAAACGTACCCGTCTGGGGACACCGCGAGTGGAAACGACAGAATGGTGCGGTCGGAGTAGGCAGTGCGAGGCATGGTGCCGTAGTACCAAATGCGCTGCTCGTAGTTGTAGACCACATAGCTGTCGTTCTCGGTGCTGTCTGTACTGGGGTAAAACCACCAAGCTTCGGAGAATGAACTGCAGTGTCCCGCATACACTTTGAGCGATTGGTTGAGGTTCATGCCGGAGAAGACGTACTCCTTAACGTCGCAAGGAATCTGGGCCACAGTGCCGTTGTATACGTAGAACTCGTTCTTGCCCATCCAGAAGACAAAGTCACCCACCGCAACCATGGAGTTTGGGCTCATAATGGACGTTGATGAGGACACCTCTTGAATTCCGAAGGTAAAGGGGGTGCCAATGTACTGCATTGCATGAACGGACGTGTCCGTAAAGATAATGACCTGTTGTTTCGTCTGGATCGCCCCGACGATTCCGGACCCGGTACTGAGACGAAGCTCCCCTGCGGTTGTCGTGGACAGCGTTCTCCATTCGGCGGCGTTCTCTTGATCCGAGAAACGGATGGTTAAAGGGTCTTGCACACCCGGCGTCGCTTCTGTGTCGCAGCCGAAAGCGATGACGTGACGATCTCGCTCCGACACAAGGACGGTCTTGGCAACGGTGGGTGCGGCCTGAGCCCCTGCTAGGTCTTCAAGCGCCACGGCGCGAGCAGTCAGTCCAAGGGATGTGTCCCAGTAGTAGATGCCGCCATCTTGAACAGAGATGACAAGGTCTTCGCCAAAGTTGTCCTGCGACCAGATGCGAAGTTGACTAAACGATGTGGTGGTAGCGAAACCAGAGTTCCATTCCCCTCGAGACCATGTGCCTGAGCCCCACCCGGTTCCAGCCACAGCCGTGTCAAGGCCTGTGTTGATCTGGTAAGCACCGACAACTAAAGCACCGCCGTTGCCACTGTCGGACGCATTGGCCGTAACACTGAGGGTGATTGTGTAGCTGTTGTCATTGACGATGCTGGTAATCTGGTGCTCTGCGTTTAGGATGGTGGCCGTGACGTTGCCGCCAAGAGAGACTGCGCCGGAGAATGTCACGAAGTCATTAGCAACAGCGCCGTGGGCTGTGTCAGACACAGTGAGTGTGGTGGACCCGTTGGCAGCAGCAAAAGTCACCGCCCCCGCTGCCGTTGTCTCGCGGATGGGGGTAATGTCGTAAAGCGAGCTGCCCCGCAGTACATAGTACTTAAGGTTGGTGCCCACACCAATAAGGGCCGTTCCATCCAGAGTGGACCATGGAAGTAACGACCGCCCTGTGCCCAAAAAGGCAGAACGGCTGTAGCGACTCCAGCCGCCAATGCTTTCAGGCTTTCCCGACCGAAAACGCACGAGATTTCCATCCAACCAGCCGCCCTCGTTGGCGTATGCCGTGGTCTCCCGATTGATGCCGGGGCGAAATTGGAGTTTGATAAGCGCCATGACTGTCTCCTGTCAGTCGACTATACGACAGTTTTTAGGTGGTGTCACTTATTGCAACCAGCGTCAATCTGTTGGATTAGCAACGCCCCCGTAACCAAGGAGCGCGGACCACCATCCGCCGCTAGTGCCGCAGCATGGGATGTACGGCTCTGCGCCGTACCATCACAAATCGCGCTAGTGCTTGGCGCGGTTGCGCAGCCACTCAGCGGCAGCGTCAGGGTCAGGCACAGGGCCAACTTTGTCGATCCGCTTGGAAGTCTCGGCATAGTCCTTTAACTCCTCGATTTTCGCTGCCGCCGTCCCCGCAGACCTTCCTGCAAG
>Ga0181355_1000777_pt1 | contig 13825 bp, 21 predicted proteins | sample Fa13VDMM15DN_FD_130099 | JGI IMG/M metagenome (GOLD analysis project Ga0181355, IMG submission 130099) | Freshwater viral communities from Lake Michigan, USA - Fa13.VD.MM15.D.N | ecosystem: Environmental > Aquatic > Freshwater > Lake | place: USA: Michigan | collected 2013-09-23 | reverse complement strand
AACGCTTCTGCTCTTACGTCTGCTTACCTCGTCCCTCTTGGTCGAGCTGTTTCTAGTTCTGGTATAAGTATCGAGATTGGCCGCCCTGTTTTTGTCAATATTCCCGTTTAATAGTCAATATCTATAATAGAATTAAACTATAACTAGTTACCTAACAGGCTATGGCCGATAGAGCAATTTTTAATCGTAAATACACCTCGTTTACCCCAGCTGGAACTGAGGTTTACTTAATAAACGGCGCAGGTATAACGACATCACTTCCCACAACACAGAATTTCACAGCAGGAGCTAATTTAATTCAAGGTACAGTTGTTTACGTAAGTGGCGCTTTGGTATTCCCTGCGAGCGCTGTAAGCGGTATAGCCTCTTTTAACTTTGGTGCTATTGGTGTCACCGCAGCATCAGCAGGGGTAACTTCCGGCGTGGCTGTCAATGTGGATGATGTTGTCGTCGTGTCAGCTGCGAATATTACTGCGGAAACTACATTAGTACCCGGTGAATACTACTATTTATCTAAATTTACTGGACAACTTACTCGTTTTACGACAGCTTCTGGCTCAATTACTGCATCGGGCACAGATCAATACCAAGCTTTAGTTGCGTTAGGTAAAGCATTTAGTACAACTGAGCTTGAAGTTGAGATCTTACCCCCGACTCTTCTAACTTAGGGTCGCTATACTTAATTTAGAATCTTAAACGTTAGCACTAAAATGGTCCTAAGAAAACCGCTCGTAATAATTAACGGGCTGTCCTCTCAGCTGCCTCCTGGAGACACTATTGAAGGTGCTTCAGTCTCAAGTGTAGCTACAGCAGGAAGTGGGTTAATCGGTGGCGGTTCGGTAGGTTCTAATTTTAGGTTTGATCTTCAATTAGCCCCTAACCCTAGCGGACTAATTTTTGTTAGCCCAAGCGGGTTAGGTATTGATGGACAATCTCAAGCATCAGGTAATGCCGCTTTAGTTGCCGCAAGCACTGCTTTAGCAAGTGGTAATGCTGCTTTAGTAGTTGGAACCACTGCTTTAGCAAGTGGTAATGCTGCTTTAGTAGTTGGAACCACTGCTTTAGCAAGCGGCAATGCTGCTCTCTCACTGTTAGCAGCCGGTGTGGGAGTTACTGAAGACTTTGCTTTTGCTCTTCAGTAAAAATATCGTGCTATAGTTAGTGTATTAAGAGGTTTGACATGGCTTCCTTTTATACTGTTAGCGGTGTTTCTCTGGCTAGCCAGGGGATCAGTCCGACGGAGGTTAAAGTTTATAAAGCGGCGTTTCCAACTTTAGTTTTAGGCGCGGTAGCAGCGAACGTCACTACGGGTAATGCCAATGTTTCGTTTATTTTAAAAAATAGTTCTGATGCAACTATTTCTTATCTTGCAAAAAATGTTGTTGTTTCTGCCGGCGGCTCTTTAGATGTAATTTCTAATAAACTTGTTCTTATTTCTGGTCATTCTCTTAACTGTACTCAGAGTACAGCCAGTGGGATTGACGTTACCGCTTCGTTTTTGGAGATTCGCTGAAAATGAGTAATCGCTCTGGAGCCGCTGGCTATAAAGGAAATATTCCTTCGCAGTTTTTTGTTTCTTTTCCAGGTGCTCTAAATATTGACGAAATTAACAAACCTCAGGAATCAGTCTTATACCCAAGTAGTGATAATCAAGCTCTTGTTTTAGGTCTGACTACTCCTAATGTTTATGGTAGGAATCAACCTTTTCAACGCGCAGTAACTGTTACTGCAGATGGACAAAGGAATCAGTATCATTATTTGGGAATCAGCGGTCAGGCGTTTACCAACGTGGGATATGGTGGTGCGCTGGCAACTTGTCCCTATGGCGGCGGTGTAGGTGTAACTAAACATCGAGTTAATATTGATTTGGGACAGTCGGTAACTTTAAATCAAGCGTTTGTTATCGCTACTTCTGACTTCTTTGGTCCATCCCCAGGTGTTTTTGGTCATACAACTTCACTAACTAGCACAACTGGCACTAATCTATATAGCGTAACTTTAGGAAACGCCAGTGTTCTGATAACTTTCAGCCCTGTGACTAGTAGGTATTGGTTTCTAGAGTGTAATTTTCCTGGTGCTGGTTGCGGAGGTTGCGGGTCAAGTTTCTACCTTACGGGCGTAAGGACTTCTGACAATATTTGGTTACCTTTAAGGGCAATACCGTATGTTGCATCTAAGGCTTATAAGGAGCCTTTTGATAATTTCCCCTATTACATTGTCAATGGGGATAGTTCGACTATAAGTCCGGATCCTTGGGTTACTCGTCAAACAACATCAACAATATATAAAGCTACCAGATCACCCGGCGGGATAGATTTAAATGGAAATGGAGTCATACAGATATCTGGTATAGCTACTGATAATGGCAGACCTTATGTAGGGCAAACAATCTCGGGGACCTCAAGTAGTGCTACAGGCAGGGTCCTATATACAGACACTAGTTCTTTCTATGGTTATGGAGATATTGCTAGCGGAGTAGCAGAAAGTGCAACAATTATTTACGAACCGACCTCCATAGCTTCTTTTTCAGCAGGGGAGAAAATCTATTCAATAGCTTCCTCAAAACCTGAACCAAAATTAACCAGTTCACCTAATACTTTTACTTCCAGTTCCGTTTTAAAAGTTGGTTCCGGTCTTATAAACGGATCCGGATCCGTTCTCGCCACGATTATTAATAATAATAATTGGTATATGAACACTTCAAACAGTCTTTATATAGCGGTTTCCGGTACTCCATCTAGTACTTCCAATTTTCTAGGGTATTTTGATACTAACCCTACTTCTACTTTTCTTTCAAATAATCAAACTTTGTTCTATAGCGCAAGCGGAACTATTTTATGTAGCGGTATTTTGTACCAAAATATCTTGTTTAACACAGGAAGTGGTTATTTAGACATAGATTATCAGTTTACAGGTGCTTTTGAGGGTTCAACTTTGAACACAGCTAGTGTTATTAGTCCTGGTAGTGGAGGTTGGACCTGATTATGTCTCTATATTCTTATAAAGGGGCTGAACCAGCCAAACTTCAAAATTCTGTTTACGTTGAAGGAGGGCTTATTCGTACAAATTTATATTCCCTAGATGCGGAACAGCTAGAGGAATTAGGATTTACTGGACCTTACGCTTTACCAGGGCTTTCAGAGTTCCAATATTCCACGTGGGATTCAGAATCTTTTTCTTACATTATTTTTGATCTTCCTAGTGATTATGTTTGGTACAGAGAAAAAGTAGTTTATGACCCTCAAACTAAAACAATAGATATTGTTCCTATTCCTGAACAAGAAGTGCAGGAACGGTTTGCCCTCAAGTTTAAAGAATTAAAGGCTAAACGGAAGGAGCTATTTACACAAGCTGACTTTGCTGTCTCGCTTACCGCTGAATTTCTTTGTGACATTTGTGAGCCAGAAGTTTTGCAGTATGAAGAGTTGATTAAATATAAAAATGAGTTGCGCGACTTATTTGAAAATACTGATGATCCTTTCCAGGTTAAGTTTCCTATTCCTCCTGGTAAACTTGATCGCGTTTTAAAAGGCCAATATGGTGCTATTTTTACTGACTAATTTTTGTTATCAACTCGCCACTTTCGCCGAATCACTGTTCCAATACGCAAGAGCCGCTAACTCTCTTATTGGACACGTATTCTAACCCCGTGGAAATCGACGGGTTTACAACCATTTTCGTAATGTCACGAATATGGTAGGCGAGCAACATCCGGAAGTTCCGGATAGTTCGAATGTACTCAGTAGATCTCATGACTAATCAACAACGCCCCATTACCCCGCCACCGGAACTGGTGGAGCAGTGGTCAACCGAGTGCAGTGGGATACCAAGTATTGCCGCTGAAGCTGCCCAGTGGGGTGCCGACCAAGAGCTGGATAAGTGTTGTGAATGGCTTGTTCAAAGCAACGAGGAAATGAGCCATAGAATGCGCATCGCCCGCCGCCCTAAGCCTCCGAGTTTGAAGGAGCAGGCGCTTGAGGCCTTTGAAGGAATAAAATTGGAAGGTAACACAGCCCGCGCCGACTTGAGCTATTCGGATTGGTGCTTTATTCGCCGCGCATTGGAGGCATTGCCGAACGAATAAACTTTTACCCAGCGTCCTTCCCCAATAGTCCCGCACACTACGAGTTATGAGCACGTCCGTATTTTGTCGTTAACGGATTGGCATTTCGTGGTCTACAAGATTGCTAGGTGCTAATCCGTGATCCACAAAACCGATAAGTCAACGCCACTAGCTAGTTACGCATTTTTAGAATTTACTAAAAAAAAGTCTATACTTAGTAAAGAAAGACTTAGTTTAATTGGCTGTTCAACCAAACATTTTTTTAAACGAGTATCTTGATCCGATTCAGGAGTCGGGGGAAGGTTTGTTTAGTTACAATCCCCGCATGGAGGAGTATGAGGATATTGCGAATCTAGGTATTATCGAACAACTTTTTAACAAAGCTCGCCGTGGTTACGGACAAGTAGATAAAAATGTTTTTGGCGGGCTGTTACCTGGTGGAGCAGCCACACCGATTGGTGCTGGATTTCAAGGAGTTAAAGAACGTAGAGGAGGCCCTCCGCTTCCTAGTGAGTTAACTAGAAAAACCGCTTCTGTAATAGATAGACTTTCTAATCGTATTGTGGAGGCTCAACCTGTTGTTGAAAGCATTGTAAAAGGATTACCGGGTCCTGTACGTACAGGTTTGTCTGCTGGACTTAATCGGGTCCCTTTTAGTGCTAATTTATTTGCAAGATATTATACTGGCCTGGATAACGAAGGTTTGCAAGTACCCAAAGATATAACTAATGGTATTTCTCAACAAGTAAATGAACCAGGGTATAAGGCGGGTGTTTTAAATGATTTACGGGGTCAAAAGGAAGGACTTATGCAATCTGTTCCGTATTTACCTAACTCAAGCTTTGTAGCTGAAATAAATAGTGATTTAAAAAAAGTAGAGCAAGGTATTTACCCTTATAATCCATATCCTCGCTACGGAAGATCTACTAGTAACAATAACCCTCTTAGTTCCCCTGCAACTTCTGTTGGACGAGCGTGGATAAAACCAAAAGATGGAGGTGGTTTTGAAGGTACAGACAGGTATAATTTTGAGTATGCAGATGCTGATAAGTTTGACAAAGTAATGTCGGGTACAGGTATAGGTTTAGACTTCCTCCCACCTTCTAAGCTTCAAGCTCTCAGAGCTGCTGGGTACGATCCTTATTTAGCTCCTAGTTTACAAGGGCACGTAACACGTGCGCCTATCGTAGAGTTCTTAAGAGGAGTAGTTATGCAAATGCCAGACAAATCGTTTTCTTATGATATAAAGAAATAAAAGTCTGGGTGCACTGATTAGTCCGGTCAACTTCTAAGTTATTTCAAATTTTATAGTGTGCGGTAAAATAAGGTTTCTTATCCCAAAAGATGAAGCCAAAATTTCTTGTCATACTGGACCAAGCAATTAACGAGGGCGTCCTCCGTGGGTACAGAAGGGCACTTAAACATGACGAAAACCCAAGTGAAGAACGTATATGTGAGACTATTGAAGAATGTGTGCTAGGTTCTCTCTATGAGTACTTTGATTTTGATGAGGAGGGACAGTTCCCATATTAGAACTCAGCAAAAACCGTTTTTAAGAGGTGTTTGAATGAAAAGAGTCTGTAACTACTGCAATAAAGAAAAACCCTTAGACAAAAAACATTTTGAACTAGTTAAAATGTTTAAGCAAGGATACTCTTTTTGTTGTTTAAATTGTAATGAGCAAAATAAAAAACCAAAAATAAGAAAGAAAGACCAAAAGTTTCTTAGTGAAAAATTAGAGGTGAAGATGCAACACCGTGATCTTGAAGAATTGGTAAGTATCCTTGGGTACTACAAAGGAATGGTTGAATCCTCTGAAGAGCAGGAGATAACTGTAAGTAATATAAATCGTATGCTCGGTAAAGTAAGACACGAATTAAACAAACACAATTAATACCAAATTATTCTTAAACAAAGTGAGTGTAGACTATTAATTTTTTAATTTCTGACTGCTTTAAATTTAGGTATAATTAGAACACGTAAAAAGTGCTTTCTTGTGTTTGTTTTAAACGGTCGTCCTTTGCCTTTAGACGTTCCTTTTGAGACTGGGGATACTCTTTTTCCTGCAAATTGGTTACGTCTAGCTTCGCCTCAACAGAGAGAAGCCATTGGTATTACTGAAGTTCCTGACCCCCCTAGTCCTTATTACGATCAGCGCTTTTACTGGGGTTTTACCGCCAGCGGAACTTTAATCCCTAAAGATCATGGGGTCTTAGTTTCAGGCTGGGTAGATCAAACAAGAACGACCGCAAATACTCTTTTAAGTCCTTCTGATTGGGCCGTGGTTCGTATGGTTGATAATGGAACACCTATTCCAAGCGGAGTTCAAGCTTGGCGTCAAAGCTTACGTTCATGTTGTAATGAAAAAGTAGTACATATTTCTACAACTATTAATACTGATGAGTTAGCAGGTTACATTACTGGTTCCGGCTACCCTGTTTGGCCTCCCCAAGATCAACCAGTTAATGTCCCCAACGAAGATAACAGTCTTGATTTTATAGCTGCAGGTAACAGTGTGCTCACAGGATTTAGTGGTGATTCTGTGTTTACTGGAATTTCTAGTGGAGACGTAATCTATACTTCTGGGGGTGTAGATACTGTGATTCTTTAAAAATAATATTTGGCAGATATTTTTAGCTAAAATAAACGTAATCTTGCACACAGTTTGTGAGCGAGTCGGAGCTTGTATTTAATCTTCAGTGCCTACAAAGGCGCACCGCAAGAAAAAAGTTTCGGAAAGACATTTTAGATGCGTGGGATAATACATGTGCGTACTGTTGTTCTGATCGTGCTCATACACTTGACCACATAGTTCCTAGAGCTAAAGGAGGACCCACAAAAAGGGGAAATTTATTAGCTTGTTGTCCTACTTGTAACTTACAAAAATCAGACGAGTGCTGGCTTACGTGGTACCGCTCTCAAACATTCTGGAGCGAAGAGAAAGAATTAATTATCTGGAATTGGTTGAGCTATAACCACGAAAAAAGTATTGCTGCACGTGAGTATGAAGAATCTTGCCGAGAGCCTCTAAAAATCTCGGCAAGCTCTCCGGAGCAACAATCAGCTTTTAACGAGTCGGGTGATGACGCCAGCTAATATCTCGAGCACTCGGTAATATTTCGCAACCACAGCGTTGTCTTTAGGGGTAGGGGTTAAATTTACGATAGCCAGTGCAAGAGCGTGGACAGCAAATAAAACTGTGAGCAGGTCCTGTGAGTGAGTTAGAATTTGTTGCATGGGGGAATTAGGTGTCTTTTAGTAGTTTAGTTACTCTCTTTTAAAAGTGCTCTTTATCTCAATTTCTCCTCCAAGCAACTGTTGAGCTTTAGACCCATCTGGTTCATGTTCAATTATTAAAAATTTAGGTTGTTCTTCTTTTTCCCAATCTTTTTTTAGTTGCTCAACCTCAAGATCGATTTTTTTTAAAGTTGATTCAGTTTTCCACAAAACCCAATCTTCTTTACAGTAGATTAATATTTGGTTAATAATTTTATTTTGTCTTAACGAAACAAAGTGTTGTACAAGTTCTTGTACAAGTTCATAAGTGATAGCAAACCAAAAATTATAGTTAGATTTTGTCACTAATCCGACTCAGTATTAACTGATCTAGTTTATCGTTAATGTGATTTAATCTGTCCTTAATATCTGATAAGCCTGAATTTAAGTCAGTTTTTGACGCATATGTACGTGGAAAATCTGTAATATCTTTTTCTACTTGGTCTAATCGTTTTTTGATTGAGCTAAATCTTTGGTTTAAAATACCTTGTCTTTGCTGGTGAGACCAAGTAAAAAGTCCTGCCAGAGTAGCGATTGCTGCAATTAGAGTTTCAGGACCCATTTTTCGCTTGCACTTATTTAAAGTTTAATTGGTTTTGGTTCCAAACGAATCTTAATTTTGGTTTAAAATATAAACAACAAGTCTTCTCGTACATGTCTCAATTCACTAAAAATTTAGAGTTGGACTCTGTTGTAAACAGTGGTTTAACCGATTCTTCCCGACGGGATTACTCGACTCATTTTGATCAGCGCCGCACCGTTGATGCCAGCGGCGTGGTTTTGGTTACATCTGCTAGCAGAGAGTATGCAGCAGACGGGTTTTTTGGCCTTGCTGATTATTACGCCCTTACAGTTAACGCAACGGGAGTTCTTCGCGTAAACATTCGCGATCAAAACTCTTGCGGTAACGTACTTATCCTGAATAATTCAGGCCAAGTGGTGATGACTGCCCCTCCGTCTAAATATAGTGCCCGCGCCAACGCCACAACCACTACCAACATCTCTTCCTCTGGCTCTTACTACGCTTATATCCAAGTAAAAGGCCGCAGTGGAGCAGAATATCGTGTGGGAATTGATGTGACGGCCACTTGATGAAAATATCCCCTAAAGGAGTGGAGTTTATTACAGGGTTTGAGGGGTTAAGGCTGGAATCTTACCAAGACCAAGCAGGTGTCTGGACGATTGGTTACGGCACAACTGGACCTAAAATCGGCCCTAACCAAACAATAACTAAAGAGCAAGCGGAAGTCTTGTTCGAGAAAGACTTGTTGTTTTTTGAAGATTCGGTTAACGATGCTTTAAAAGTGCAGGTTAATCAGAACGAATTCGACTCTCTTGTAAGTTTTACGTACAACGTGGGCGCTTCCGCGTTAAGAAGCTCAACACTTTTAAAGTTGTTAAATGCCAATACTTCAAAAACAATTGTTGCTGCAGAGTTTTTAAAATGGGTAAAAGTAGGTGAAGGAGTGGTAAGCGAAGGACTAAAAAGGAGGCGTCAGGAGGAAAAAGCGTTATTTTTATTGAAGACTATTAAAACTGCTTTGGCTCATTCTATTGTTGCTAAACGTGACACTTGGCTTAAACGGAAACCTGAGCAAGCAAGCAGTCTGAGCGCCGAAGAAAAACTTTTTGTTCCCAGCGGGTCAGCTCACGTCTGGCAGACTATAAAGATGGTACCAGGAGAAGCAGACTATGAAGTTACATTAGAGGCTCAACCAGAAAAACCCTGGTGGTTTTACCCCTTTCATTGGAAAATTATTAATGATTTAAAGCCTGCGGATGACGAACCTTCTTTTGCGCACCCAGAAAAACTTGTTTTAAACGTTCCCTACTACTCGCAAAGAGACAACGAAAGGGATCCTTTACGTACTTGTTTCTCAAGTTCTTGTGCGATGCTTCTCAAATATTTAAAACCTAACAGTATTAAAGGAGATGATGAGTACATAAATACAGTTTTTAAATACGGAGATACTACAGATCCAAATGTACAAATTAATACTTTAAAAGATTTTGGATTACAAGCTAAATTTCTTCAAGATGGAGGGTGGTCGCATATAGATAGCCTGTTAAAGGAAGGGATCCCTGTTCCGATCGGGATTTTACACAAAGGGAATGTGTCTCAGCCCAGTGGCGGACACTGGATTGTTATTATCGGAAGATCCGAGGATAATACGAAATACTATGTTCACGATCCTTTTGGGGAGTTAGATCTTGTAACCGGAGGCTACTCTAGCTCTAACGGCAAAAATTTAAGTTATTCCAAAAAAAATCTAGGTCCTCGTTGGATGATTGAAGGACCAGGCTCCGGTTGGTTTATTAAGGCTAAACTTTGAACTGGTTCGCTCTCCTCAGACAGATTATGACTTTTGATCCCACAAAAACTTGTTTTCCTTGGAACGTGGAGAGGGAACAGAATAAAGTAGAGTTTTTAGAAGAGTTGTATGAGCATTATGCCCCCAGTAATCACTGTTATACAGGTTTATTTCTTCGCTATCAAAAAGATCTAGCTGAGTTTGTTAAAGACTGGTGCTGGATAGACCCAGAAGATTCTAGATTCGGTAAACCCTGGCTGTTCCCCGTACCTTTATAACCGGAGAAAATTAATGACTGAAAGGAACTATAAAAAAGAATATGAAGACTACCACGCTCACCCGGAGCAGATTAAACGTCGTGCTGCTCGCAATAAAGCGAGACGTCACTTAGAGAAAGAGGGAAAAGTAAGCAAAGGGGACGGTAAAGATGTTGATCATAAGGACCATAATCCTTTAAATAATAGTCCTGCTAACATTAGAGTTAGATCCCGTTCGGCTAACCGGAGCGACAAATAGTGGCTATTATTCCCGGCACTGACATCACAGGAAAAATTCCCGAAGATAGGCTTTCGGGGATGCAGTTTCCTCCTGGGTTAACAGGTTATAACCGGCAACCAGGATTAGCAATGCGTCGTGTTATGACACTAGATAATCCGAATAGGATTGCTTCCCAGATTGAACACGACCGTGGAGTTTACAACCGACCTCCCGTAAACCCTGTCGAGTATTCAGAGGGAAACATAAAGAAGAGTACAGAGCTTACAGGAGTAGCTGGGTATAACCACAGAGCTATTCCGTTAAAAGATAGTGCGGATGATATGAGTCAGTTTGAATATCTAACAGCTCTAAGACAAGCAGAACCAGGTCAACGTTTGCGTATGCAGCAGGGACTACTTGACGCAAAACAATATTTTTTAAAAACTTTGACACTACCTACTGAATATGCATCCCGTAGCAGTAATATGGTTGATAATTTAATGTTGTTAGCTAGAACAAAGTTAAGCAATAAAAAATAATGAGCGATAATAATTTTCCTATTCGTCTTGCCGGCCAACGTCTAGGCTTAGAAGCAACTAAACTCTCGGGGATTACACCTTCAGAAGTCACTCGCAGACTTCGTTATCAAGAAGCTTTTCCACGTACATAAAAATTTTCCAGCGTGGGCTTATTATAGGCTCAATCGTTTAGCCCATCGTGCAGCACAGTGTTCAGCTAGATTGGATCACACCTGACGCGGAACGAGTAATTGCTCGACATGCAAGAGTAAGTTCAAAAGATCCAGAAAAAGAAGAGTACGCAAAACTTATAAAGTACTGTGTTCGTCAAGGTCACTGGAGTATTTTTGAACAAGCTTCTGTAAGTTTTGAAATCATAACTTCTCGTGCTATATCCGCACAAATAATTCGTCATAAATCTTTTAATTTTCAAGAAACCAGTCAACGCTACTGTGATCCTTTGGATCTTTTAGAAGAAGATAGGTGTTGGGATTTTGATTTACGTAAACAAGATCCAAAAAATCGTCAAAACTCTACTGATAATGTTGATGTTGAGGTGGCTTCTAAATTTAAGCAACGAATCTCTGATTATTTTCATGAAGGAAAAAAACTGTATACGGAAATGTTAGAAGAGGGAATTGCAAAGGAGTGCGCCCGAAATATACTGTTAATGTGCTCACCTACGAAAATTCATATTACTGGTTCTGTACGATCTTTTATTCATTATGTTGGCCTTCGAGCTTCTATCGAGACACAAAAGGAGCACCAACTAATTGCTATCGCAATAGGAAATAAACTTTCACCTATTCTCCCGACAACAATCGAAGCAGTGAAAGTGTTGGCTCAAAACGACCACAGCCTGCGGGGATGGTTTAATATAACGTATAGATAAAGCGAAACCGGGGCTTGATTAGGCCCCGGAATAATCGCTTTGCGCGTTCGTTTATTATAAAAGGTTATTCCAAGGACTAACCACTTCTTTATTATTATTTAACTTTGTTGGGTTTTCTACTGAGGCACGAGCAAACGCAGACTTTTGCGCATTTTCGCTATTGATTCTGATCGTTCCCTGTAAAGCAATCAAGTTTTGCTTTAATTGAGAGTTCTCCCTAAGTATCGGATCTGTTTGTTGATCAGCCCAGACAGCCGCTCTTGAGACCAATGTGTCGATAATGTTTTGTGTATGAGGGAAGGAGTAAACAACACCTTTTTCAGTTTGGACTTTTTCTCCTCCTTGTTGTGTGCTCAAGGCGGCTAAAAAATTATTAGCTTTATCTATAGTTATGTCAGAAAGATAACTAAGTTGATCAGGATTGATTAGACCTCTATTTGTTTCGTATAGGACACTAAAAACTTTACCTACTTTTGCTGCCTCTTCTACACTTTTATATTTAACTCGACGTCTCTCTAAAGCAACGTGAGCACCTAAGAGGACGCCCCCCGTGGCAGCTAAAGAAGGAGCGTATAAATTCGGAGCTAGTACGGAGGAAGCCGCCGCTCCAGCAAGTCCTAGTGCAAGAAGGGGAGCGACAAAAGGCTCCCAAGAGTTAATCGGGTTTTTGGTCATGTTCATTAAAAGCGGTTTGCCAGACAGGATCAGTTGGGTTCGAGGCCCATTCAACCGGGCTTGGTAGCCGGGTAAGACCAGAGCAAGCTCGGTCTGTACTCGGGTCGAATGGCTTTAATTTTAGTCCGGTAAAAACAGCTTTACCATTTATAAAACGAGGCTCTAAACCAGAAACCTTCAAGACATTCTTAATCGTTTCTTTAAGACGATCAACGAAGCGCGGTTTTGCAGAGTGTTTATATCCATTAGATTTGCAGAAGTTAACGTAAGAAGAATACAACTCTGCATACGCATTTTTCACAAATAAACCCCGCTCTGATTCGTCGGTGCTCGGCCTGAAAGCACCCATACCAATCAATGTCTGGCTATTAGGTGCATACAATGTACACTCTGCTAACCAAGCCACGTAAGGGTTATTAAAAATTAAAGCCTCGAGGTTCGTGGCGTTTAGCGTAGGCACATGCTTTACAGGGTTAGCTAGTATGTCCCTCATGTCGTCGTAAGGCATAGATAAAGCCCACGTAACAACACCTGATAATTCAGGAGCAAGTTCTCCTTCTACTCTGTCCGTGTAAACATTTAAAAGGTCTCTTCGTTTTGACGGAGGGACGACTTTATCCATAATTATTGTCAATCTTCTACGCTCTAATCCACTACTTATATCACTGCTACTAATATGCTCGTTTGAGGCTATGCAAACTAGTACTTCCGGTTTGAAATTAATCACTTCTTTACCATATTTTCTTTCCGCACGTAAAGTATCTGAGGCAGAAGTTATTTTTTTAAGAATATCTAAACGTTTATTAAAGTTCGCCTCATCTGTTAGTAAAAGCAGTTTTTTACCTAGCAGGTTATGACACTCAAATTTATTAGTTTCAATAATCTCTAAATTACTGGTATGAGTCCCAGAGAAACCAGCGAGGGCAATCAATACTTGCTGCAGCGTGGACTTCCCGGTTGCGCCAGGTCCTACTAAGTGCAGAAACCTTTCTCCTGTTGTGTAGCCCGTTAAAAGAGCTCGACAAAAAGCCTGAATAATTATTACTTTATCAGTACCAACGGAAGATTCGAGCCAGGTAATAAAGTTAGGGCACTGAGCCGCTGCGCTGTAAGGAAACGATAGTTTTGTTCGCAGATAAAGGTTTTTATCGTTACCTGGGACAAAATCTAAGTTTTCTGCTTTAAGTATTCCGTTTGTGAAAGGGATACAATTTTTGTTTTTACCCCAAATAGATACACGACCACCATTTACTGATTTGAGCAACTTTGCTTTAAGAATCTGAAAGACGGAACTCACCGTGGCGGAGTTATACCTTTGTAAAACACCAGCTGTAATAAAAGTATCTAAGGTTTTAATCACACGGCGTTTGATATGCTGCTCATCCTGCATGTACCAAATACCTTCATCAAGGTCATAAGTAAAAAATTCATCTAAAGAGGAGTCAAAAAGAAAGTCCTCACCATAGTTGTTGACAATAATATCCGCTACATCATTCTCAGAAAATTGTTTGTTTTCTTGCTGCAGCTTTATTAATTGAGCAGGGCTTTTTGGAGTCGAGTCAGGCATGGTTTCTGTTTGTTTTGTAGGAGAATCTTTTGTTTTTGTTGTTTT
>Ga0181355_1000776_pt1 | contig 13833 bp, 15 predicted proteins | sample Fa13VDMM15DN_FD_130099 | JGI IMG/M metagenome (GOLD analysis project Ga0181355, IMG submission 130099) | Freshwater viral communities from Lake Michigan, USA - Fa13.VD.MM15.D.N | ecosystem: Environmental > Aquatic > Freshwater > Lake | place: USA: Michigan | collected 2013-09-23 | reverse complement strand
CTACGTGTGTTTCTAGATGATAACATGTAAGTAAGTGGAGTTGAGTCTCCTTTTAAAACGTAGACCTTGTCTACTGGTACTGCTTGATTTTTCATTTGATGTGATTTAATTATTAAAAAAATAACAGGGGTACAATATGCACCCCTGTTAAGGTATTCTAGTTTGTGAACAAGAAGAAGTTGTTAGCTCCTAATGTACATAAAGCTCTTTCAGATAAGAAGTGAACTTCCATTGCATCTAAGCTAGAAGTTTGAGCTCCACCTGCAGAACCTGTAATCCAAGTCTTGTAACGTCTGTCTTCTGTTTCAGAAGCTCTGTAACGTACGTGTAAGAATGGACGTTTAGCGTTTTTACCTAAAACTTGATCGTAAACTGTAGTAGATCCAGCTGGAACTAATACACCGTTTACAGCACCACCAACAATACCACCTCTTAAAGCAGCGTCATTTAAGTACTTCCAATCAGTCTTGTAGAAATCATAACCTCTACGGAAACCTGTGAAACCTAAGTTCAATGCCATCTCCTTGTCGTTATCAAACAAACCGTAAGATGTACCACCTGCTCCGTAAGAGTTTTGAGCTGCTAACATGTCGTCAATATCAAAAGAGAACTGACGGTTGATGAACAACACATTTTCTTCGATAGCTCCTTGTTTGTCAAGTCTTGAAATGATAGAGTCAAAATCAGATAAAGCGGTTGGGTTACCACCACTAAATACGTTACCTCTATTGTTAATTACATAGAACATACCTTCAGATCCTTTGTTTCCTACAGATCCAGTAGTGGCAATAGCTCCAGAGTTAGTCTCAGCAGGAACTGCCTCAATCATAGACATTTCTAAGTAATCTTCAAAACGTAGACGAGTTTCGTGCTCTGATTTAATGTACCATAAGAAACCTGTAGCTCCATTCTCAGTAGTAACTTCAACCCATCCGATTTGAGCCATATCAGATCCAGAGATAGCGTACTTATCTTTGATGATAATTGGGCTGTTTGAGAAGATAGAGTCATTAGCTTCGATAGACTCAGTAACTCCTTCAGAACCTTTTCTGAATTCAGAACCGTATACAAATGCACTAACAACTACTCCAGAAGCAAATGTTTGTCCTCCAGCAGCGTAGTAAGCAACAGTAAACGTGTTAGCAGAAGCAGATACACCTGTAATGATACCTTTGTTTGATAGTGTAGATCCTGCAGCGTTTACAGACAATAACACTGTCTGACCAACTTTAAATGCAATTCTGCTAGTTTGTCCACCTGCATTGTTAGCAGGAATTAATGTATCATTAACCGTAATTGTAGCAGTGTCGTCTCCAACAGCTCCAGCAGATGTACAGTTAATATATTTAGTGTGTAGACGACCTTGTTCAGCCCATTTGATAAGGTCAGAAGAAGATGGCATCTCAGCTCCAACAGCTCTTAAGAAAGAGGCTACTGAGCGATTTCCGTAACGTTCGAATTCTTTCTCGTATGTATCTGGAAGATACTGATTCAAGAAGTCGAAATTTGTGATGTAATTTGTTGCAAGAGTTTGTCTCGTTGCGCTTGGTTGTAATGCGAACCCTGGGGTGCTTGCTACTTGTGCTGGCATGTTTTTGTGTTTTTAATTGTTTCTATTACTTTTTATTTTTAGTCCTCTTCCGCTATCGCTATTTGTAGCTACAACCTTAAACCCTGATTGACTGATTGACTGTGGAGTATTTCTAGTATCCATATCAATATTCTTAATTTTTCTTGCATTATCTAATAACGCCTCAGCCTTGCCTTGCTCATAAAAGAACGTGGCCATTTTTTCTGGGTTCATAGCAGCTGCTAATGAACGATGGTAGCCAACAGGATCAGATATCATTCCATTCGCATCTATATACTTAGATATGAAATTTGAAACATCTGATTGAACTCTCTTAGTCTCCTTAACATCTCCAGGTGAAAACTTAACTGTCTTATCTCCTATGACGAAATCAAAACCTTTGAAATCATCAGAGAAAAGTTCTTCGGTCTTCTTTTGAAAATATTCAGATTTTCTGTAATTTTCTTCTTGTTGACTCTTCGAATCTTGAACATATTTCTTGTAAGCGTTGTAAGCCTCCTTCTCATCTTCAGAGACAAGACCTCCAGTTGACTCAACTGGTATCTTATAAGCCTCCTTTGAATCCTCAAAGTACTTCTTAGCTTTAGCAAGCTCTTTCTTCTTAGCGAGTTCTTTTTTCTTAATGTCCTTAGGATCGTCCAAGTCTTCATCGTACGAGAACTTTTCCTCTATCATGTAAGCTATGTCCTCTGAGTCTAGATCTTCATCTGTCTGAGAGTAGTACTCTGCTAATAATGATTCTGGATCCATTGAGTCGTAGTCTCTGTTTAATTTAACAAAATCTTCGATACCACGTCCAGTCTCTTTTTTATATTTGAAGTAAGCAGATACGTCACCTGGTAACTCCTCTGATTCCTCTCTTTTTTGAAGCAACTCATCAATTGAGTTTACTTCTTTATTGTATCTATTTTTAATGTAAGAAATTACATCATCATCCTTTAACTCTCTGTCCTGTTCATTACTTGGTGTTTGTTCATTTGCAATGAACGCCTCATCTTGTTGAACATCCTGAGAAGTTTTCTCTTCGTGTTGATCTAACAACTGTTGTTCTACCTCTTGAATAGACTTTTGCTCAGAGACTCCTAAGTCTCTAACTGTGAAATTTTCCATTTGATTTAATTTTTTGCAAAGTTACTAATTATCTTGGTTCGAATTCAGACATATCAAAACCATCTAAACTATCCTCGTTTGATTCAAAATTAACTGGAGGAAGGTTGTTCTTACGTTGATCAATAAGTTTTGATTGCTGTGTATTCTGTATACTTATTCTCTTGTCTTTTGCTTTCTCTTTAATGATGTCCTTCTGACTCATTTGTTCAGTTTCAACTCCTTTAAGCTGCATCTGTAGATTAAACTCCATTTGCATCAACTCCATCTTAAGCTGTGCCTCTTGCTTCAACTTTTCAATGTCAAAGCCAACCTCCGCCTGCTTGATCTGCATCTTAGACTGTGTCTCAGCCTGTGTCAACTGCAACGCATTCTGAGCTGCAGCCTGTTGAGACTGCTGTTGAATCTTGCCCTGCATCTCCTGCTGAGCCTGCTGATTCTTTTGTATCGTGTCCTCCTTCTTCTTTCTTTGAAGTTTAAGGTACTGGTTTGCAAGTTTAAGGTTTCTTATCTCCCTAATATCTATTGCATCCTCAAGATAGATAGCGTCTCTAGAAAGTGCCATCTGAATGTTAGCCTCTAGCTGTGCCTTCTCCTCTGCATCAGGAGCAACCTCTATAAATATACCGAAGTCGTATATGTAAAGCTCTTTAATATCTTCAAGTATACTTACGTTATACTTTCCAATCTGCAATATAAACTCTTCCTTAAAGTCTGAATACTCTAGTATATCTGCTACCCTATAAGATATGGCCTCTGATAATGTTTTAGTTATGTACAAGCTAGACTCTAGTATGTGTCTTGTAGCTGTGTTCGAGTTAAGTGCTGCTAGTTTCTGTACACCTACCAATGAGTTAGGGTCTGGCATAGATCCGTCCCTTGCCTCATTAAGTCCAGTGACATCTCTAATCATTCCTAAGTAGTGATTATAACTTCCTACAAGGCTAGATATCTTGGCCTGCCCACTGTTAGAGTTAAGTTCTTGGATTGGAACCCTTGCGTTATTAAACTCACCGTCTCCAGTGTAGCTCCTACCAATAACACTACCAGTCTGGAAGTATAACCTAAGTGCGTCCTCTGGTGAGTATGCGTTACCGTTACCCAAGTCCACCTCATTAATACCATCAGCGTCTATAAATACACCATCTGGCACTACTTTAGATATAACCTGTTGTAGCTTTAAGTGAGTAACCTGTATAAGGTCAGCAAACGGAATCATTCTCTTAACTAAAGACTCTATAGCTCCCTTGTACATTCTTGGTGCTACAGCAACGTAGTTAGGTATTGCGTACTGTGACGCAGACTTTGGTCTAACCATGTTACGAGACAACTCCCACTTAAGCATTATATTGGTTCCCATAACCATAACACCGTCATACCATACATCTATGGTCTTCTCTATCTTTTCAAAGTTACCCTCGTCCATCATCTCCTGTGGAGGATTGAACGTGTCTTCCTTATCTATTATCTTGAAGTTTCCGTTGTCAAGGTTCTTCTTCTTGTATACTATCTTCTTTGTTGTCTTATAATTAAAATATAACAGTGTAGCAGAGTCTTGACTAAACAAGCTGTTGTTATAAAACTGGGATGAATTATAGTAGTTATACCAAGACTGACTATACTTAGAAATTTCTTCAAGTTGCTCATTGGTTAGCGTAGTATCTATTTTTAAAAGCTCTGTTATTGGAACTGTCTTTATCTCTCCCCAATAGAAGCAGTCTCTGAAGTTTGGATCTTCTGTGTAACTATACACTACGTTTGATGGGTCTACATATTCAATCTTAACACCTGCTCCTGGAAGGAACATATGCTTTGCGATTCCAATACCTAGTGTAGCTATGTCGTAGTCTATTCTTTTTCTTGTTTCGTTGTATTTATTCTGATCTAGAATTGTATTTATAGCCTCCTCCTCTGCTATCTCTATCGCTGGCTTATACTTAAGCTCCATATAAAGAGCTAGCTCCTCGTCGTTCTCTGGAAGCTCATCTGGATTTGTATCAAACGCATCAACTCCTAAGTTATTCTTTATATCAGTAAGGATATCCTTAGACAGCATGTCTGCCTGTATCATGTCCTGATACTTTGTTTTTTTCTGTAAAGAGATTGAATCCTGCGCGTATGCCTTAACCTTAAAGAGTCTGTCATTCATTCCGTTAACAACAACGTCAACAAACTTAGGTATAATTGGAACTGGTGTCCAGTCAAGGTTCAGATGACTAAGGTCTCCGTCAACTGCCATCTCGTTCTTATACTTAGCAACAGACTGTTCACCTCTTGCGTATAGTCTTAACCTATGAAAGTCTCCCCACTGATTATAAAATCTTGAGTTATTGTTGTCCTTTCTGAACCACTCGTACTGGATGGCCTGGCCTATTTGAAGCCCATACTCGTATGTTTCCTTTTCCCTATCTGATGCGAATTGATCTGGAAAGCCAGCTGGATTTATTTTTACAGTTACTTCCTTCATCTTATAATTTCACTATATCTTCCATTGTTATTATATTTCGCAAAGGTAACGCTTAATTTCGATTCTTTTTTTGCCGTAAGATACACATTCTTTTGGTTAGCCATTATAGCTAATCCAGAGCTAATAGCGGCATCAAACTTCGTCCTGTTGTTTATATCAAACTTAGCCCATTCCTCAATGGTTCTTGTAAAGTACATATCTCCCATCTCGTCAGAGTCCCTATACGTACCCTCCATATCTAAACCGACGTACTTCTCTATGTACGACTCAATTGCAGCCGCGTGAGACTGCTTAACATCCTCAGATGAGTTAGGTATACCTCCAAGTTCTCTTTCTGTCTTAGATAGGTTCGTTACGTGCTTATCTGGCCTGTTCATAGAAAAACCTCTGTATCCCCTATTCTTTAGGTGATAAAGAAGCCTTGGCTTGTTGTTCTCAATAAGTATTGGCATACCATAGAAAACACATGCCATAAGTACCTCCTCAAAGAATATCTCTGCGGTCTGTGGCCTTGCTATGTACTCAAGGAAGAAGTGGTTGCTTGGAGCGTCATCCATATTAAACTTGGTTAATCCGTGTAGTGATCCATTAGACCCTCCTCCACCGACTGTACCTGATATATCGTACGGGTCACATCCAAAGGCACCTATGTGGTCGTTGCCTGGATACTTCATTCCGTTCTTGTTTATTACATTGTTCTGTAGCTGATTACTTGGTATCCAAGACACTAAGAATCTACCCCTGCTATCTGGTGTCCACACAACCCTTGTGTCCTTCTTTCCGTCGTGCCAACTGAACGATCCTCTTGTGAGTACCCTGTCTTTGATAAGAGAGTCGTTGTAGTCTATCTGCTGGTATATCTTTGTAAGGTTGAATATAGACGACTTACTCTCGTCCCTGAACGCGTGAGACTCTGTCCTAGAGAACTGCCTATAGAACTCGTTAAGTGCATCAGCGTCAGCCTTTAAAGACTCTACCTCGTTCTCCCAGTAGTCAACAGCTCCAGTTTTTATCATTGACCCGTCTATACTCTTAACTGGTTTCTCTGGCTCTCTAAACACTGGCATACCGTACATGTCTATGTAACCCTCAAAGTTCCACTCCATTGGTATATACAATGAGTACATACCAGACTTAGTCTGTCCGTTGTTATTCCTTGTTTTTATATTAGAGTCCTCGTACAGTTTCTTGAAGTTAGATCCTCCTTTTGCTAGCGCGTTAGGTGTTGATCCCATGAGGCACTTACCAATAATCCTACTACCTAATCGTAGACAGGTCTTGGTAACCCTCCAGTTGTTCAAAATGTTATCTGGAGCAAGCCATTTACCGCTCTCGTCGTGTATTAGTAGCTGTAACTTCTGTCCATCGTACGAGTTATCTCCTGTGTTCTTCCAGTCTATAGTGGTGTCAAGACCTTGTATCTCTGCCTCTCCATCCTCATACATGTTCTTTTTTGTGATCTTTGATGCAGGAACCCTGAATGCAAGCTCTGTCTTAGGCTTGTCCATACCGTCCTGGATTGGCTTGAAAAAGAACGGGTAGTTGTTCACTATAGGTACAACCTTGTCTGTAAACATTGTCTTGGCATCGTTACCAGTCTTTGAAAGTATCCCAAGTCTTGCATCTTTTGCAAGTGTTCCTATGTTGGCAAGCTCGCTTGATCCCATAAACGAGAACCCAGAACGTCTAATTTTAAGGTAAGTCATACCAAAGCACCTGTCGTCAGCCTTGCACGCCTCCCAGAATATAAAGAACACCCTATTAGCTTCCCTGTAGTCTGGTAGTCCTACGTCAATCTTAGTCCACTGCAGGTACATATAGTGAGATCCAGTTATGTATGTTTCTACACCGTTGTTCTTGAAGAAGAATCCGTTCTCTCTACGATCAAACTCTCCCTCAATATAGTCAACCCACTTAGCCTTGAAGTCGTTTGACATCGTGTGCCACTGGAATATTGACTTTATATTTGAAAGTTCTCTAGGATAGTCTGCTGGTTCCCAGTACTGGTTCTCCTTCTTTTCGTCCCTTTTATACACGTTTTTTGGGACGGATGGTAGTGCTATATTGAGTCCGTTTATCTCATATATATCACCTATAGTTCCGTCCTTAGATATTACGACAAGGTCGTGCTTCTCATCATAACCATAGGACCAAGACTTTGCCTTGTTCTTCATGTGTATGGTGTTGGCAGGAAGAAAGTCGCTAAGTTTTGTGTATAGATTATTTTGATCTTTTTTCTGCAAATCCTTGTATTTTAGGTTCTGATACCTTAACCTCTTCGGTTAACTTGTCGTTCTCCTGTTCTATCCTAGACAATATTTGAAATGCATCCTCTATTGCAAGCCTCTTGGTTGCCGCTGCATTTTTTAGTTTATCAGCAGATAAATCTCCCTCCATTCCAGTTATAATCACATCCTCTGCAACCTTTATCAACTCATTAACTGCCTTATATCCAGCTGCAATTATCTTCTGTTTTATTATGTTGTGGTCCATTTGATTGTAATGTTTTTTGTTGACATTCTGTACAACTTCTCGTCATTTATATAGAATGGGTACTCACTATCTGGCTCAAACGAGATCTCATCTCCAATGCTTAGACCTAAGTCTAGCAACTCTTGATTTATATAGACAATGGTACCCATAAGAGGCTCTTCCTTACTGTTTTTATTTATAGTCGACTCTATTTCTTTCATTGGCTTTACAAAACAATACTTGGAGTGCGTGTTCCACTCTCCGTTCTGGTTGTACATGAAGTACTGCTCGTCGTCTATAAAGAAAAGGTCGTCCTTAAAGAAACTAGCTCCGCTCTTTTCTCTTCCCTTCATGTCGTAGTACACCTTGAAAACATTGTGATGAACTAACAACAAGTCTTTAGCTTTAATTGGGCCGTCGTAGTTAATAGGAACACTTACAACCTCTGCTAGTCTATTAGATACCGTGTGGTCCTCCTTAGACGCGCTAGTTATAAAGTTTATTCTACCTATTCTTTTTATATTATCGTATCGTCTACCATCTAATGGTCGAACAATAAACATGTCTGGGGATCTCATTAGAAGTTTATATTATACTCTAAAGATATTGGCATATTAATATTGAACTCCTTCCAACAAAATAGTTCAGAGTTTTTTTCTATCCATATCTTTATACAACCAGTGTTATGATCTATCATTATGGCGTGTATAACATATGTCTTATCGAGAACCTCCTGCCCAACTAGGTAATGCATAGCATCGCTCTTGTAGTTAGGACCTATCGAGATCTTTCTAATGTCGTTCATCTAAGAAATTAAAGTTATAGAATAAGACACCCATCCTGCAGATATCTTCTCGTATATTAACTTACCAGAAGTTATAGATGCACAGTGAACTCTAAATCCTACTATAGCGTTTGGATATGTACTGTTTAAAGTTACTAGTGATAATTGTGTTGTTGTAGTATTAGTAGCTATATTAGACAAAGCAGAGCCGTCTGCCATTAAGTATTGACTAGAAGTCCCATTTGTTTTAATAAATGACTTTGCTGTTATATCTCCATCGTTATCTACTTTAAATACTTCAGAAGGAGTTCCACCTATTATTTTAATTCCCTCGTAAAGGTTTCCTGTATGGGTATCATAGCTTCTTGATAAATATCCAACTGAATTAGATGCATTTGCATTTAATTGAGCGATAAATCCATAATTATCAGCACCAGACATATCAGAAATAAATCCAACTGGATTTCCTGCTAATGTACCAGGATTTTGACCGTTTAAGTACGCTATAAAAGCATCAGGTGCTGGATTGTATTGAGGGTATTCTCCTGTTTGTGCAGGAACTGTAACAATAATACCGTTTTGATATACAGTTGAATTATTTGAAAGAGTTATGTTAACACCTTCAGCCACATTAGCATCTACAACTATATCATTTCCAACATCTGTTACCTGTTGTAACGTAGGAATTGTAGTTAAGTCAACTATACTCTGAATGGTAAAGTTCTTAGTTACGTTGCTATTTTCAACATCTGTTCCGATTAATAAATCGTTAAAATCTGGAATTGCTATCTCTGGGTACTGGCTAATTTTTGTCATCTGTTATTTCTCCTGTTTGTAGATTTATACTCACCTTTCCGTAAGTATCTAGTAGTTTTTTTTCTTGTTCTTTAAAATCGTTAGATACGTACTCTATTTTAGAAAACAAGTCTTCCTTAAATATATTAAGTTTCTTGATCTCAATCTCCGCGTCTGCGATTTTTCCTTTTAAGGAATTAAACTCTGAGTGTACTCTCTTTAATTCTTCTAATTCTTGTTCTGTTATTGTTTTCATTTAATTTAATTTTTTACAAAGATAGTTATTTTACTCTTCATAATTTAGATATTGAAATTTCTCAGGAATCTCTTCGTCTGAAATCTCAAATAAATCAGGATGCTTAACTATTGATGGATGCAACTCTAATGGTTCTTCTGCTATTACAACTGTATAGCTATCTGTTTGTACTGAATTTATTTGTCTTATGTGTCTCATACAAAATATTGAATGGTTATGTATGCGTATCTATACGCCGCTGCTGTTCTGCTCACTGCAACCTCATAAATATTAGGTGTTCCTAAAGATTTAATTCTTAAAGCACAAAATGCAGCTGTTGTTGTTGGTAGTGTTTTTCCTGCTGATATAATTCCTGTTCCATAGTTTAAAATTTCTCCTACCGCTGAAACTGAAGCGGGTAAAGCAGGTTTTGGAGCTGTACTTGGTAACTCACAAGCTACACTTGTTAAAGAACTCGCTCCAGCAGTTGCATATGATAAATTTATAGTTAGCGTTACTAAGTTCCTGTTTCTAGATAAAGAATAAGTATGTTGTGTTGCACCACTTGGAGCAGTTCCACCCGTCCAAACAATAGTTCCATTATAAGTTTGATTAGTATAAGTTGAATAAGAGCCTATATCATTAGATATCTGAGAAAAAAGTGAAGCTAACAAAGTACTGTTATAAGTATTATTATCATTACCATATTCAGCATCTCCTACTAATAAGTTTTTATTTTTCCAACGTAATGAGAATGCATCATACTGCAAAACATCGTTATTAAATAAATTATCTATTACTACATTGGTTAAAGTATTAATACTTTGATCCCCTGTGTTAGATCCGCTTAAATTACTTGCACTTATTGCCCCTGTAAATGTTTTAGCCCCAGCAAATGTTTGTGTCCCTATTGAAACAACTCCTCTTGCTGTTGCACTTGCGTTAGGTAAATTAAATGTGTGAGTGTTTGCACTCGAATCAATAGCGAAATCTGTTCCTGATGTTCCTACTGCAAAATTCTGAACTTGTGCTTGTAGTCCATTTAAAGCAGTTAATCCATTTGTGAAAGTTGTTATTACTTCACAAAGGTGTCCGTTTTGTGTATGTAGAGTTATTGTTCTTCCTGAAGTATTTACATAAACTCTTATAGCTAATCTATCGTTAACTGTTAATACCGTTTCGGGTACGGCTAATGCGGTAAAATAAGCATCGATAGTTGTTCCATTTGTTATTCCCTCTGGAGTAGCAGAATCGCTTGCTATTAAAGTAAACGTGGTTCCATCGTATTTATACAATTCAGTATAAAATGAAGGAGATCCGCCATTGGATGAAGAACTAAAAAAAAATTCTAAATTCCAATTTCCTGCAGGTATAAGTAATAATGAAGGGTCGGCTACATCAGTTATAAATGAAGCTATATATCCATTTGTATTCCTAGTAAAGTCAGCCCCTGTTCCTAGTATTGCAGTTCTACTAAACTCATAATAAGTTGTACCTCCAAAAGTACCCTGGCTTGTTCCGCCGTTTAAATAATAGTTAACAGTTGATCCACCACCGCCTGAACCACCAACAGAAGATATTTGACCACCTGTGATTGTTATATTATTACCAGCAGTTATTACTGAACCATCAGCTGCAAGTATTTGAGATGAGGTGCCTCCTGATTTTACGAAATAGGACGCTTCTAAAAAACCATACGAAGTTAGATTTCCATTTTTGTCAACTTGAAAATACGTTAAATTATCGTTAGCGAAAATTAATGGATATGTAGGTCCAGGTCCTTCTGCAATCGTGCTAACAGCAAGGCCCACGGCACCTTCTTCTAAATTTATTAATACGCCTTGCGTGCTACCAATATTCAAGGTTAGGCCTGTATTAGCAACATTCCCATTGGTTAAAACTTGTTGAATGTTCTGATCTCCAGTATTAGTTCCGCTAGTATTACCTATAACAACTAAGTTAGCATCCGTAACGTATCTCTTGTTTGTTGAGTCAGCTATATCTGCCGTGGTTGCATCTGCACCAGCGGTAACAAGACCTTTAGAGTCGTATGTTATCTTTGTTTTTGTAGCTCCAGTTATAGGAGAATTTGGTACAACTCCTACATTTGCACCAGTTGCAATTCCAGCTAGCTTAGTCTTATCTGCTGCCGAAAACAGTCCTGCGTTAGTTGTATCAGCTAATGGTATGGTTGCATCTGTTCCCGTTGAACTAGTTACGATTCCGTTAGATACTCCAGGAATATATGATAAGTTTGTAGATCCTCCACCTCCACTATTTACATCTATAAGAGATATCATGTAGTCTTCGTCCTCCTCCATAGACCCGTTACCATCTACAAAATCTACGTTCACCACAAAGAAATCTTGATTTATTAGGTATGTGTCTACAGACAGTATCTTATAGCTCCCAAATAAGTTTATATTATTTGCCTTATACATTAGTACGCTTGAACTAACTAAGAAGTTAAGAAACTCGCTTACGTCGTTACCTTTTAGCGTTTTCTTACTTAACAAGAACGTGCTTATACTAGAGAACTCCACCGTTGGACCTATCTCCTCTTCAAAAGAAATAGTTCCTTCAGGTCTTATCTCGTGCAAATCTATTGTGAAGTACTTGTATAATAAGTCTACCCCAGTGTTTATTACCTGATTACCGTTAAAGTATGTGGCCAGCTTCCTTGGGGTGAAGTTCTTTGTTTTATTATACGTATTTATATCTGTACCTATCCACTTATCATCTGCAGCTACATATTCATCAATCTGGTAGACACTTATCTTTGTCATTTACCTTGTCCTTTATATGATTTTTTATAGTTTTTACTCTGTTTTAGAGAAGATGTTTTAGACTTTGAGTGAATCCCAGGTCTGCTTATAGTCTTTTTAACAGACTTAACGGATTCTGTTTGCTTAGCCATAATAGTAATAATAATAATATAAGTAAAATTATCCAGTCGAAAGATTTTCTCTCAACATCCTTTTTCTTTTTCTTTTCTACAACCTTAGTAGTTTGTTTTTTATCTTCAACCTTAGCCACTATCTTTTTTTCTGTATGTATAGATGTGTCTTTTGTTTTTTTGTACTTTAAAACTACGTTTCTGTACTTGATTCCATTAACAACAATGTCCTTGCACGTGTCTAATGGTATAACAGTGAACTCGTCTGTTATTATGTTGTTGTCGACCTTTAATTCGACAACCTCATTTGTCACAATTTTAGTAACAATTTGTGACAGACTATCCTTCTTAACCTCGTCTATTACTACCTTTCTAGAGGAGCAAGATGTCGTAAGTATTGCACATGTTGAAACCAACAGTAGCAACCAAATGTACATGTCGTCCTTGTGTATCACGATATTGTTAGTGTTATACCTTCCTTTGCTGCTTGCATCTTCTTAAACAACGAGTCGTAAGCCTTTCTTGACTGACCTATGAAGTCTACGGACCTTGTTCTGCCAACCAATATACAGCCCTCTGTGTCGTGATTTGTGTTCCCTGCGTGGATGCGAACCCCTTCAAAGTTAGGAACATTCAGTAACAAAGGCATTAACCTCTTAAACCTGTTAGACTGATTAATTATAACCTTGTACGTACCCTTTGGAATGGCAGTTTCTGACTTAACCTTTACTTCTCTTTCAATGTCTTCTAGCGTGTAACACTCGAACTTACCGTCAATTGTTAGTTCTCCTATTGTTGACTTGTCTGTCTTGTGTAATCTCTTAAGGTGTAATTTCATTTTGATAAAAGTTTAATTATTGTTCCTATTAGTCCTGCTGTAAGTATTCCTGCCACGAACTTTAACTGACCTATATACACTGACTTCTTTGCCATGTCTAACTCAATAAGTTCTAGCTTCTCTCTTAGGTCTGCTATGTCGTTTTTTATTGTATCAATATCAGAGATAACTCCTCTGTTTCCATTCACTTTAGATCCAATCAGAGCAGATGAAATGTATTGTAAATCTTCCTTAATCAACCTAAGGTGTTGTTCCATTCTGTCTAATCTTTCTTTTTCTTGATACTCCATCAGCTTTTCAATCCCTTAACTATGTCTGTAAATCCTTGAACACTAATGTATGCTGTAGCTATCACTACCCAGTCCTGTGACGTTAAATCACCAGCGAATAGAGCCATACAAGCTATAAAGAATACTAATAACTTGCGACTAATCCACTTACTTAAAATTATATCAATCTGTTCCTTACTCATAACCTAAAAATCCGTGTTTATGATTGTTTACTATTATTGAGTTTTCTCCAAAGTCTACATCTTGCTCACACATTATATCGTAATGATATCCTTCTGCAAATGTTGTTTCATCTAATAAAATAAGTCCAAGTTCAACAATAGCGTGTACACCTTGTCCGTAAACTAAAGATTCTTCT
>Ga0181355_1000775_pt1 | contig 13835 bp, 23 predicted proteins | sample Fa13VDMM15DN_FD_130099 | JGI IMG/M metagenome (GOLD analysis project Ga0181355, IMG submission 130099) | Freshwater viral communities from Lake Michigan, USA - Fa13.VD.MM15.D.N | ecosystem: Environmental > Aquatic > Freshwater > Lake | place: USA: Michigan | collected 2013-09-23 | reverse complement strand
TAACTCTGATTTGGAGCAGAAGGAGAGAAAGGACAGGGTAGACGACGCGGTATGCGCTGTTAGGTCTGCACTGGAGGAGGGGATCCTACCAGGAGGAGGACTGGCACTGTTCAACGAGTCGTATAGGATCATTGTAGACGCAGACGACATGATAGAGGACATCAGCCCAGAGCAGTACGTCGCTATGCAGATCATGGCAAGGGCTATTCAGGCACCGCTGCTGCAGATCCACGAGAACGCAGGCAACGACGGTTACGAGATCATGACTGGATGTGCATCAAACACCAACACTGGTTACGACGTGAAGAACGACGTGTACGGTGACATGTACGAGATGGGCATCATAGACCCGCTGAAGGTTACGAAGAACGCGTTGAAGAACGCGGTCAGTGTGGCCACAACGATACTTAGTACTAACGCAATAATAACAATGACACGAGCATAATGGTACCAATAAATAAATACATCCTTATAAATATAATAGAGGAGCAGATGAAGACCGAGTCTGGACTGCTCCTAACAGGGAACGAGACAAACCAGTTCAGGTACAAGAAGGGACAGGTTGTGAAGCCAGGAACCAGTGTGGAGTGCGTGAAGGATGGAGACATCATATACTACGACAAGAACGCTGGGTACACGATGCTTATAGACGACGTGCAGTACACCATAATCCTTGAGAGGGATGTTGTTGTAGTCCTCTAGAGCTTCTGATCCTCGATATCCTTTAGCCTCTTGATCTCCTTACGCGTACGATTCATCTTACGGATAATGGGTCTGGGGGCTTTCTCGCTATATCGAGCATCCTTCTTGAATAGTGGGTTGCTGACAGGGTTCTCTGAGACGTGCACCTTGAGCTCGATCATCTGGTAGATGTCGGTGATCATCTTGCGGGTCTTGTATGACGCCTCGTAAAGGGCTGCCTCTCCATACTTGTTAGGTCTCCACAGGGTGATCCACCCGTCAGCGAGCATTCGTTTGAATCGGTCCTTCTCCCAGGTGAGTCCAGACTCGAACTCCCAGAACTGTTTGTGACGGAAATAACCCTCGCTGTAGACGAAAAGGAGGATGTCTATGTCTGATGTACTTAGCTTGTGTTTGGTGCGGATGAGCGTCTTTATTGCCCTCCAGTACTTGAGGTAGTCTGCGTATGGCTTGTATTTCATTTGATTTATATTATTATCTTTGCAAAGATAAAACATATTATAATGGCAAAAACAGCAGCCTGGACAAGAAAAGAAGGAAAATCAGCCACAGGTGGCCTGAATGCTAAGGGCGTTGCGTCTTATAGGAAGGAAAACCCTGGAAGTAACCTGAAGATGGCTGTTACAAAGAAGCCGTCAGAGTTGAAGCCAGGAAGTAAGGACGCTAATCGTAGAAAGTCATTCTGCGCACGCATGTCTGGAATGCCAGGACCTATGAAGAAGCCAAACGGAGAACCAACAAGAAAGAAACTAGCACTAGACAAATGGAACTGTTAAAGAGAAAAGACGGTAGCACCTCCAAGAGAGGACTATGGGACAACATCAGAGATAATAAAGGATCTGGAAAGAAGCCAACCAAGCAGATGCTTGAGCAGGAGAATAAGATAAAGAAGAAGGCTGCTCAGTACGAGTCAGCGAAGTCGTTGAACGGAAAGATGTCATACCTAAAAGGAAACGTAAAGAAAAAATGAAAAAAGCAGCAGCAAAACCAAAAGTAGAGGTTAAGAAAGAGAAGAAGGAGAAGTTTGACTTCATGAAGATGATCGCGAACAAGAAGAAGAAGTAGTGCCAGGAAGAACCGCAAAATACTACGCAGCTAATCCAGAAGCTAAGAAGAAACACAACGACTACCAGAAGGAGTATAACAAGTCTCCAGATCAGGTAAAAAAACGTGTCGAACTTAACGCTGTTAATAGGAAGCGAGGGACATATGGTAACGGTGACGGACTAGACGCCAGCCATACAAAGGGTGGAATAGTAATGAAGAAGGCATCAATAAACAGAGGATCCAAGTGCGCAATGCCTGGAGACAAGAGAGCAAGAGGAACTAAAAAATAAATAATATTATGGCTTATAAAAGAGAGTTACCAACATTTAATCAAGATCCAGGAAATCCAAAAGGATATAATAAGGATACATCTCCTTATAAAACAGGAGCATATGAAAAAAAATTAGATACTGTTGGTTCAGGTTCTACTAGAACTATTCGTATGATATCTGGAGATGGAAAAATTATAGGACAAGAAAGATTAGGTACTTCAGCAGGAGAAAAACTTGCTAGAAAATATAAAATAGAAAAAGAGTATACTAACAGAAAAAGACTTGAAAACAAACAATTTTTAGAATCAAGAGAGGCTATAGGAAAATCTGTTAAAAAATAATAACATGCTACTAGGGGATAGAATAGAACAGATAACCACTGCAACTGGAGTAAAGAAGGTTGTGGAGAAGGTTGCAAAGGCAGCAAACAAGGACTGCGGATGCGCCAAGAGAAAGGCAGCACTGAACAACCCAGACTTATTAATAAACAAAATACTAAAGTAATGGCATATCAAAAATTACAGCAGACCAGAGCTGCAGCAGTAGTTAAATCAGACACAGCTAATATACCATCCATCAGCGGAAGCGATGGAGTGTCTACAGAGGCTTGTGTGCTTTACACAGGATCAGGAGGAATCATCCGTGTTCTAACAGCAGGAGGAGACGACGTGACACTTAACTCAGTTCCAGCGGGAGTTGTTCTACCTATACAGGTGGTTAGAGTATTCTCAACAACAACAACAGCCACGAACATTGTGGCCCTTTGGTAAGATGAGCAAGGAGCAGATAGACGTAATACTGAACAAGTTTATAAGTAGAAAGCTACTAGTTTTTGCAATAGCTTGTATGGCGTTATTTGCAGGTGACCTAACGTCTCAGGACTGGGTTGTTATAGCTACAGCATATGTTAGCATTCAAGGATTTACGGATATAGTAAAGATAATAAAGAGCTAATGGAGTCTGTTAAACTATACGCAATAAACTCACTAACTCTAGTTATGACATTTACAAACATAGAGAACACGCTAAAGATTATGCTACTACTAATGTCTATAGTGTATACTGCAGTTAAGATTTATCAATCAATTAATAAGAAAGATGAAGATAGTAATTAAGAGGCTACACAAGACTGAGAACTCTACAATAGGAGAGCTTACTATAGATGGTAAGTTTGAGTGTTACACACTTGAGGACAAGGAGAGGGATGTTAAGATAAAGGGAGAGACGGCCATACCTACTGGAACTTATAAGGTAATCATAAACCAATCAAACAGGTTCAAAAGATTATTGCCTCTACTAATAGCTGTTCCTAACTTTGAGGGTGTGCGTATACATGCAGGAAACTCTAACCACGACACAGAGGGCTGTATACTTGTTGGAATGAATAGGTCGGTTGACTACATCACCAAGTCAAGGAAGGCATTCGATATATTATTTAAGAAGATGCAGGGTGCTAAGGATATAACCATAACAATATCGTAATGAGGCTGTACCTATTTTTGTTTTTGCTACTTGCATCGTGTTCTACTCGTAAGGTAGCAGTACAGGAGGTTAAGAAGGACTCTGTGTCACAAATTGTTACTAAAGTTGTGACAAAGGAGGTGCTAGACGTGAAGAACGAGACAGACATAGTTACTGACGAGTATACGATAACTCCTATCGACACGTGCAAGGACATTGTAATCAACGGTAAGACTTATAGAAACGCTGTTTTAACGTACAAACGCACAAAAGATAACAGCAAGTATACAGAGAAAAAGATAACGTCTAAGACAGAGGATAAGAAGGAGAAGACAAAGGTTATAGAGAAGACAAGAGACAAGAAGATAGAGAGGAAGTCATATAACATGACCTGGATACTTTTAATAATAGCAACTATAATAACACTATGGCTAAACAGACCAACACTGCTAAACTTGTTACGAAGAGCGTAAGTAGACCTGGCGTTCACTCCAAGTCAAAGACCTCATCTCTAAAGCAAAGCAAGAACTATAAAAAATCCTATAAAGGACAAGGTAAATGACAAAGATAAGCAGTTATGTTACGGATGATTTAATAACTGGAGGAGATAAGTGGATAGGATCTGATGTTAGTAACTCTTACAGGACAAAGAACTTTACACCTTCAAAGTTAGCATCTTACTTTAACGATAACCAGATAATAAATATTGGTGCAGACCTTCAGTACACATACTACACGCTTGAGCCAGGTGAAGGCAGGCCTGAGGGTACTCTTACATTTGAGGCTGAGTTAGGAAGCACTGTTAACTTCTCATCAATAACTACATTCTTATTAAGTAAGTACACTACAAAGCAGAACGACGTATCAAACTTTTTTAATTTTGTAGTTGGATCAAGAATATTGCTTTATAAGTCTTTAAACATAAACTCGTTCGGATATTACATTGTAAATTCAATATCTCCATATATCTTAGATGGAAACTTTTACAAGGTAGTTGTATCTTATATAAGTGGAAACGGATACATTCAAGAGGATAACGACTACATGATATCTGTAGTAGATAAGTCTACTGGAGGAGGATCAAATACATTTTTAAATAATATAACGGTTAGTCTAACTGGTAATAAAACACTTGGAAAATATACTACTGGTCAAACAATTCCTTCAGCTAATAAGACGTTTGAGGAGGTGATGAATGATATTGCTATTGAGTACTTGCCTCCAGTTTTTACTTCCTTTTTTATGAGTTCACAATCTACAACTTTAGAGTCTGGAACTATAATGTCAGGAACTAGAGCATTTACATTTAGTTTATCTAATTCAGGAAATATAACTCCAAACACGCTAGGTATATACTATGGATCTACAGCTCTTGCTACAGGTTTAGCCGTATCGTCACCAGTAAGTGTATCGGTTGGTACTGTCAACCTAACTGGAAATGGAACAGTATATAGTTGGTCAGCAAAGGCTACAAATACTCTATCTGTAGTATTTACATCAAACATATACACAATAACATCAAGATACTATCAGTTCTATGGAAATGTAACAAACATACCTACAAATTCAGCAGAGGTTAGATCTTTTGCCTCTAACCTTCTGTTTGCAAATGTAAATTCTTGGGTAACACCTACGATTACTACAAATAAATTTTCATTGTCAATACCAGCAATAAAGTCACTTACAACTGTAATAACCGCTAACTTTGAAAACATTACAAGTAGTTTTGTGTTGACTACATTTGATGTTAATGATGCAGGTGGAAATGCTATTAGTTATAAAACATATGCATATTCGAGTACTATACCATTGAATTTAACAGTAACAATAACAGTAGCATAATGGCAACTTTTAATTTATCAAATAGAATATTACTAACAAATACATCTCCGAATGTAGATTCAGAGTATGGTCCTTATGCAACCATTTCAGATGCTACTACGGCTATAACACTTGCTCAGAGGACAGCAGGTAAGACAGTAGGTATTATTACAGGAGGTGTTGTTACAGAGTACTGGTGGAAAGATAATGCATCATTAAATGCAAATCCTATAGTAAAGACTATGGGAGGTGGTGGAGGTAGTCAAACACTAGATCAAGTATTAGAAGAGGGTCCTACAGGATTACGACCAATGTTATTGACTGTTTATGGTGACAGTCCGTTAATCATAACATCTACCAGTGATTTAGATGATCTTTATAGTGGCCTAATTTTAAATAGCACTGGGACTGGTATTTATACTAAATCTACCAATGCCGCTTCATTAAACGCGGACATGGGAGTTGACACCGTTAGTGGTATTGAAATAAGTGCATATACAACAACAACAGGTTTTCCGTTAAGGGTTAAAAAAGAGGATGTTGATCAGGCATACATAGATAAGGATGGAAATGTCACCGCGCAAGAATTTAGGTTAATAGGAGGTACTGGTACTAATTTACTTTTAGATGATGGTAATACACTTGCTGTATCATCAAAAGAAAATTCATTAGGTAATCCAGCGCAAGATGGATATGTATTATCATCAACAACAACAGGGACCAGAAGCTGGGTAGCACAAGCAGCAGGATTCGAAGCAAACTTTTTATTAATGGGAGCATAAATTATGGCAAATACTTATAAAATATTAGGACAACAAAGCCCAGCGGCACTAACACCTGCAGACTTATACACTGTACCAGCTAGCAAATCAGCGGTTTGCAGTTCCATAGCAGTGTGCAATAGAGGTACATCTCAAACATCGTTTAGGGTTAGTATATCACAGGCTGGAGAATCAACAGCAAATAAAGACTACCTTTATTATGACATTGCAATCGCAGGTAACGACACATTTATAGCTACTATAGGTGTTACATTAGCGACTACAGATATAATAAGAGTCTATTCAGGGAATACTAATCTAACATTCCAACTTTGGGGTACTGAAATATCATAATAATGGCACAAGGAACAACAAGAGGAGTACCAATAGATATAGATCCGTTATTGACAAATGACAGTGATCTACTAGTTCCCTCTCAGAAGGCTATAAAAACATACGTAGATACAAATACTTCAACTAAAGTAAGTAAATCTGGTGACACAATGTCTGGAGCACTTATATTAAGTGGAGAGCCAACAGATCCATTACAGGCTGTAAGTAAAAACTATGTTGATAGTCTAATAAATGGAATAGACTGGAAGGCTGCGGTATATGCGGTTACAACTGCTGCATTACCCACTTGTACCGTAAGTGGCCCATATCAAGTATTAACATCTACAGGCACAGGTCCGATACCGTCAGCAACATTAGATAATGTTGGCTCAGTATCAGTTGGTCAGAGAATATTAGTAAAAAACCAAGGCTCAAGCCAAAACAATGGTATATATGTAGTCACTCAGGTTGGTGAAGTGTCATTAACACCTTGGATATTAACTAGGGCTAGTGATGCAAATACCGCTGCGCTTTTGCAGGAAGCCACTGTTGCAGTTACTAATGGATCAACATTTAAAAACTCACAATTTCATTGTCAACCAGTGACTGTACCATTTACTCTTGGAGTGACTGGGCTGATATTCGTGACAATAGGTTCTGGTACAAATTACACTTTTGAAGCACCATTAGTTACAACGGGTAGTGTAATATCATTGCCAGCAGCAACTGGTAGTGTAAATGGGCATTTAATAAGTAGTGACTGGACACGTTTTGATACAGCGTATGCTGATAGAAATAAATGGGATGGTGGAGATACAGGATTAAATGCTGCTACTGGTAGAACATCTCTTGGAGCTACAACACTTGGTAGCAATTTATTTACTTCCTCTAACGGGCAAGGTGCGAATGGATTTTTAATTATTACTAGTGATGATGTTGTTAATATACAGAACTCTTTTTTTTACAAACAAGCATTAGGTGCCACAACATTAGGTAATAGTTTATTTACGGCATCAGACTCAACAACTATTAGGTTTTTGCAAGTTAATACAAACAATTCAGTTTCGTGGTTAGATGCTGCTGGATTTAGAACCGCAATAGGCGCTATGCCAGGTGGATCTTCAAATATACAAGTCACAATTGGGGCTGGTGTTTTAACAAATTTATTTGGTTCAAAACCATCTCTATCAGTTGGGTTTGTAACTGGTGGCACAACAAATAGTGGGGGCATAATAGACATTGTTAATAGTGCCACTGCTGGTCTTCAATTGGGATCATTACAATTTGGTAATATTCTTGGCTCAACCGCCATAACAGCAGCAGCTATAAAAGCTATAGCTATTAACGGCTCTTCAAGCGGTGATAGCGGAGGAGCATATTTATCATTTCAAACAGCTCTTGGAGGGACTGGTTCAAGTCCAGTAGAAAGAATGCGTATAAATAATACTGGTAATATTTTAATGGGGTCGACAGACGATACCGTAAGTAAATTGCAAGTAACTGGTTTAACAAAATTTACAGGTACATCCGCAACAGATAGCGCTCCATTAGGATCAGAATTAGCATTAGTAACAGGTAGTGGAACTGGTTGGGCATTAGCAAGTGGAGCAACAAACCTTAACGTAGGTGGATATACCCATACAACAGGCCCCGTTGCAGCATTAACAACTGCTTTAGCAGCCACAAACGGTGCTTATTATCAAATTGCATATACTATTACAGGTAGAACAGCAGGTTCTATTACGATTGATTATGGAGGAACAAGTACAAGTAGTATAACCGCATCAAGTAATACAGGACCTTTAGCTATATCAACTGCTGTTTTAACAATAACACCCACAACTGACTTTAACGGTACTGTTGTATTAAGTGTTAAAACTATTGGAACTTCATCTGCATCGTCTACATTTGCTAATAGTGGAGGAACAGCAAATATAGAATTTAGAGCAACTGGTAATTCTAATACATTTATGGGGCTAAATGTAGGAAGAAGAAATACAACAGGTATAAGTAATACATCACTAGGCAGCAGTGCGGGTTCTGCTAATACAACTGGAACACAAAATACATTTATAGGTGTTTCATCAGGTTTAAGTAATACAATAGGCGCAACTAATTCTTTCTTAGGTGCATCATCAGGAACTAATAATACAACAGGGGCTAATAACGTATTTTTAGGTATAAATGCAGCATCTAATAATACAACAGGTTCTGGAACTGTAGCAATTGGGGCAGGTGCTGGTAGATATATATCAGGTGGTAGCACTATAATGACTTATGGTAATAATAGTGTTTTCATAGGGCAACAAGCTTATCCACGTGCTGACTCACAACAAAATCAAATTGTAATAGGAAATACAGCAGTAGGTTTAGGTTCAAATACAACTGTAATAGGAAATTCATCTATTACAGCGAATTTTGTTTATGGAAAACAGTATTTTTCTCAACCAACACCAACTGCATTAACTGCTACTGCTACATTAACAATAGCAAATTTACTTACAAGTATTATAACTGTAACTAGTGCGGTATCTGTAACATTAACATTACCAACTGGTACTTTAACTGATGCAGGAGCTGTGAGCGGTGGTTTACCAACAAATAGTGGTTTTGATTGGTGCGTTATAAATTTAGGTTCATCAGTGGGGGCAATATTAATGACGGGTGACACTGGACATACATTTGTAGGTAATACTGTAGTAGCAATATCAACATCTGCTGCATTCAGAACAGTGAAAACTGCAACAAATACATACGTAACTTATAGAACAACATAATATGGAATATAACTGGTTAATTAGCGACTTTGAATGTACACCTGAAAAGGTTGTTACATCAATAAATTGGGTGTACGTTGGAAAGAATGCCAATGGCACAAAATTTGAAATATTTGGTAATCAGGTAGTAGGCGAACCGAACCTTGATGACTTTACAGATTTTGAAAATTTAACATTTGAGCAAGTATGCGGCTGGATTGAAAACTTAATTGATGTTACAGCAATGCAAATAAATATTGCATTACAAGTTGACTTGATTGATAATCCAAAAGTAATAAGATTAAACCCACCTTTTTAAGTGATTTATATATACAAATAATCATTATCTTTGTAAAAAAATTAAATCAAATGAAAACTATCACAGAACAAGAATTAGAAGACTTAAAGAAAGTAAGCTCAGAATTTAACAATTTAAAAGGTCAAATTGCTGATGCTGAGATTGAGATTAAAAGAATAACTATGTATAAGGAGGATATATTCTCTAAGATAGATAGTGTATCCGTAGAATTTAAAGACCAGCAAAATAAGCTATTAGAGACATACGGAAAAGTAAGTATAAATTTACAAACAGGAGAGATCACAGATGACAAAAATTAGCGATTACGAATTAATAACAATACCGCCAGCGCTTGACGACTTATTAATTGGAACAGATATAAGTGGGTCGGACGCTACTAAGAACTTTACTATTCAGAGTGTAGTTGACTTAACCCCAATACCTACGTTACAGGAGGTAACTAATTCTGGAAATACTACAACAGTTGACTTAATAGTTAATTCAGTAAAAGTTGGTAGAGGAGGAGGTAATATTTCAACAAATACAGCTAATGGAGTAAATACTTTACAAAATAATACAACTGGATATGCCAATACAGCAAACGGAGCAAACGCTTTAAGAGACAATATATCTGGTGTAAATAATACTGCAGTTGGATTAGGCGCTTTACAAAGCAATACAAATGGATATAATAATACAGCTAATGGAGTTCAATCTTTATATAATAATACAACAGGTTATGAAAATGTTGCAAACGGATACGCTACCTTATACTATAACACTACAGGTTTTAGTAACACTGCCAATGGATTTGCTGCTTTAAACCACAACACAACAGGTAAGCAGAATACAGCAACTGGGCGTGATGCTTTATATAACAATACAACTGGTAGTGATAACACTGCAAACGGATACGCTACCTTATACTGGAACACAACTGGATATAGCAACACTGCCAATGGATTTGCTGCCTTATACTATAACACAACAGGTAAGCAGAATACAGCAACTGGGCGTGATGCTTTATATAACAATACAACTGGTAGCGATAACACTGCAAATGGATACGCTGCTTTATATAATAATATTGGAGGAACAGGTAATACTGCTATTGGTTACTATGCATTGAACAATAATACAGGCTATAGTAATAGCGTTGGTTTAGGAAATGCGGCACAAGTAACAAGCGACTTTCAAATACAATTAGGCAGCGGTTCTACTACTTGTTATACAAATGGAACCGTTCAAAATCGTTCTGATTTGCGTGATAAAGCTGAAGTTAGAGATACTGTTTTAGGATTAGATTTTATATCTAAACTAAGACCTGTTGATTACAAATGGGATATGCGTGAAGATTATAAAACTGAAATGCCAAGTCCATTAAGTGAAGATTCTACTGAAGAAGAAAAAGATGCTCATAAAATAATAATGGATGAGTGGTTAGAATCTGTTAAATTAGATAATATAACTCACGATGGCACACATACAAGAAATAGATATCATCACGGTTTAATAGCTCAAGAAGTTCAAGATTTAGGAATTGATTTCGGAGGATTTCAAGATCATAAAATAAATGGAGGTCAAGATGTATTATCAATAGGATATGATGAACTTATTGCACCAATGATTAAAGCTATTCAAGAACTAAAAGCAGAAATTGAATTACTAAAAAGTAAGTAGATGAACGATATTAGAAAGATATCCATAGGCGCCAACTATAAGAGTGATGCGATGCACTACATAGTTGGCCAGGAGGTTCTTGATAAGACCTACGTCATACACCTCATTCAGTACGACGACAACAAGGAGTCTATAAAGATATGGATCGAGAAAAATAACGAGGTCTTTTGTTGGAAGGAGTTCAACTCTAATATGCCAGTATCACTTGAGTACAATATAAATTTCTGATGAGATCCCCAGACATGTTTATCGTCCGACCATTAGATGGTAGGCGGTATGATAATATAAAGGATATTGGTGGAGTTGACTTTATAACTAGTACCTCAAAGGAGGACCATACAGTATCTAATAGGTTTGCAGAAGTCATAAGTCTACCTATAAACTATGACGGACCAGTAAGGGTTAAAGATATACTTCTAGTCCACCACAACGTGTTCAAGGTATACTACGACATGAAGGGTGTTGAAAAAAGTGGGGCCAGTTTCTTTAAGGACGACATGTTCTTTATAGATGACGAGCAGTACTTCATGTACAAGCAGGATGGCAAATGGAACACGCACTCTAAGTACTGCTTTGTAAAGCCAGTACTAAAAAAGAACTCATTAATAGACAAGAACAGCAAGGAGGAGCCATTGATGGGTACTATACGCTATATAAATCAAAAGTTGCTAGACTACGGTCTAAGCATTGGAGATGAGATCTCGTTTGAGCCAGACAGCGAGTACCCATTCTATGTGGATGGAGAGAAGCTGTACAGGATGCTAACAAATAACATTACAATCAAATGGACCACGACGCAATAAAGCAGAAGATCATAGCAGCTGGATACAAGGCAGTTAACGAACTTATAAAGGTTGCAGAGGACGAGATTATAACGGGACTAGATACAGACCTATCTGCAGATAAACTAAAGAATGCTGCAGCTACAAAACGCTTAGCTATTGAAGATGCCTTCCAGATACTAAATAGAATAGAGCAGGAGCGTGATAAATTAAGCGAGGACGTAACGGTTTCAGAACCTAAAATACAGGGCTTTGCAGAAAAAAGATCAAAATAACCTATACACAAGGATTAGCGACTTCCTTCCTGCTAACACCATACACATGAAGAACAAGGCCAAGTCTTGGGCCTATGGTTATGACGAGAAGCACGACCTGGTAGTTATATCTAAGGACGGAACCATTGGTGATATATATGAGATAAATGGTCTCAATATAGCGCTGCCATCCGTCCCAAAAGACGTGTATAAAAGGGACGAGAAGAGGGAGAACCAGTACTGGGAACCAGCTGACTATCCAAGGGAACTATCAAATATAAAGTCTATATTCCAGTGGCACACGATGTCAAAGGAGTTCAAGGCAAAGTGGGTTGACTACATAGAGGGAGAGTTTGACCGTAGAGAGAACGGATTCTTCTTCAAGAATAACGGTATAGACACGTACATAACTGGATCTCAGTATATGTACCTGCAGTGGACAAAGATTGATGTCGGGCTTCCAGACTTCAGGGAGGCTAATAGGGTGTTCTTTATATTCTGGGAGGCATGCAAGGCTGACAACAGGTGTTTTGGTATGACTTATCTAAAGATTAGACGTTCTGGATTCTCGTTCATGGGATCAAGCGAGCTGGCTAACATAGGAACTCTTGCAAAGGACTCAAGACTTGGGATACTGTCCAAGACTGGTAACGATGCCAAGACGATGTTTACAGATAAGGTTGTGCCTATCGTAAACAACTACCCGTTCTTCTTCAAGCCTATACAGGATGGTATGGACAAGCCTAAGACAGAGCTAGCGTTCAGGGTTCCAGCATCAAAGATTACCAAGAAGAATATGTACGAGGATGGTGACACAGAGATACAGGGTCTTGATACAACAATCGACTGGAAAAATACGGGAGATAACTCGTACGATGGTCAGAAGCTACAGCTACTGATACATGATGAGAGTGGTAAATGGTTAGCACCAGATAACATCCTGAACAACTGGAGGGTTACAAAGACATGTCTACGATTAGGTAGTAGGATCATTGGTAAGTGCCTGATGGGGTCTACACCTAATGCATTAGCAAAGGGAGGTTCTAACTTCAAGAAACTTTACGAGGACTCAAATATAAAGACAAGAAATAATAATGGACAGACTAAGTCTGGTATGTACTCACTGTATATACCGATGGAGTGGAACTTTGAGGGGTATATAGATCTATACGGTATGCCAGTGTTCAGAGAGCCAGCAAAGCCAGTTCATAGTATAGACAAGTCTATGATAAGGACTGGTGCGGTTGACTACTGGGAGAATGAGGTCGAGTCACTCAAGGGAGATGCTGATGCTCTTAACGAGTTCTACAGACAGTTCTCTAGGACAGAGTCTCATGCGTTTAGGGACGAGAGCAAGTCATCTATATTCAACCTTACAAAGATATACCAGCAGATAGACTATAATGACTCTCTTATAAAGGACAGGGTTCTAACACGTGGATCATTCAGTTGGTATAACGGAGAGAAGGATACAAGGGTGGTATGGACTCCAGATACAAGGGGAAGATTCCTAGTGTCTTGGATACCAAGTGGTCAGCTTCAGAATAATGTAATCAGTAAGAACGGGATGAAGCACCCTGGCAACGATCATATTGGCGCGTTCGGATGTGACCCCTATGACATATCAGGAACTGTTGGTGGTGGTGGATCTAATGGATCTCTTCACGG
>Ga0181355_1000774_pt1 | contig 13838 bp, 17 predicted proteins | sample Fa13VDMM15DN_FD_130099 | JGI IMG/M metagenome (GOLD analysis project Ga0181355, IMG submission 130099) | Freshwater viral communities from Lake Michigan, USA - Fa13.VD.MM15.D.N | ecosystem: Environmental > Aquatic > Freshwater > Lake | place: USA: Michigan | collected 2013-09-23 | reverse complement strand
TTTGGTGAAAAATATAATATTGGCGGAGAATGTGAAGTGAAAAATTTTGATTTGATAAAAAATATTCTTAATATTATGAAAAAAGAAGAAGATATGATAGAATATGTGAAAGACCGTCCGGGGCACGACCGTAGATATTCAACTGATATTACTAAAATACAAACTGAACTTGGTTGGTCTCCTAGATTTAATTTAAAAAAAGGATTGGAAAAAACGATTGAATGGTATGAACGCAATAGGAACTAATCTCAAAGATGCTTATATCATTACAAACAAAAAGTTTGAGGATGGTCGTGGGTTCTTTATGGAAACTTTTAAACTGAACGAATTTGAAAAAATTACCGGTGTAAGTAATTTTGTCCAGGATAATCATTCTAAATCTTCCAAGGGAGTTTTGAGAGGACTTCACTATCAAATTGAACACGCACAAGGCAAACTCGTTCGTTGTATTTCTGGTGCAGTTTATGATGTAATTGTTGATTTAAGAAAATCATCTTCATCATTTGGAAAATGGTTTGGAATTAAATTATCTGAAAATAATTTGCAACTATGGGTTCCTCCTGGATTTGCTCATGGTTTTTATACCCTTACTGAAACTGCAGAAATCGTTTATAAAACTACGGATTATTATTATCCAGAATATGATAGGACCCTTCTTTGGAATGACACTAATTTGGGAATTGAATGGGGAATAGATGGAGAACCTATCTTATCTCAAAAAGATTTGAAGGGAAAGACCTTTGAGGAATGTGAAAAATATGTTTGAAAAAATTTCGGTCTATGGTGGAACAGGTTTTATTGGAGAATCTTTTTGTAATCTTTTTTCTGATCAAATTATAAAAATTCCCAGAGATTCTAGAGAACCACAATCCAAAGACATTCTTTATTTTATTAGTACAACTACAAATTATAATGTATTTGAAGATCTTCATGTAGATATCAATACTAATTTGAATCTTCTCATGGAAGTACTTGAGTACTGTAAAAGTGAAGATATTGTATTTAATTTTGTGAGTTCTGGATTTGTTTATGGATTGAATGTAATAGACGCAAAAGAAACAGATCTTCCAGATCCTAGAGGATTTTATTCAATTACAAAACGAACAGCAGAACAATTGTTGATTTCATTTTGTGAAACTTTCGGATGTAAGTATCGTATCTTTCGTCTCACTAATGTGTATGGAACTGATAAAACAGTATCTCCAAAAAAGAATGTTCTAGCATTTTTGATAAACAAATTAAAAACTGATGAAGATATTCAACTTTATGAAGGAGGACTTTTTCTTCGTGATTATATGCATGTTGATGATGTCTCAAGAGCAATCAAATGTATTCTAGACAGTGGATATGAAAACCAAATATATAATATTGCTACTGGACAATCACGGTACTTTCGTGATATAATTCAACTAGCAGTCGATAAATTGCCGAATTGTAAGAGTAATATATTATCTTCTATTACTCCAGAATTTTACGCAAAGACGCAAGCAAAGAACTTTTCTTTAAATGTTGAAAAGTTAAACAATTTGAACTTTAAACCAACTATTTCACTTGACATTGGACTTGATCAATTATGCTTTAATATACTATAATAAATACTAGAAACAAACATTTTTTTATGAGTGAATATAAGAAAACAGCACTTGTACTTGGTGCTGGTGGTTTCATTGGAAGTCACAGATGGACTTAAACAGAACTGGTGGAGTCAAATATGACCATATTGTTTTATTGCCTTTCTCAAAGGCAATTGGTGCGGATGGGACTCTCTCCCGCCTGGTTTTATCTCCAGTTAAAAGATAATATGGGGGGAATTTAAAACATCCTCCTTTAAAAATATACTTTTATAAATATTGCAAATGCCCCGGTTGAAATTCTTAATGGTGGAGATTTGAAGAATGGATATAACGTTAGTAACATCTTTATATAATATTGATAGACAAAGTAAAGGTGATGGAAGATCTTTTGATGAATATCTTTCTTGGTTTTCTGAAACTTTGAAAGTCAAATCTCCGATGGTTATCTTTGTTGAAGATTCATTGAAAGAATTTGTGGAAAAAAATAGAGGAAATTTACCAACAAAAATTATCACTCAACCATTGAAAGAAGTACCGTATTATTATTTGAATGATAAAATACGACAAATTTTAACTGGTGAAAATTTTAAAGAAAAAATTAGCGTTCCATCCAGAATAGAATGTAAAATGAGTCTTTATAATGTTATTATATTTTCTAAATTCCTTTGGGTTAAAAGAGTTATTGAAGAAAATCCATTTGGATCTGAATATTTTATGTGGATGGATGCAGGTCTGTCTAGATTTTTTGAACATCATGAAGTTGATATTGACCAATCTTATCCTTCAGAAACTGCATTAGAAACTCTTTTAGATAATAAAGATAGCGTTTTAATTCAAGCATCAATGGATTTTTATCCGGATTTGGTCAATTCTGAAAAATATGATGATGAATACTTTTGGGATTCTAGATCATGGGTTATGGGAGGACTATGGGGTGGAGGATCTAAAATTCTTTCTAAATTTTGCGATATGATTGATAATATTCTCCAAGAAAAATTAATTAAACGGGGAATTATTAATAATGAGCAAATTGTAATGGCATATGTGTATAAAATTAATACTAATATGTTTACTGTTTTTGAGAATTATAGTCATTTACATAGACAATATGAAATTATTGCGGAACTTCAAAAATGAAAAATTCTATTCTTATTGAACTTAGAGCATGTATAAACATAGATGATTATATTTTTGGTAAAGATCATGTTGAAAATAGAATAAATGATTATGTAAATGGATTAAAATCTTTTTTTGATAAATTGAGAGATAATACAAAATGTGATGTAGTTTTTGTGGAAAATACATGCACCAGTGAAGAAGATATTCCTAAAGAAATTCTTGATGTAATTCCGGAAGGTACTTTTCTTTTTGTAAAATGTAAAAATGATTATGGGAAAATTAATAAAGGTGGTGGTCTCATAGAAATGTGGAAAGAATATTTAGATCAAATTTGTGAATATGATTATTTTTTTTATTATGAACCTAGAATGATTTTGGAAGATTCTTCGTTTCTCCAATCTTTTTTAGATAATCCTAGAAATTATTTTTGTGTAGAGGATAATACTGAATTTCCCGCAGTTAAAACTGGATACTTTGGCGCCAAAGTGAAAGATTTGATAGAATATTGTGATAGTATAGATTTGAAAAAGTTTACAGATGATGGAATTCACATAGAAAATAGTATGAGATCTTTCTTTGAAAAAAAGGACACTGATTTTCAAGAAGATATTAAATATTGTATTAGGAGATGGTATGACAATTTTGGAGGTTTTGGATATGGCAGATATTAAATCTTCATATAAAAAGAATAATTACGATAAGATATTTCAATCTATTTGTTTTAGTTTGAACCCTAAAAAAATAGTTGAATTTGGAATTCTCGAAGGATACTCTTTAGATTCTTTCGTAAAATATGGAAAAAATGCTTTAATAGAATCTAATGATTTATTTGACGATTTTCCTTATAATTCTGCAGATTATAATTTCGTTGTTAATAAATATCAAGAAAATTCTAATGTAAGCATTTATAAAAGAGATTTTTATAAATCAGTAGATTTTTATGAAGAAGATTCTATTGACATACTCCATATTGATATTGCTAATAATGGAGAAACATTTGATTTTGCTATTCAAAACTATCTACCTAAAGTTAAAGGTATAATGATATTAGAAGGTGGGTCCGAACAGAGAGATAATATTGAATGGATGATTAAATATAATAAACCTAAAATTAGACCAATATTGCAAAAATATTATAATAGTGTTAAAATGGAAGTAATAGAAGATTTTCCTTCAATTACTCTAATTAGAAAATGAAAATGAAAACCAAAATAAAAAATGATATGATTCCTTTATTCAAAGTTTTTATGTCAGAAGAATCTGCAATAGAGACTTCTAGAATTTTAATGTCTGGATATATTGGACAAGGACCTCAAGTAGAAAAATTTGAAGAATTATTGAAAAATTACTTTGCAAATGATAATGTTGTTACTGTAAATTCTGCAACTTCTGCTGAGCATCTTACTTTACATATGCTAAAGAGACCAGAAGAACATACTTTAGATTATCATGGGGTTTGTTTTGTAGATCAAAAATGGCAAGGTATAAATCCTGGAGATGAAATTCTTACAACACCTTTAACTTGCACTGCTACCAATTGGCCAATTCTTGCTAATGGATTAAATATTAAATGGGTTGATGTGGACCCAAATACATGTAATATGGATTTGGATGATTTAGAACGGAAGATAAGTTCTAAAACGAAAGCAATTATGATTGTTCATTGGGGTGGGTATCCAGTTGATCTTAATCGTATAAGTGAAATTCAACTGAAAACACAAAAACTTTATGGGTTTAAACCAGTAGTAATTGAAGACTGCGCTCATGCCTTTGGTTCTACCTATAATGGAAAACGGATTGGTTCGCATGGAAATATTTGCACATTTAGTTTCCAGGCAATCAAACATCTTACTACAGGTGATGGTGGATGTATTGTATTTCCACATAAAGATCAAGTTCGTAGGGCAAAACTTCTCCGTTGGTATGGTATTGATAGGGATGATAATCGTAAAGATTTTAGATGTGAAAGTAATATCTCTGAGTTTGGATTTAAGATGCATATGAATGACATCAATGCCACTATTGGTATTGAAAATTTTCCTTTTGTCATAAATGAAAATCTTAAAAAAACTATCGATAATGCTAATTTCTATAATCTGGAATTGAGCAGTGTACCTGGATTAACTCTTCTTGAAAATAAATCTGATAGACAATCAACTTATTGGATTTACACAATTAAAGTTGAACGGCAAACTGATTTCATGAATAAGATGAAAGAATGTAATATCATGGTTAGTAGAGTTCATGAAAGGAATGACATTCATTCTTGTGTATCTAAATATCAGTGTCATCTTCCTAACCTAGATAAATTGGTAACGGAAATGATTTGTATCCCTGTTGGTTGGTGGATAACTCCAGAAGACAGACAATATATTGTTGATTGTATTAAGAGTGGATGGTAATGAAATGAAATTAGATTCAAAAAAAACTTATCTTATTACTGGTGGTGCAGGATTTTTAGGTACTGCATTGATTGCCAGACTTGAAAAAATGGGAATTAAAAAAATTAAAACAATTTCTAGGAATGAAGGAAAACTTGTTGCTTTGAAAGAAAAGTTCCCTTTTCTTGAAATCATTCCTGGAGATATTTCTGATCCATATTGTGCAGAAAAAGTAGTACAAGGTGTAGATGCAATTTTCCATCTTGCAGCATTTAAACATGTTGGTCTTGCTGAACAAAACGTTCGTGAATGTGTTCTTGGAAATGTTATAGGAACTCTCAATATTCTTGAGATGAGTCGTAAGTATCCTATTGAGTTTATTCTTGGCATTAGTACCGATAAAGCTGCACAAGTTAGTGGTGTTTATGGTGCAACTAAACTTCTTCATGAACGTTTATTTGTTGACTATGAAAGAATGAATTCTAATACAACATATAGAACAGTTCGCTATGGTAATGTCCTATATTCTACAGGTTCTGTTCTTTGTAAGTGGAAAGATCGTTTACAAAATGATGAAGAAGTAATTATCACTGATCCGGAGGCAACTCGTTTCTATTGGACAGTTGATCAGGCAATTGATCTTATTTTTGATTGTTTAGAAAATTCTCAAGATTCTAACCCCTATGTTCCCGAAATGAAATCAATGTCTGTAGGTGATCTTCTTGAGGCAATGATTCGTAAGTACCTTCCTGAGGGAAATATTCCTAAGGTTAAGACAATTGGTTTACAACCTGGAGAAAATCTTCATGAAATAATTTTGGAAGAGGGTCCAAGTTCTTCTGAAGTTGAGAGATTTACTATTGAAGAAATTTTAAAATTAATATAATTTGGAGACTAACTATGAAAGTATGTTTAGTTGGATATGAAGGAAGTAAACATATTATTTCTACATCATCATACCTTATTAATAAATATTTGCCAAAAGAATTTGATGTTTATTTTTTAAATTATGGTAAATATGATGGAGAAATAATTAATGGATCTTATGTTGAATTAGATACTGAACAAAAAGGAGGATCTAGTTCTTGGTCTAAGTATATTATTGAATATCTTTCATCTTTAAAAGATAAGTTTATTATTTTCTCTTTAGATGATTATCTACTTAGTAAATATCTTGATGTGAATACGTTTGATATTCTTTTAAATGAAATGAAAACTGATCCACTTATTGGATCTTCGAAGTTGGGAGTGAGTCCCACATATAGAATTAATGATTATGATACTTATTCTGGGGATCTTTTTTTATTACGAAAAACTGCTGAGTATTCCGCTACAACTCAATATACTATTTGGGATAGGAAGTTTCTCATAGAAGTTCTATCTCAAATATCTTCTCCGTGGGAATTTGAGGGAAAAGGATCTTCTTATATTTCAAATCAGACAGATAGAAAAATTATTGGATCTCTCGGTATGCCACTAAGATATCCTGAACCATCTTCTTTATCGAGTAGACATCCCGGAAAAATAAATGTTTTTGGTAATCGTGTAGAAGATATTGAAGAATGTATCAAGTTGGGTTATTTGAATGAAAAAGATTTAATGATGGGGCAATGGGGCGAATATCTAGTAAAATCTTATACAGAATGTAAGAATAAACCATTACTAGCTTTAGATTTTTGTCCTCAAGGAGAAAAGGAATATTATTCTCTATTGTTTTATTCTATTATATAATAATAAAAACTAAAAAAATTATTTTAAATCTATGAGGTATGTATGAGTGATCAAGTAAACTATCCAGAAAAATTTTTAGATATTTACAAAGTAGATGGATGTGTTAATATAGATACGGAACCTTTTTTTGAAAGTGCAGAGTGTTATCCTAATTTTCAAGAAGATCTAGTAAACTTTAAAAATCTTTTGATTGAACTGGTCAAAAATAATGAAAGTAAAACTTTTTATAAGTTTGGCGATGGTGATTATTGGTTTTTAAAAAAAGTTCCTTCTGGAAGTGCTTCTCCCGGACGTAGAGCACTTAGTAAAAGTTATGAAGATATAAATCATCAACTTTTTATTGATGGTTCTAAGAAATGTGATTATTATACTTGTGAAATTTATACTCATAATAGACAATTTTTTAGAGAAGTAATTCCTAATCAAGAGATTCATTTTCCTGCAGAATATGGATATGCCTTAATTTCAAATAAATGGATTTTAAAAGAATTTGCTGGAAAGATAGGACTTATTGGTGCAGATGCAAAAATCAATTTAATTAAAAATTTGATGGAATCATCTCAATATCAAGACTACCTAGGAATTGAAAAATTTGAAGATTATATTGTACTTCCTCAACTTTTTGCTTGTGATGATATTGAAGCAACTGAGAGAATGGTGGGAGAACAACTTGAAAAATCCTCATCAAAAATATTTTTGATGGGTATGGGGCATGTTAAATCTGGTCTTATACATAGACTTAAGAAATATACTGATGCAGTATTTCTGGATGTAGGATCTGCAATTGATGCACTTGCTGGTATAATTGATGTAGGAAGACCTTATTTTGGAGATTGGACTAACTATCAAATTAATGATCCTAAATTATATGAACATTTAGATTATCTTGGTTATCATCGTAAAGGCAAACATATTTTATTGGAGAGAATTTAATGATTGAAAATTTTTATAAAGAAAAACTTTCTTGGAATGAAAGAATTTCAAATGTAATTGGGAAACAACATTCTCATATAGATGATTTAATCTTGAAAAGAAATCCTCAACTTTCTTTTACCAAAGATGGTAAAATTGATTTGGATAAAATCTACTCTTCTATGGAGGAGATAAGGAAAGATTCATCTCCATATGATGAATATTATCGATGTTTAAAATCTATATTTCCATTAGATGAGATTAATAGTTTTTGTGATGTTGGATGTGCTACTGGACATTTAGTTGAAAATATGTTAAATGTTTGTGATTCTTGCGGAATTGAAAACTTTCAATACCATAAAGATAATGCAAATTCAGATGTAAAAGAATGTATTAACATTTTTGATATTCGTGATAAAATAGAAGAGGATGTTAAATTTGATCTTGTAAATTGTGCAGAAGTTGCTGAACATGTTGACCCAAAATTTTTAGATATTTTTTTGGACAATCTAAAAAAAATTACAGGAAAATATTTAATCCTTACTTGGAGTAGCGTTTATCCAGAAAGTTTAGATGCTCCACCACAACATGTTAGTTGTTTATATTTTGAAGATGTTAAAAAATTAATGGAATTTTGGGGATTTGAACTTGATCAAGAAATAACTGATAAGTTTTTAGACGAATCATTTAAATATAAAAATTTTTATGATCATTGGAGAGAAAGTTTAACTATTTGGAGAGTGAAATGAAAGTAATGATTGTCGGGCACGGTTATGTTGGATCTGCTGTTGCCTCTATTTTTTCTGATGAAGAAAAGGTAATTATTGACCCAAAGTTGAGTGATGATGTCATATCTAATCACGCTGGAGAAATTTTTAATGTTGTATTTGTTTGTGTAGATACTCCAAAAGGAAATAACTATGAACTCTTGGATATAGTTCTCGGACAAATTAATACACATATTGCAAACAACACTCCAGTTTGCTGTAAGTCAACTTCACCTCCAGAGTATTATTATTATGCTGAACAAAATTATAAAAATATTCGTGTTCTTCATAGTCCAGAATATCTAGATTCTCTTCATAATATTGAAAAGTTTCAAAATCAAAATTTCTGTATTATTGGTGGAGAAAAGGAATCTGCCCAAATTGTTTCCGATATCTTTGTAGAACGTTTGAAGAATTTAAACAGTAATCGTGTAGGTATTGTGGACATTCGTACTGCTGCTTTGATTAAATATGCAGAAAACTTTTTCTTGGCAACAAAGGTTTCTATTTATAATGAACTATATAAAACTCATCAGAAACTTGGATGTGAATCAACTTTTGATGAGTTTAGAATGATTGCGGGGATGGATGAACGTATAGGAACCTCTCATACACAAGTCCCTGGTTGGGATGGTAAGTTTGGATGGGGTGGGCATTGCTTTATTAAAGATAATTATGAATTTGAAAAATTTTCTGGAAGTCCTCTTGCTAAATTTATCAATGAATTGAATGAAGTTCATCGCACTTGGGAATAATGTTTTTTGTGGTTAAATTTTATATTTGTAATTAAAATGAAAATTTGTTTAGTTGGGCCTGGTATTATGGCAATCCCACCCACTGGTTGGGGAGCGGTTGAATCGATTATCTGGGAATGTGCAAATGAATTGTCTGAGTTGGGATATGATGGAACAATACTAAACACTCCTGATCCAAATGAAATTATTGCTTCTCTTGAAGAAGATCAATTTGATTTCATTCATATTCATTATGATGTATTTTACAACTTAATACCACAAATCAAGAAAGTTTGTCCAAATTCTAAAATTGCGTTATCTTCTCATTACCCATATATTGATCAGTTTGAAAAACACAGATTTGATGGGTATGATAAAACTTTTAATTGGATGCTAAACAATAGTGATTTTTTTTACAATTTTTGTGTATCTGAAAAAGATTTTGAAGTATTCAAAAATAAGAATGTTAATAATTTATATCTTCTTAAAACGGGAGTATGCCATAACGATTTGAGAGTTTCTAATTCACCAAACAAAAAAGATAAATCTGTTTGTATTGGTAAAATTGATAGAAGAAAAATGCAATTCTTCTATCAGGAACTAGATAATATCGACTTTATAGGTCCTATTGGTGATCTGTATGGATTTGATTCTACAAAAAATTATTTGGGTGAGTGGACAAAAAAGCAAATATATGGTAACATAACTGAATATGCAAATATGATATTATTATCTACAGGAGAAAATGGAACTCCTTTAGTTATTAAAGAAGCACTAATTGCAGGACTTGGGGTAGTGACTTCTGAATACTGTGCATATGAGTTGGATACAAGTCTTCCATTTATAAGTGTTATACCAACGGATAAATTACAAGATTTGGAATATGTTGAAAATATTTTAAATGAAAACAAAACAATATCTCTTTCAATGAGAGATGAAATTGTAAAGTATGGTGTAAGTAATTTCTCTTGGAAAAAATTAATTAAAACTTATTCTGAAAATATTAATAATTTAAAATGAGAATTAGCATTATTGGACCAGCAACTCAAATTCCTCCAGTAGGTTGGGGTGCAGTCGAAAGTTTAATCTGGGATTATAAACTTTCATTGGAAAAATTGGGACATAAAGTTCAAATCATAAACATTCCAAATCCAAATGAAATCATTCAACGTGTGAATCATTTCAGACCAGATTTTGTTCATATTAATTATGATGACTGGATTACTCTTTATCCATATATTCAGTATCCTTGTGCAATAACTTCTCACTTTGGATATATTGAAAGGCAGGATATGTTGAATGGATATGTAAATATCTTTAGACTTTTTCAAGACTATAAACCAAATATCTTTTGTCTGTCGGAAAACATTAAAAAAGTTTATAAGTTTTTTGCAGATATTCCTGCAGAAAAATTATACATCAATCCAAATGGTGTAAATTCTTCCTTATTTAAAAAGACTGATGAACCAAAGTATCCTGATAGAAGCATCTATTTGGCTAAGGTAGATTATCGTAAAAGACAACATTTATTCCAATCTATTGATTCTCTTTGGTATGCTGGTAATCTTGCAGATTCAAGATTTAATACAAATAAAAATTATCTAGGGGAATGGGATAAAGATACTCTTCACGATGAGTTGACAGATTATGGAAATCTAGTATTATTAAGTGATGGTGAGGCACATTCTCTTGTATTGATGGAAGCACTTGCTGCTGGACTTGGTATTGTAATCAGTGAATTTGCAACAGCAAATCTTGATTTAGATAAAGAATTTATCGATGTAATTCCAGAAAAAAGAATTAATGATATTGAGTATATTGAAAGTATCATAATTAAGAACCGGGAGTATTCAACTTCTCATAGGGAAGAAATTTTAGAATATTCTAAGAGTTTTGATTGGGACAATATTATACAAAACTATTACGTTCCAAATATTGAAAAATTGATTAATAAGTTATGATTGGATTTAATGCTCTAGGACAATTAGGTAGATTGGGAAATCAGATGTTCCAATTTGCAGCACTTAAAGGTATCTCAAGAAATCGTGGATTTCAATATTGCTTTCCTCCTACACAAAATAAAAATGAATGGACTGATCATCAACTATTCAATCCATTCAAACTTTCTTATACTAGTCAATTAAATGTTCAGTTTATTGATGCTAGCAGACCAACAGTTGTTGAAGAGACCTTTTCATTTAATGAGAGGTTGTTTAATGAGTGTCCTGATTGGGTTTCTATTCAAGGATACTTTCAAACAGAGAAATACTTCAAGCACATTCATGATGAGTTGCTAAAAGACTTTGAGTTTCGGGATGAGATTTTAGAACCTTGTAGAGAAATGATGTCTCAATTCGATATTGCTCCTATTGCACTTCATATTCGTAGAACTGATTATCTTACAAATCCAAATCATACTGCACTTGGACTTGATTATTATGAAGAGGCACTGAAGCAGTTTGATAATAGTGAAGTTCTTGTTTTCTCCGATGATCCGGAATGGTGTAACCAGCAAGAATTATTCTCTGATGATAGGTTCCTGATTGCCGAAGGAAATACAAACTATATTGATTTGTGCCTGATGACATTATGTTCTGGACACATTATTGCCAACTCTTCATTCTCTTGGTGGGGTGCATGGTTATCAAACAGTAAGAAGATTGTGGCACCTTCTGAGTGGTTTAATCGGTCAGATAATGAGCACCTAGATACTAAAGATATTATTCCCGAAACTTGGACTGTGATATGAAAGTTGCTATTGCATTTGTTGGTACTGGTAAGTACCTTGATTTTCTTCCTAGGTATTATGAAAATATTAAAGAATATTTTCTCCCCAATACTGAGAAGACATTTTTAGTATTCACCGATGGTGAAGGAGATTTCCCAGAAGATGTTAAAGTTTATCCGCAAGAACACCTTGACTGGCCGTTCATTACGCTTAAGAGATTTGAAATTCTTAACAGTGCAAGAGATGAAATTGTTAAGAATGACTGGTTGGTTTTCATTGATGCTGATGCTCTCGTTGTTGATCAAATTTTAGAAAAAGATTTCTTTACTGATAAACCATTATTTGGAGTTCATCATCCTTGCCATGCACTTGGTATGCCCCCTCATACTAAGTATCCTGGTGCATTTGAGACTAATGTGAAATCTTTGGCACACATAATAGAAACTGATGATACATCCATATATTATCAAGGATGTTTATGGGGTGGTAAAGTACCGGAAGTTTGTGATATGATTGATACTCTAATGGAAAGAACCAATCTTGACTTAAAAAATGATGTTATAGCATTATGGCACGATGAAAGTCATATGAACAAATATTTTATTGAAAATAAAAATCTAGTACATACTCTTGGTCCGGAATATGCCTATCCTGAAGTATTTTCTGAGTATTGTGATTTTGAACCGAAGATTGTACACCTTGCAAAAGATAACTCCAAGTATCAGCAATAGAAATGGATAAGAACAAGGCAGTATATAAACTTAAAGGTCTTCCTCCCATTTATTATCTCAATCTGGACGAACAACCAGAGAGAGCAGAATATATGGAGGAGCAATTTAAGTATTGGGAGATTGAAAATTATACTCGTATCTCTGCCTATGATGGTAGGGATGGTAGAGACCTCGGAGACATTCTCAAAGGACGTTATCCTGATATGATGACCTCTGGGGAGGTAGGTTGCACTACATCTCACCTGAAGGCACTCAAGCACTTTTTAGAGACTTCTGATGCACCTTGTGCTTTAATTATGGAAGATGATTGTGATATCTCTACAGTATCTCATTGGCCTTTTAAGTGGAAAGATTTTTTCTGTAAAGTGCCGTATGATTATGATGTGGTTCAACTTGCAATTATTAATCCTGCTCAGGTTCACATAAAAATGCATCGTCGGTTTGTGAATGATTTCTCAACTGCATGTTATTTGATTACTCGTCATCATGCACAGAAACTTATGAATCTTCATGTTCGTGGGGATAAGTATAAGTTGGATAATGGAGTTAAACCGAGAGCAGTTGCTGATGATTTGATTTATAACTCAGGAAATACTTTTGCCATACCTTTGTTCCTTTATAAAATTGAATTGGGATCTTCTATTCATAACGAGCATGTTGATATATTTCATAAATCAAGTTATGAAGGTCTTTGGAATTTTTGGAAGGTTGATGCGACAAATGTAAGTGACTGGAATTCCATTTTTGATTATGATCCTTACTTTGGGACTTTGCCGCCGGGTTTTGAGGGGAAATGACCTAGGGGATTGACACCTCCCAAGTTTTGCCCTATAATACGGGGAGTCGAAAACTAAACCATGACGATGACGACCAACGAACGCGGCCAACAAAACCTGTTTGCCAAAGAACCTAAAATGTACATTACGGAGAAAGACATGCAACAAAATGAAGTTGAAACTTATGCAGAACGTGCAGAAAAATTAAATGGAAGATTTGCGATGATTGGATTTATTGCTGCTGTTGGTGCCTATGTACTGACTGGGCAAATCATTCCTGGAGTGTTCTGAAACACGCACTCAAATAGGTAATCATACTTATCCTCACTCTAAATAAGGGTGAGGATTTTTTTGTTTGGATGATGTATAATATATTAGAAATATA
>Ga0181355_1000773_pt1 | contig 13843 bp, 11 predicted proteins | sample Fa13VDMM15DN_FD_130099 | JGI IMG/M metagenome (GOLD analysis project Ga0181355, IMG submission 130099) | Freshwater viral communities from Lake Michigan, USA - Fa13.VD.MM15.D.N | ecosystem: Environmental > Aquatic > Freshwater > Lake | place: USA: Michigan | collected 2013-09-23 | reverse complement strand
TTTACTGCCGTGTGCCCAAAACACTGATCCAGCAGGGCCTTACGGGTCGGCTTGGGTGGCAGAGTTTCAAGGTAGTTAAATACCTTGATTGCAACACCTATGCCCAAACGATTCTCGAAGGAGCAGTGATGACACAGAAGCTCAAATGCGGGGCACATGCAAGAAGCACAGGACAGCCCTGTAAAGCTAAGGCGCTGGCTAATGGGAGGTGCAAGAACCATGGGGGTATGAGCACTGGCCCCAAAACTCCTGCGGGCCGCCAAGCGATTGCCCAAGCCACGCGCCAGCGAATGGCATCTGGTCAGCGAGAACGGGCTATAGAGGGCTTCCAAGCTTGGTTACTAGCAAGTGGAAGGGAATACCTGTCAAACCTCGCCAAACAGCGATTTAAACGGTCTCAGTGGTTGAAACGGATGGCAAGCCGATGAGTTTGGGTACACGTATCGTGCGCATGCGTCGTGGGGTTTATCAACTGACAAAGAGATGGATGCCTGCCCTGATGCGGAGCATAAACAGCAGTTGAGTCCGAAGAATACGATAAATCTGGGAAAAGTGTTGGCAAAAAAAATCCACCCTGAGGTGGATTTTTGTAGGTCGGTTGAAGCTTAAAACTTCATGCCAATACCGATAGTACCCAAGGTGGTGGAACTTTTAATCTTGGTGGTACTGTCTGGGGCGGTGATGGTTTTGTAACCAACCTTCATGAATTCCACCTGAACGAACTTACTCTTATCCAACATATGACGCAAACCAGCACCATAACCAGTGCCACTAATTGATTTGCTGAAACTATCCGAAGCAGGTATTGACGTGACAGCGAATTTCCCTTTTTCGACGGAGATTTTGCCGTATAAAAGCGTGTTGTCACTCAAGAGCGAGCCTGGTTCCAGGTAAAAAGAATATTGATTTTTAATATTTGCGGTATTTGTAGCAACTTTATTATCATAGGTGGCACCAGATTTGCTGTTGCCCAATGAATAATTCAAACCAAAACCAATGACGGAAGAGCTAGACAACTCTAATCCATAAGCGGCTTGTACAGAGCCACCCCAGTTATCACCACCAAGTTGAAATTGTGAATCGACTTCTGTGCGTGATGAAACTGAAGAAAGATTCACTGCACCGGACAGACCTGTGAAATTAGACACTTGGGCAGAGGCCAGGCCGGTAGTACCAATGAGAAGCAAGCAAGCAAAAAGTTTATTCATGAAATTTCCAATGAGTTTGTCGTCGATTGACGAATTTATCATTTATGTTACTTATTTGCTTAATTTGATGAATAAATTCCATTTTTCAGATGTTTAATTACAACAGATACAAAGGGTTGATCCTCGCCATTGTTTTAAGTTAAAAAGTCAGCACGCATCGCGCACATGCGCATGCGCGTCATGGGGTTTTAGGTGTCATTGACACGCGTCATTCGCTGGTTGGGCCAGCTGTAACAGTTAACTAGATAGCTTCCCCCGATTAAAATATTAATTAATAAATACTATTTTATTTATTTTTTTAATCATATAAAAGTATAAATAAAGATATAAAGTGGAATAATTCTTGCTTTAATAAAGGAGTTAACCATTTATCGTCATGGCCGTAATCAATACCAACGTTAAAGCATTGTTCTCGCAGGCGGCGCTCAAATCAACTGAGCGAAACCAGCAAGTGGCTATGCAGCAATTGTCCACAGGCAAGCGCATCAATTCGTCACGCGACGACGCGGCGGGTATGGCTATTGCCACTCGAATGACCCACCAAATCCGCAGCATGAACCAAGCTGTTCGAAATACACATGACGCCATCGGTTTAATTCAGACCGCAGAGGGTGCAACTAACGAAATCACTGACATGCTGCAACGTATGCGTGAGTTGGCGGTTCAAGCATCCAACGACACCAATAACAACGAGCAGCGCAGTTACTTGGATCTGGAATTTCAACAACTGAAGAAGCAAATCGTTCAAATTGCCGACAACACCGAGTGGAATGGTTTCCCCGTGTTAAGTGGCAGCGCAGGTGAGCGTGTAGGCATTAAACCGGTTTACAAAACAACCTCCGAGCCTATCGGGACTGACCAAGTTAAGGTCACTGCACAATTGGCCAGCACCAACTCCCAAACAGTAACGGGCGCGATCACAGAACACTCAACAGTAAGTTTTACACCGCTATTGAATGGTCGGTCCATCACCATTGCAGGACTGACTTACAAGGCCAACTCTGACAACACAGCCTCAGAAGTTGCTGCTGCCTTTTCAAACCTCGCAGACGGCACAACAGCCAATCAATTAAGTGCCCCTAAGGGAACCTTTATAGGAAAATTGACCAGCTTTTCTTCACAAACGGCTTCAGCAACGAATGTTGAGTTTACAAGCACTACTCCAGAAACAAACGTCAACAACGTATCTGTGGTGGTAAGTGGACCTCCCCCTCCTGTGACCACAATCCAAGGATCCGGATTATCAACAGAATCCTCAGCGATAACCTTTGATCCCCTAGTTACTGGCCAGTCAGTTACTGTGGCAGGTCTAACTTACACCGCAACAATGAACAACACCGCTGCCGATGTAGCGCATGCCTTCGCCAACATTCAACCAAACACGCCTGCGAACTTGATTGCTGCAGGTAACGCCGTGAAGGGGACGTTTACAGGCGCTTTGCAGGGTTTTGCCAGCGATGCAACGACCGCTATCGCCAATATTCAGAGCCGTCAAGCATCTACTTATATTGAGTTCTTTGACAGCACCCGAACAGGTGAAGCCATCACTTTGGCCAGCGACGCCTCGGCCAATATTGCCAGTGGCGAAATTTCTATCGTAGGTGGCAATATGTATCTGGGAGACGGCACCAGCGCCAACCTGATAGCGCAAGCTGACGCCACCGTTAACGGCTCGACAGGAGTGATGCGCTTCAACTACATCGTCACCTTTCAAAATACCAATTTCGATACCGGAACAGCAGGCAGCAGCGTCATTGATGGATGGACCGCAACCAACAGCCGCATCAGACTCGATGGCACATCAACCCTAGGCGGCTTTCCCACCATCATCGACACCACCACGGCCAGTGGGGGGTTAGAGGCGTCATCACTAAGCTATGGTGACTACACCACCACCTTGTCGACAGACAACTCAACAGGCAGCGGCTTATCTGTTCAACTCAATTCAATTTTATTTGGGGTTATAAATACTCCTCCTGGAATAGGTGGAGTTGTCCATGGACCAGCCATTGTCAGCAACAGTTCGGCTACTCTAGGATCGGGCGACACCGTGAGCTTCGATTGGAAAGCGGTCGGGGGAGGAGATTCCTATGACATTGTAGCCTACCTGATAAATATTGATAACGGCAACAACGAGTTGATGCTTAACCGCACCGGCGCGGCGGAGGGTATGCCAGGATTTCAAACCGATTGGGCCAACAACAGTCACACCGTACAAAACAGCGGCACTTACAGATTCGCCTTTGTTTCAGGTTCATGGGATGCCAGTGGTCGACAGTTTGCTGGTGCAAGTCTATATGTTGACAATATTGAAATCAGTGCAGTTAACCCTATGAACTTTAGCGGGGCGCAGGCACAGGCCATCAAATCCAAATTGGTCTTTAGCCAAAATGCGCTGAATCTAGGGCAAGTCAGATTCACCACGCCAACCACCAACACCAATGTCAACGATTTAACAGTGACGTCCACTTTTGTCGCGCCGGTAGTTACCACGGTAGATGGCAAAGGTCCTGATCCGATGGGCATCACAGAAAACCCTACCCTGACTTTCCCCGCAATGGGCAAGGGCCAAACTGTCACCGTGGCTGGCTTGACCTATACAGCCATGGTGGCAAACAGCGGCGCTGAAGTCGCTGCTGCGTTTGCCAACATCGTCAGCGGCGCAACAACAGGACCCAGCACCAAAGGTAATTACAGCGGAACCTTGTCGGCCTTCAATTCTGGCAATGTCTCTGGCAGCAGCAATGTCACCTTTACCAGCACCACACGCTTCTCTAACGTCACCGACATCACCGTCTCTAGCGGCACCACGGTGGCAGGTGGACAAGTTGCCCTTTCACCTACTGTGTCCACGCCAACCGCCAAACAAGGCGCTACAGGTGGCGGCATCGTCTTAACAGGTGCAGGTGCTTTTGCCAAGTCGGGATCTTTATCTGTCGTCGCGGGTGGAGACACTTCAGTTAGTTCTGCCACTTTCACTTTGGACGACGGTCAAATCTTGGACCTCAATGTCAACAATGCGGTCGCTGTCGCCAACGGCGTGATCACCATCAACAAAACACTTTTGGAACGCGCTGGTATCAATATTTTGTCGGGTGGCGATGTCACCTTGACTCAACAAAACTCAAGCGCAGATATGGCTGAATTTGCTTCAGGCGACGTGGTGGGCTTGAGCGTTAGCCGTACGTTACCCAGCTTAGAGCAGATGTACGCAAGTGATTTAATCGTCAATAATATACCTATTGGCGCCTCACGTGAAGTGGATGACACCGTATCTCCACAATCTGGTAACCAAATTGCCAGTGCGATTGCCAAAGCTGCGGCGATCAATGAAAAAACAATAGCCACTGGCGTTCACGCCACAGTCAACCCCACCATCATGACCGGTGCGGCCATGAGTGGCACAGGACAAGCCAAAGGTACTTTAAACATCAATGGTTTCACCACACCGATGATCAACACCGTGCTGGACAACCCACGCGACTCACGTATCGCAGCGGTCAACGCCATCAACTTTATTTCTGCCCAAACCGGTATTCGCGCCATAGACTCATTGACCGACAGCAAGGGCATCATGTTGGTGGCAGATGATGGCCGAAACGTTGAGGTAACTTTCAACACAGCAAGCAGCGATATTGACTTTGCCCGACTCACAGGTTTGAAGCAAGGCGTGCAAACCGGTACTTTCTCTTTAGAGAGCATGGTTGAAATCCCCGTCAACATCACCACAGCCACCAACGGCAATGTCCAACGTGCAGGTTTGAAGACCGGCATCTATGACAGCAAGATACTGAGTACCGTCACCACCAAGGTACGTCCTGAGGTGAGCGCGGTCGGCGATATCAAGAGCTTGGGCATCAATGATTTGATGATCAACGGTGTCGCAATCCGACCCGCTTCACCCGCCGATGACACGTTGTCAGTGACACAAAGCGTGACCAGCAAGGCTGTGGCGAGTGCGATTGCAACAGCAGCGGCCATCAATGCAAGCACTGCAGAAACCGGTGTGACCGCAGTGACTGTGCCAGTGAAAATCAACGGCGATGTCACCGATACAGGTCTGCCTTCAGCGGCCACATTGGCGGCGACTGCTGACAATACGGTGTCATTGTTCATCAACGGAAAAAACATTCCCATCACCATGTCAACCACTCAGACGCAGGCAGAACGCCGCACAGCTGTGGTTAACGCAATTCATGCCAATGCTGGTTTGATTGGTGTGGATGCAGTTGATAACGGCAACGGTGGCGTCACATTGCAAGCAGTTGACGGACGAAATGTGTCTGTGTGGTTCGACAGCACCAAGGTTAATGCAGGCAGCTTTGGCTTAGGCGAAGGCACTGTGACCCACACACCCAATGGTGTGACAGCGGTGACAGGCGGAAACATCAACACCACCAGCGCAGCAACGGTTTATGCCTCTGTTTCTTTGCAGTCTGAGAAGGCCATCAAAGTTGAGCCAGGTAGCAACGGTTTTAAAGAAGAAGCCAACTTCTTGAATTTGGGCTTCTCGCAAGGTACTTTTGGCGGTGAGGTCGATGAGGCCACCAGCAAAATGTCGCCCCCACGCACAGGCCGCTTGGCTTTCCAAGTCGGTGCCAATGAAGGCCAAAAAATCAATATTGACTTGGCTGACTTTGGCAAGGGTGGTCCCATCACTGGTGAAATCACTTGGGATGCCGACCTAGACCCGCTGCCAGCAGGCTCTGCTGTTCCTGATGCGCTTCCAGGCGGCCCTAACCTTCAAGGTAAGGCTTTGACACGCACCTTCATCAGCTCCATTGTTGCGGCACAAGAGGTGTTGAAAAAACTTGACACGGCCATGGACAAGGTTAACCAAACACGCGCCACCATGGGCGCAGTGATGAACCGCCTTGACCATGTCATCAACAACTTGAACAATGTGTCTATGAACTTGTCTGCTTCACGCAGCCAAATTGAAGACTCTGACTACGCATCCGTTTCAACTGAGTTGGTTAAGACCCAAATCATGCAACAGGGAACGACCGCGGTTTTGGCGCAGGCCAATATCAGCCAGCAATCTGTCTTGAAGCTGCTGCGGGGCTAATTTGCGTGTAGTGAAGTTGAGCAACGTAGAAAGAACAATTCTTTTGACATATTTGTAAAACCTTCTCAGGATTCAGTGTCTAGCTACTAGCTTTTCCCATGCCGGCTTTCCACAATGGCAAGGTAGTCACTGCAGATAGTTACTCCCCGTCTGCTGGAGTTTTTGTGTGCGCTCCCGTCCCACCCATGTCAGCACACATCGCGCACACGCGCATGCGCGTCATGGACTAATTAGGCTTTTAATTAATCACATATAGCTACACAACAATAATTTAAATTTGAATATAGTAAAAATTGGTAAAGCTTCTCCTAACGACACCGAATCACATGCATGTCACTTTGGAAAGTTTTTATGAAAAATCCTACAAAACTGGGAATGTTTTTGGTTGCTGGTCTTTTTGCAGTTGGTGTGCATTCAGAGCCATTAAATTTTGATGTTGGCTACTCAAAACTTCACTACACAGAAGATGGAGGTATCAGCTTCAACACAGAAAATGTGAAGTTTGCTTTATCTAGGAACAACTTTGAAGCAATGGCATCTGTAAATGTGAGATCGAGTAAGGAACAGGTCAATGGTAGTTATCTCGAATCCAGCATTCCATATATTTTGGGCGTTTTTTATAAACCAGAAATTAACCTAGGTTCTGGCATTGATCTATTTGCCAGAGTTGGATTGACTCACCTATCAAGACAGTTTAAGGGGCCAAACGTTACTGGCGGCAAGTATTCAGATACTACTAATGGCTTGGGATATGGTTTGGGTATGAGCATGTTAAGCACCTACAAATCTAAAGTTACTTTGGATTACACCTCTTATTACAATCGAGGAGGCATTGCTGTGAATGGCCTCTCACTTACACACACGTTTCTTCTCCCTTGAGAAAATGGATTTTGTGTACCTTAGCAAGATGCGGCTTTCAGCACGCATCGCGCACATGCGTATGCGCTTCATGGGAATTTGAGGAATGTTAAAAAGACGTTGATCGCTAGGTGGTTAATTGCCTACGGTCAACCAGATCAAGTCCTGTAGCGTTAAGGTAATGAATCATCAAGAGAGTGGTTAACCCACCGCCAACCTGCCCCACCCGGGCAAGGTGGTCACAGCGGAAAGCTGGATGCGGCCTAACAGGCAACCAAGCGGGTCACAGCCCTCTTGATGAGGGCTTTTTTTATGGGTGGATTTGTTCCTGATTGCCACACCCAGACATCCGTCAAAGTGGCTAAATTGGAGTGGCGTATGCCTTATGCATTAGCTTTTGTGGCCCAAGGGCGTAGGTCAGGGAGTGCCTATGCAACGAAAACCTGAATTTTTCTATCATACCTACCGTGCCATCTACAAATGGGATTACTGGTGGGTGATCAGCAATCAGCCCAACGAAACAATCTATACGGCGAGAGGACAGTTTCATAGTGAGGAGGAGGCTCGTCAATATGCGCGTGAACTCAATGTACTTTGGAAGGAGGCGTTGACAAGCGGGAATGGGACAGCGTAATGGCCAAGCATCTTGGCAGATCGTTTAACTGGCTTATTTGGAAGCCCCGCGACAGACCAGCGGAGTATTTACCAGTGACTTGGATAAAGATCCCATCCCTTGATGACGCAAGAAAGATGCTGGCTCCGAAACCGATTCGGTAAATTTACAGCGGGGGTAAGATATGAACTGAATTTAATGGTTAGCGCGGCTAATGTGGGGGAATAAACGGGGGAACAAAATCAATTTTATGATTTCTTGGTTCCTTGTTTACAAGGCTTTCAAGCCATCTTTCAATAGACCCCAGCTCCACCAGATGCAAGTTTAAAGGCCGCTAGGTTTCACCACTTAGCGGCTCTTTGCTTTGGTAAATCAAGCGTTTTTGCTTTAAGGAGCGACAACAAAAAACATTGACAGCCAAACAAATACGGGGGAACATTTAGGGTGATTGTTCCCCCAAAAGTGTCTTTTGGGTGAGATGTTCCCCCAGTTGGAGCCGCCATGCTGACTGACATAGAGTGTAAAAACGCTACATGCCCATCAGGTAAATCGAGGGCGCGATTTGCTGACGCTGGAGGGCTTTATCTTGAGGTAAGCCCCGCTGGGTCCAAGCGCTGGTTCTTGAAGTACCGCAAAGACGGTAAAGAGATGAGGCTGGCGCTGGGAACTTACCCCCTAGTTAGCCTTGCTAATGCCCGCGTCAAGCAGTCAGAAGCCAAAGCGCTGAAACATAAAGGAATAGACCCGGTTCATGCCAAGCAAGTTGACAAATTGATTGCCGCCCGCCAAGCTGATGACACCTTTGAGGCAATCGCGAGAGAGTGGCACTCAAAGCAGATAAGTAACTGGTCAGAGGTCCACGCTAAGACAGTTATGCGTCGCATGGAGCGGGATTTATTTCCTTGGATTGGCAAGCGCCCAATGGCTCAGTTACACCCTATGGAACTACTTGTGGCTCTTCAAAAAATAGAGGACAGGCAGGCTGTGGAGACTGCTCACCGCGTTTTAGATATTTCAAGTCAGGTTTGGAAATATTGGTTGCCAACTGCTGAAGTTGAACAGCGCAACATCACAGAGGGGTTGAAAGCTAGGCTCCAACCGTATCGTGGAAAAAACTTCGCAGCCATCCTTGACCCAAAGCGAGTGGGCGAAATGATGAGGGCAATTAAGCATTACAAGGGCGGTATGGTGGTTCGGGTTGCCCTACAACTTTCCCCAATTCTTTATCAAAGGCCCGGCAATCTTCGCATGATGGAGTGGGCTGAGCTAGACCTTGAAACTGCTACTTGGACCATTCCCAGCGCGAAGATGAAGCGCTCCGTGAGAGCAAAAGCAGAGGGGGAGGACCACGTGGTTCCATTGCCTAAGCAAGCCGTGGCGCTATTGGAGTCAATTAGACCTGTTACTGGTGAAGGGCGCTTTGTGTTTCCCGGAGAGCGTAACCACGACAGACCGATGAGTGATAACGCAGTGAGAAGTGCTTTATATGCGCTTGGCTTTGGCGAGGAACAAAAACCTCATGCATTCAGGGCAGTAGCTAGAACATTATTGGTGGATGAGCTGGGGCTTGACCATCTCATGATTGAAGCCAATCTCGCGCATGGCGCTAGAGACCGATTGGGGCGCAGTTACAACCGCACTCAATACCGCAAACAGCGATTTGAGATGGTTCAGCAATGGGCAGATTACTTAGACAAGCTGGCCGCTGGCGCAGAAGTGATTCAATTTAAGGTGGCGTCATGAGCGAGAAAGATGACTTTGCTCGGCTTAGGGTGCTTGAATCAATAGCCAAGACTCGTAACGAAGAAAAATCGCAAAAAGTCCTAGAAGTTTTGCTGACCGATTTGAGTTTTGATGTCGATGGGCCGCTGAATGAGGCTTGTAAAGCAATTGATGAATGGGGCATCCGAATGGATGCTGTGATTGCTGAAAACCTCGACCACGATTCAATCAACTCATTTGTTGCCCTTGTGTCAAAACACAAGCGTGAGGTAGAGATGGCACAACTCGCTCGTGAAAGACACGGCAAATCTCAATCGGCAATTGATTGGGTTCGCAAGGAATGGGTCACAAAGTCATCTGAATACCGAAGCAAAAAAGAGTTCGGACGAACTTACGCAAAACTTGTAATCGAGGACTTTCCTAAAATAAAAAAAGTCACAGTGCGAACGATTTCAGAGGTGTGGCTTAAAGATTTGTAAACAAAAAAAGACCGGTCTGCGCGCAAACCGTATGTTTTGAAATTTATTTCCGTGACATCGAATTTGACTCTGGCTAATCTCAATCCTGTATTCGGCACTAACTGCCAGCGAGTCACAGGAGAGACCAATGAAGATACTTAGATTGCCATCCGTTAAAGCGGAAATGGGTCACCGCTCAGACGCAAGCATCTATAACGCAATCCGTTCTGGATTATTCCCCCTCGGTGTGCAAATAGGACAGCGTGCGAAGGGTTGGCCTGACTACGAAGTGAGAGCCATAAATACTGCACGGGTTGCTGGTAAATCTGACGATGAGATTCGGGAGTTGGTGAAGTTGTTGCACTCAAAGCGAATCGAATTGGATATCTTTCAAGGTGGCGCAGTATGAAGGCCAGGCTTGAACAGATTGATAGCGTTCCCGAGATGGTTACTCAAAGGTAATCATGAGCGCCGATTACTTGATGGCTGTGAAGTCCATCGGCTTATCAAAACTCGGAGGCCGCAAACCCTGTACTTTGTCTGGTGCCGCAAAACACAATAAGCGGGAACAAGCCTATGAACTGGAGGAAAGAGGCCGGATTGACCCCGTAAGAACGCGCCTGAACTACTCCATAGCCGGGGCTTTAGATTCCGCTGGCGTAGTGGCGATGGCATCGCAACTGATGGCAAGTATCGGCACCAGCGCGGAAGAAATGCGCAGTGATTACTGTCAAGCCATCGAGATTGTTTTTAGTTTGCCAGCCAATACAGTGATAGAAATCAAGCAATACTTTACGTATTGTTTTGAGTGGTGTTGCTCAAGGTTTGGGGTAGAAAACATCCTGTGTGTTGATGTTCACCTTGATGAAAGTACCCCACACTGTCACGCTCTGATTGCACCGATACAGTCAGGCCGCTGGGTGGGTGGCAAGCCGATTGACCGCACCAACACCAAAGCCATGAGTGAATCATTCTCAAAACAGGTTGCTTCTGTGTACGGATTGAAGATGGCAGAGAGGCTGACGGGCAAGCGCAAGGGCGATGCAGTTGCAACGGTGTTGGGACACATAGAAAAGAGCGATAGGGCGCTTTTACAAAGTAGCGCATGGGTAGCCATAAGGCAGGCGATTGAACGCAACCCAGCCCCGTTTTTGACAGCCTACGGGATTGAAACGGAGAACAAGCCTTCAGCCAATCTGAAGACAATGGCGCAGATTTTCACCAGCGCGGGTAAAGGTGCAAAGCGTGAAACGCTTTATTTACCAAAACGAAACCCTTTAGGGATTGCATCGCAGTTGTGCAAACCATTGCAAGCAAACACTATAGGGATTCAAAACAAGGGTGAAAAAAATCAATCCCTATCTTGTGTAGGGATTGCTCATTTCCAAAACAGCACAGCGTCTACATATGAGCATCAGCCTGAAGGCCTCCATGTTCGTGAAACTCAACTCAACTTGGCTTTATGCGACCCTTTAACTGGTGAGCTTCTTCAGTCCCTGCCCAAACCAGTTCAGCGTCAAAGGAAATCGTGATGAGACAGAAAATCAAATGCGGAGCATATGCAAGAAGCACTGGCAACCCATGCAAAGCCAAAGCATTAGCAAACGGACGGTGCAAGAATCATGGTGGACTTAGTACTGGCCCGAGGACACCAGAGGGTCGCCAAGCCATTGCCCAAGCAACGCGCCAGCGAATGGCCTCAGGACAGCATATGCTTGTCTTGGCTGGCTTTTATCGATGGCTTGAGGGTGGTGGCAGAGAAATGCTGTCTAGGCTTGCCAAGAGCCGTGAGAAGCGAAGGCGATGGGAAAGGAGGATGCTTGAGCAACCACACGCATCGCGCACGGGTGCATGAGCGCATCTTGGAGTAATTAGGCTAATGCGCCAGCATCAGAGTTAAGAGAGCAGTATCGTGCGCGGGCGCGTCACGGACTTTTGAGGCTTGAGCGTCGCTTTCGTCTGATGTTAACCCTTGGAAACCACAATGGATTTCGAAATGAAACCGATTCGGTTTCGACTGGAATACGATTTGGTTGCGCGACGAATTACAAAACCAGAACTATGCGGGACCAACTAGTAAGGTACTCAAAAAAACAAGTAATGCAAATTTTTAAGGTAGATTTTACGAATACGCCAACTATCTCAACAAACAAATTTATTCGCCCAAATAAAGGCTCGGTACAAATTATTGTTAAGCGAAGGAGGGCTTCTAATTTGATGCAACAAATAGATTGCTAAATACTAATTGAGCAAATCGCGAGATGTAGCGACAGTCAACCTACACATGATTAAATTTGTATTATCAGCGGATATCGTATTTATGGGTTTGAAATTAGCTTAGGTATTTTGGTAAATGATGTGCTGATAATATGCAAATAAATCCGAAGGTGATTGATTCACAATTTTATGTTTTGCTGAGGGCAAATATTTTTCAGCATAAATTTTTCGCATTGTATTTAATTCGGACTCGTCAAAAATGTTAGCAATTTCAGTCATGAAGCCGAGTGAGAATACATCGTGTTTTCTCGTGCCCTCTATGCCAAGTAATTCTGGACTATATTTACAGACAGGATTTTTAATGTATACAACTTTGCTTTTTGCAAAAAGATTGTCCATGTAGTTTGAAATTGTCTGTTGCGGCATTTCTTGGAAGCTATCTATGTTTATTGCCAACTCAGCTTCTATTTTTTCCCATTCATGAATGGCACCAGCTGATACAAATCTAAGTTTGGAAAATTCAGCGTCAAGAACTTTTTCTAAGTACCCACTTGAAAGTTTCAGCATTGGCTCGAGGTCAACGATGGTATATGTTTCAATATTAGGGCAAAGCTTAAGTAGAGTATGAGCAGTTCTTCCAAACCCTCCACCAATTTCAACCACGCTTTTAATACTATTTATATTTAGATTTCGTTCAATGAAATCATATTCTTCCAAACTTGTTAGGTAGTCCAAATTGACTTGAACACCATGCGCTGCAACACATAGCGGTTGGCCTAAAAGTGTGTTGCCTAATTTCTTGTAGTTATTAAAAAATGTGCCATTTTTTTTTTGAACCTCATTAAATACTAAAGTTAGGTAGTACCTAAAGGTTGGCTCTTTGGGCTGCCAAGTTGAAAATCTATTTGCTGGATTGTGAGGCTCACGAAATATTGATAAGAAATCGTCGTCGACATTGCTGTAAAGCTCCTCGGAGAGTGTTTGCCAAAGGGTGGATACTTCGTGCTGTTTACTTACAGTTAGTTTATTCAACATAAGGGTTAAAGAACCCAAAATGTTAGAAGTAGTACAAATAAACCTACTTGCGGAGCTTTTAGAAATTAGAACACATAATCATTTAAAGTCATATCGAAATTTACACATGTAAGCAAAGCGAAATGAAGTATGAACCACCTTGGATGACCCCGCCCCCAGACATCGCCCAAGATGCTAGAGACCATTTCATTGCAGAACATAAAAACTGCAAGCTATCGGTTGCTGAGTCTGATGAAGAGCTACTTTCAATGGGTAGCGCAACTAAAGTAGGGGAACAAACGGGGGAATAAAATTGAGTTAAAGATTTTTTATCTAGTATTTATATAGCTTTCAAGCCATCTTTCAATGGACGCCAGCTCCACCAGATGCAACGACAAAGGCCGCTAGGTTTCACCACCTAGCGGCTTTTTTCATTTGTAAATCAAGGCTTTATGCTTTAAGGAGCGACAACAAAAAACATTGACAGCCAAACAAATACGGGGGAACATTTAGGGTGATTGTTCCCCCAAAAATGTCTTTTGGGTGAGATGTTCCCCCAATTAGAGCCGCCATGTTGACTGACAGAGAGTGCAAAAACGCTACATGCCCGCCCGGTAAATCAAGGGCGCGATTTGCTGACGCTGGAGGGCTTTATCTTGAAGTAAGCCACGCTGGGTCCAAGCGC
>Ga0181355_1000772_pt1 | contig 13849 bp, 17 predicted proteins | sample Fa13VDMM15DN_FD_130099 | JGI IMG/M metagenome (GOLD analysis project Ga0181355, IMG submission 130099) | Freshwater viral communities from Lake Michigan, USA - Fa13.VD.MM15.D.N | ecosystem: Environmental > Aquatic > Freshwater > Lake | place: USA: Michigan | collected 2013-09-23 | reverse complement strand
CGTTACCAACCTATGTGTAAAAATATTATATTTAATCCTAACGTTGATGTTAATTTTGGTGTGGGAGCACATAGTTTTTCATCATCAAATGGTGTCTTTTCTGAAAATGAAGATTTAAAATTACTACACTATAAATTTTTAGGCAAAGATTATGTAAAAAAACTTTATGTCGATAGAGCTAAAAGACTATCAACATTTAATAAACAAAACAAGTTTGGAGAACATTACTTTAATTTACCTTTTAAATATATGGACGAGGTGTTAAGTAAAAACCAAGAAGTAATATGAGAAAAATTTTAGTATCTGACTTCACAACAAAAGAAGTTCCTCATGGTGGTTCAGAATGGGTAAATCAAGTTTTAATTGAACAATTAGGATTAGAGTTTGAATATTCACAAAACGTACAATCATTTGATTCAAATACTTTTTATATTATATCTAACATATCATTAATGAATCCTTCACTGGTTCGTCAAATACCTAATCTCAATTATATTATAATTGAAAATGATTATAAAATTTGCCCGTCAAGACATCCTTGGCGTTACCCTGATAACATTATACCATTAAGTGATAGAATCAATTACGACTTATATAGTAATGCGAAAGCGGTATTTGTTCAAACTACAGACCACATGAATGTTTATTTAAAAAATGATGTTAAAGCTAATTTTATAAATTTAGAATGTTCAATATGGTCAAATTCGGATATCAAATTATTAAACGAGTTATCAGAAAAAAATAAAATAAAAAACGGTAAATACGGAATCTATTACACAAATAATTGGATTAAAAACACACAAGGTAATTTAAAATATTGTAGTGAAAATAAATTACCATTCTCTATTATTAAAGAAAGTAATGATAGGGTTGAGTTTTTAGATAACCTATCTAAATGTGAGGGTATAGTTTTTTATCCTTTGGCTCGAGAGACTTTTTGTCGGTTAGTTGTTGAGGCTAAATGTATGGAATTAAATGTAATTACATCAAAGAATTATGGGGCGTCTTTAGAGCCGTGGTTTGATGAGTTATCAGGTAAATCTTTAATTAGTTTTTTAGAAACAAAAACAAAAGAAAACGTAAATAAAATTAAAAATTATATTTTATGAAAACAATCATAACGGTAACGGGAATACGACCTGATTTTATTAGGATGTCAGAAATATTTAAAAAATTAGACCAAAATTTTAATCATATTCTCATACACACAGGACAACATTTTGACAAACTATTGTCTGATGTATTTTTTGAGGAATTAGAAATTAGAGAACCGGATTTTAATTTAAATATTGGTGGTAAAGATAAAGAACATTTTCACCAAACAAGTGAATTATCAACTAAATTAATAGAAACTATAAGAAAAGAAAATTTAAATCCTGATTTAGTAATATTTTTAGGCGATTCTAATTCTGTTTGTTCGGCTATGACATTAAAAAAAGAAGGTTATAAAATTGGCCATATTGAAGCCGGTATGAGGTCATACGACAAAAGAATGTTAGAAGAAATAAATAGAATTGTTTGTGACCATTGTAGTGATTATCTTTTTGTGTATCATGAAAACTACAAACAAAAAGCATTACAAGAAAACATAAAAGATGAATCTATTTTTGTTGTAGGTAATACTATAGTTGAAGTGGTAGAAAACCACAAACCAAACGAAGATAAAAAAAATAATAAAATACTATTAGACATACATAGACCTGAAAATTTTAAATATAAAGATAGGTTAGAAAATATTATTAAATATGCAAATAACGTTTCAAAAAAATATAACTTACCCGTTGTTATGATAGGGTTTAAACGTACTTTAGATTTTATTAAACAATACAATATAGATTTGGGGGATATTCACGTTATAGATCTTTTACCATTTAAAAAATATATAAATGAAGTTTATCATTCTAAATTTATAATTTCTGATTCGGGTACCGGACAAGAAGAACCGGCATTATTAAACACTCCCGTAATAGTACCAAGAGATTTTACAGAAAGACCGGAATCTGTAGAAAACAATTGTTCTTTTATGATTGACGTTAATACGGATAATAACTACACTTGGTCATCGTCTTTGTCTTGGTTACTTCTAAACAGTAATAATAGAAAAGTTGAATGGTTAGGTGACGGTACAACATCGGAACAAATTATAAAAATATTAAACAAACACCTATGAAATTTTCAATAGTTACATCATACTACAACAGAAAAAAACAATTCATAAATACTTTAGAAACTATTAAAAAAAGTGACGAAATTGGTAATATTGAATTTATAGTGGTCGATGATGCGTCTGACCAAGATCACAGAATTGAAGACCTTTTAGAGACATACCCATTTTTAAAACTTATTAGAGTTGAAAAAAAAGACAAGTGGTGGACAAACCCTTCAATACCATTTAATAAGGCCATTAAAATGTCCACTGGTGAAGTAATTATATTACAAAATCCGGAGTGCCTGCATTTGGGTGACATTATAAAAAATGTGAAAGACAACATTAACGATAGTAATTATTTAACCTATTCTGTGTATTCAATAAATGAAAATACAACAAATAGATTATTCAACTTAAATTACAATAAAAATCTATCTAACCAAATAAATGACATTATAGGGACAAAAAACAATATCGGATTCACTAATGTTGGTCAAGAATGTTGGTATAACCATCCATTTTATAGACCGTGTAATTACCATTTTATTTCCGCAATAACAAAAAAAAATATGGACATTTTAGGAGGTTTCGATGAAAGATATGGTGATGGATGTTCTTATGACGACGATGAATTTTTACATAGAGTCAAATTATTAGGTTTAGAACTAAAAATAATTGATGAAGTTATTGGTGTTCACCAATGGCATAATACATACGAAAACAGGGATCATGAATTTTTTATCAGGGACCAAAAAAATAAAAATTTATTTAATGAAATAACAAAAAATTTAACATCACCAAAAATTAAATAACATGAAAATAGTAGGATTCGCTCAATTAAGAAATGAATTAGAAAAAGGAAATTTAGAAAATTGGTTTAAGTGTATGTCAGTTTGTGACTATATCTATATCTATGACCAAAATTCAACTGACGGAAGTAGAGAGTATTATAAAAATTTTAATAATGTTACGGTTATTGAATCTAACGAAAATAGATTTTACGAGGAAATTGCATGTAAAAATGAATTATTAAACAAATTATTACATGACCATCCAGATACGAATTGGATACTTTGGATGGATGGTGACACATTACTTGATAATCGTTTACTTGAGGACAATGGAAAACGTTTAAGAGATATATGTGAAGAAGGAAATAAAAATGAAATAGACGGTTATTATTTTGGTCATTACAATCTTTGGAGGAGTGATGTTTATTATCGCATCGATGACGATTATCATTGGTTGCACGGTAAATTAATACCTCTTTGGCGTAACAATGGTAATATTTCTTTTCCTACAACTTCAGGGTTACACCAACAACAATATCCATACGGATTAAATAAAATCGTACGTAGCGATTATTCTTTAATCCATAGAGGATTTTCTACGGATTACCAAATTATTACAAAATATGATGTCTATAAAGAAAGAGGTCAAAATGGTTGGGCATTACAAAGATTATTGAATGAACATAATTTAGAAGTGGAAAAAATTGACTACACCCTTTTACCGAAAACGTTTGAAATTACTGATGAAATCCACCCATCACAAAAAGAAAAAATTATAGACATTTACAATAAAAAATAAATTAAAAATCCTAATGGTAAAAAATAATATAGAAGTTATTTCTTTAATTTTTAAATCTGTTGATTATTTAAATCTTATTTATGATGAATTTAAAAAAACTGGTGATAAAATTAAAGATTGGAACGTATCATTTAGAATTGTTGCAAATGACGCAACTGATGAAGTTTTAAATAAATTAAAATTATTAGATATCCCATACTCAATATATAACGACTCAAAACCTAATGATTACTATTTAAATCGTGTTTATCGTTGTTGGAACTATGCTGGTCAAACAAGTAAATATGATAATATTTGTTTTGTGAATTCTGATATGGTTTTTAGTGAAGATTGGTTATCCAATCTATTGGATTATCATGACGGTGTTAACATTCCGTGTTCAAGACTTGTGGAGAGTGGTAAAATGACAAGTGGTACTCACGGTATTAGTTATGATTGTGGAAGAAGACCTAAAGAAATTAATTATCAATTATGGGATAATTTTGTTAAAGAAAACAAAAGAGTTGAAACACATGGTGGTGGTTTATTTATGCCGTGTATCTTTAATACAAAACGATTTATTGAAAGTGGAATGTATCCTGAAGGAAATATATATTCAGATGGTGTTGGCACATTAAATGGGTTTATACAATCAGGAGATGATTGGTATTTTAAAAAATTAGAAAAAAAATACAATATGAAACACATAACAGTATTTGATTCATTAGTATATCACATACAAGAAGGAGAAAAAGACGAATAAAAATAAATAATTATGGAAAAAATATATTCTAAAATTAACGGCCAACTCCTACATCAAATTGTAAGGATTGGTGATGTAATATCTGGTCGAACAGATTTAAGTTCAGATGAAAATTACCTGCAATGTGCAGCGTTAAATTTACCAAAAGGGCTTACATTTAAACCACATAAACACAATGTTAATACTAGACACGATGAAAACTACATACCCCAAGAAAGTTGGTGTGTAATACGGGGTAAGGTACAATGTTTTTTTTATGATGTTGATGACACCATAATAGCTTCACCTATCTTAACATCAGGGGATGTTAGTTTTACTTTTTTAGGTGGTCATAATTACTTAATATTAGAGGACAATACAATTGTATATGAATATAAAACCGGACCATACTATGGTCAAAAAATCGATAAGACTTTTATATAATATGTTAAAATTTATTATTATTGGTCAGGGTTCCCAAATGATACAGTTAATAAGGCAACTATTTTCGTTAGGTGCGGATCCTAATAATTTAAAAGTAATCACTATCGAGGGGGATTTTAATTTAAGTCATATTGAATTTTTGTCTTACTATAATATTAGATATGATATTTGTGATAAAAATAATTTTAATTTAAAATTACATTCATTGGTAACAGATTTATCCCCAAATATTGTTATTTCATTTTCTAACCCATTTATAATATCTGAAGATGTTTTATCATTAAAAACAAAATTCATTAATTTTCACCCTGGAATTCTACCAAAATATAAAGGTAACTTATCAACAATCCATTCTTTAATTAATAAAGAAAAATTTGTAGGAGGCACGTGGCACTACATAGATAAGGATATAGACACGGGTAATATTATTAAAGTGGTTAAAACAAAATCAAAAAACTTTAATGCGTTTACTTTAAATCATAAAGTATTTTCTTTAGGTATTCATTATTTAGGTGATGTTATTAAAAAAGTAAAAAATGATTATGTAGGTGTAACCCAAAAAAAAATAGGAAACTATTATTCTAAAAAATTTCCAAAAATCAATAATCTTGATGTTGGCTTACAAAAAAGATTATTATACTTCCCCCCTAAATTTTTATAAAATTTGAATTATGAAAGAATTAAATTTAAACACAGTAACAGAATTTGAGAATAAAATATCACAATTCTTCAACTCCCCTTATGCGGTTGCGGTTGATAGTTGTACACACGGCGTTGAGTTATGTTTAAGATTGACCGGCGCAAAAAAAATAAAAGTCCCAAAACACACCTACATATCAATCCCATTTTTATCTAAAAAATTAAAGATTGATTTAGAATGGTCTGATGAGGTTTGGTCTGACTATTACTATATAACCAACAATGTTATTGATGCTGCAGTTTTATGGGAAGAAAAAAGTTATATACCAAACACTATGATGTGTATATCCTTTCAACACCAAAAACATTTAAGTTTAGGTAGGGGTGGTATAATATTATTAGATAATGAAGAAGATGCGTTAACATTAAAAAAAATGTCATATGATGGTAGATTACCTAATATTCCTTGGAGAGAACAAAACATAGATTGTATTGGGTATCATTATTATATGACACCAGAAACCGCAAAATTAGGTTTAGAAAAATTACCACTATCAATTGAAAGACAACCAAGAAAATGGGTCGTTAATGATTGGCCTGATTTAACTCAAATGGAAATTTTTAAAAAAAAAGAAAATAACATATATATTTACGAATCAACAAAAGATCCTAATATTATTAGAAGAAGAAAAATTAATGAATATGATCATTTTGAATATTGTGAAATAAATAAAGTTGGTCCTTATTTACAGACAAGATAATAAAACAAATAAAAAATATGAGCAAACAAAAAAAAGCATTTATTACGGGAATTAATGGTCAAGATGGCTCTTATTTGGCGGAATACCTACTAGAATTAGGTTATGAAGTTCATGGTATTATTCGTAGAAATTCAGTTGCCGAAAATCAACAAACAAGACTAGACCACGTAAAAGATAAATTGAATATATATTATGGTGATTTATTGGATCAAGGAGGGTTAGAGAGACTATTAGACGATATACAACCAGATGAAATTTATAATATTGCTGCACAATCACACGTTAGAATTAGTTTTGATATCCCTCAATTTACCGTTCAAACAAACTCAATTGGTGTCTTAAACATATTAGAAGCGTATAGACGATCATGTCCCTTATCTAAATTCTATCAAGCCAGTTCATCCGAAATGTTTGGTAATTCAGTAGATAAGGATGGATACCAAAGAGAAACCACCCCAATGAATCCAGTGTCACCATATGGTTGTTCAAAAGTGTTTGGTTATAATATTGTTAGAAATTATAGAAACTCATATAATTTACACGCAGTTAATGGTATATTATTTAATCATGAATCACCTAGAAGGGGAGCTAATTTTGTAACTAACAAAGTAGTTAAAGCTGCGGTTAAAATTAAATTAGGATTACAAGATAAATTAGAATTAGGTAATATGGATTCATACCGAGATTGGGGTCATTCTAAAGACTATGTTAGAGCTATGCATATGATGATTAATCACGATACCCCTGAAGATTTTGTAGTGTCCACAATGCAAACACATTCAGTTCGTGAAATGGTTGATTACGTTTTTACAAAATTAAATTTAGACTATAAAGACTATGTAATACAAAATCAAAAATTCGTAAGACCTGAAGAATTAAAGTACCTAAAAGGAGATTCCACTAAAATTAGAGAAACTTTAGGGTGGACACCTGAATACACTTTTGAAATGTTAATGGATGAGATGATTGAACATTGGGTGGGTGTTTATAATAAAGAAAATATTTAAAAAAATAAATTATGAGTAATAAAAAAGGATGGTTAGTAAATGATACTTTAACATGTATCCCAAATACAAGAACATTTTGGCACGATTTGTTAGATTGGTTTCCTAATCTAGAAGATAAATGTAACGGATATACAGATTATTCCGTATTAGCACAAACGACAGAATCCATCGATGGTCGTCCCGACTACATTATTAGAAATGGTAGTTATTTTCGTAGACTTAATATTGATGTTCCCACTTTTTGTTTAATCCAAGACACTAGTGATAATCCAATGCAAACTGAAGTTATAAACACTTCAACATGTGTTGTGTTTGCATCTAAAGAAACACATAATCTTTATAAAGATAGGATTAATCCAAATAATGTAAGAGTGATAGAACAATCTTCTGATTTTGATTTTTTTAAACCTATTTCTGAAAGACATCCAGAAGTATTACCTAATTCAATTATTTTTATAGGGGACTCTTCTCACGAGAAAAAAGGGTTTCATAGGGTTTTAAATTTAATTGAGACTATGACTGATTTTAATTTTTGTTTGGTAATGAAAGATGATACAAGCATTAACGATATTCCACAACATAGTAGAAGTAGAGTAAGAATTTTCAATAAGGTTAATAGGGACACGGTTAGACTTTTAATAAATTCATCAGTCTGCGCCATTTGTACTTCAGGTAATGAAGAAGGTCATTTTGCGGGAATAGAAATCGGAGCATGTGACATACCGATGGTAGCTAGACCTATGGGTTGTTATCTAGATAGGAAAGATGATAAATCTTGGGGATTAATAAGTGATGATGAAAATTTTCCTGAAACAATAAGATACGTCGTTAATAATCGACATACGTTCACACCACGTGAGTATTACTCAAAAGAGTACACGTTGGAGAGATGTCGTGAAAAATGGGAGGACTTAATTAATGAATTTGTTAAATAATTTAAAACTTAAAATAAAAAAATAAAATCTTTATTTACATGAAATTTACCGTAGAGATATTATCCGGTTTATGTAACGTGATTAAATCATTTGTTACTGCTTTAAGCATGACAGAAGTAGGTAACACTAATATCTTACCAAGATTTGACGCTCATTTTGATGCTAATTATAATGAAATATTAGACGATAGTTTAATCTGTCACGGACCTCATGAATTTGGACAATCCTTTGTTTCGGCAAGATTACTTATTTTAAAATCAGAAGAATCCGAACAACAGGATTTAATAAACGATGCTAAATCGTTAGGTGACCATCCAAACATCGCAAATAAATCACTTTCTTATTTATTTTCAACACATTCAATTGATTGGTTTTATGATAGAAATATTATATCTGATAAAGTGTATGAAAGAATACAAACCGGAATTAATAGAATCAAATGGAGAGATGAAGTTTTATCTGAAGTTGAAAGAGTTTCAAAAGATTTTGAATATCCTTTATTAACGGTACAATTAAGAACTTGGACACATAAATTTGATCCACCTAATTGTACAAGTATACGTGATGGGGTTATAAGAGATTATAATTTTGAAGAATATAAAAATGCAATTAATGAATTCCTAAAAAGTGAGGAACCACCAAAAACTATTTTTTTGACTTCCGATTCGGACGAGGTATTACCAACGTATTTAGATTATTTAAAAGACTACGATGTAAATGTGGTAACGTACACCCAGCCAGAAAATGTGACTCAAATGCAATTTTCTGCGGCGAGTATGTTAATAGGTTCAAAATGTAATATGTTAGTTTGTAATCGTCTTAGTACTTTCGCCGAATGTATATGGTGGTTTGGGGAGTGTAAGGCAAAAACAATACCCGTTTTTTAAACACTACTATAATCATAATTTTTATTATCATCATTTACTTTACTAATATTTTTTATTAATTTGAAAGTATGGATAAATTTGCATACGGAGTTGAAGTACATACGGACATGATAGTTCAAATAGTTAAATCAGTTAATTGTAAACAATATTTAGAATTGGGTGTGGCTAACGGGTCAACTTTAGAAAGGGTTTCAAGTGTAGTCCCTAGAGTTATTGGTGTAGATATTCTTGATTTTAGAAAAAATAAAAACATAGGAGAATTTCATCAAACAACAACACAAAATTTTTTAAATAATTTCAATGAAATTGTTGATGTTATTTTTATAGACGCTGACCACTCTTTTGAGGCCGTTAAATTAGATTTTAAAAACTCACTCAAAAACCTTAATGAGTTTGGGATAATTATACTACACGACACTGACCCGATTTCTGAAAAATACACATCTATAGAACATTGTGAGGACTCTTACAAAATTATAGATTGGATTAAAACTGAATATCCAGAAATGGATGTTTTTACATTTCCCATATCTGAAGCAGGTTTAACAATTGTTAAACGTTCTAACGATAGACGTGTAAATAAATTCTTAAATAATAAATTTATTATGAATAAAGATTATACTATAATCATACCAAGCAATAGAGATAATTTAAAAGACGAATTAATCGATTATTTAAAAAATATGGGCGAAGAACCGGTTTGGAAAAATGGTCATGGATACCCATCATTTTCAAAATTAATTAATGATTGTGTTGTTGAGTCACCCACAGAAACCATTATAATTTGTAATGATAAATCAAGACCTAAAAAAGAACATATACTAAAAGTTCTAAATCTTTTAGATCAGGGTTATGGGTTTGCCGGATTATATGCATGGGGATTTTTTGGATTAAAAAAAGAATTATTTAGAACTATTGGGTTTATGGATGAAAAATTCGTGGGCGGTAATTATGAAGATAGTGATTACATAAGAAGAATGTTAGAGGGTAATGTCGCCATGTATAATACATTTGAGATAGACTATATAGAAATCGGTTCAGGATGGGACATATCTAAAACAAAAACCCATTTTGATAATAAATGGGAAAATGGTGACAAATATATAAAACGACTATTACCTGAAGAAGTCTATGATTATAACTTAGGCAAAAAAACAAATATAAAATTTTTACCTTGGTCTGAATCTTTTTTAGGAATAGACATTGACAACCCCGAGTCATTCGTAGATTACAAAATAAAATTATAAAAACTAAATTAATTAAAAATGACAAATGAAAAAGTTTTATTAGTTGGGGGGTCCGGATACATCGGAGGCCTAACATGTGACTATCTTGTAAGAGATGGATTTAACGTAACAGTCTACGATAATTTATTATATGAAAATAGATTTCTCAAAGATGTTAATTTTATATATGGTGACATTAGAGAAACTGAAAAACTATATGAGGTTTCAAAAGACTTTAATGTTATTGTTCTTATGGCTGCTCTTGTTGGTGATCCGGCTTGTAGTGTTGACCACGCATTAACTGAAGAGATAAACTATAAAGCAATCAAAGACTTCTGTGAGGTCGTATCTCCATCAAAACACTTAATATTTATGTCAACATGTTCAGTTTACGGAGCACAAGACGGGTTACTTAATGAAGAAAGCGGAACTAATCCATTATCATCATACGCAGCAACAAAATTAAAATCAGAAGAACATATCTTGGCAAAAGGTGGTACTATCTTTAGACTTGGAACTGTATTTGGTTTAGGTGATACTTATTCACGATTAAGAATGGATTTAGTTGTAAATGTTTTAACAATGAAGGCAATTAAAGACGGTGAAATCACAATCAATGGTGGCGAACAATGGAGACCTATTATCGCGGTAAAAGATATTGCAGAATATGTTACGGAAGCATGTAAAATGAAATATCCAGGAATATTTGTTTTATCAAAAGAAAATGTTATTATAAAAGAATTAGGTGAAAGAATTGTTGATGTAATTCCAGAAACAAAAATAAATTATACTGAAATATCTTTTCAAGATGCTAGAAATTACAAAGTTGATAATTCTAAATCACTTGAGGTATTTAAATACCAAGCAAAAGTAACCGTAGAGGAAGAAGTTTTAAGAATGGTTAAAATGTTTAAAGAAGGTAGAGTTATGGACCCCGAAGATAAAGCATATCATAACGGGGCATTTTTAAAAAATAAAAAAGAAAAAAAAGAATTTGTATGAGTTTAACAAAATTAATTAATGGAGGAGTATCGGTAGACGATAGGGGGTCAGTAAGATTTGTAAATGATTTTAACTTTGATGGGGTTAAAAGATTTTATCAAGTGGAAAACCACTCAAAAGGATTTATTAGGGCATGGCATGGTCACAAAAAAGAAGGTAAATATGTTTATGTTGTTAATGGGTCGGCACTTATTGGTGTTGTAAATATGGATAGTGAGGAAATAAATAAATTTGTTTTAAGTTCCCAAACCCCTAAAGTTTTATGGATACCACCAGGTCACTATAATGGTTTTAAATCTTTAGAGGAGAATACTAAAATATTATTTTTTTCTACGTCAACAATAGAAGAAAGTTTAGGAGACGATATTAGAGAAAGTCATGATAAATGGAATATTTGGGAAGAAGATTATAGATAAAATAAAAAATAAAAAATTATGAGAGTTTTTGTTATTGGTAGCACAGGGATGTTAGGAAAATATGTTTCAACATACTTAAAAGATTATTACGATTTAGTTGTAATTAATAGAAAAGATATTGACGTATCATCAATAAATGAATCCGAATTAAAGTCAAGATTTGTTAATTTAAATCTTAATGAAGGGGACGTGGTAATTAATTGTGCTGGATCAATTAAACCAAGAGTTGATGAATTAGGAGATTTAAACGCAATATTAGTTAATTCTGTTTTTCCAAGAATTTTAGCAAATGTTTGTGAAGAATTTAAAGTTAAAATGATACACCCAACGACAGATTGTGTATATACCGGAAATAAAGGTAATTATTCAGAAAACGATATATATGATGTTGCAGATGTATATGGAATGTCAAAAGCTCTTGGGGAGCCAAAAAATTGTACAGTCATTCGAACATCAATAATGGGAGAAGAAGTGAATCAGGGGCGTTCTTTAATAGAGTGGGTTAAATCTGAAAAAAATAAAACGGTTTTTGGTTTTACTAATCATTTTTGGAATGGGGTCACTTGTTTAGAATTTGCAAAAATTTGTAAAAAAATGATAGATAATAATATATTTTGGTTGGGTACTAAACACCTACATTCAAATACGTTAAATAAAAAAGAATTAGTGGAGTTAATTAGTAGTTCCTTTAATTTAAATGTTAACGTTATTGAAAAACAAACAGAAAAAAGTTGTGATAGAAGTATAACATCAATATATAACGATATTAATCAATTTAATATTCCAAATTTAAAAACACAATTAGAAGAATTAAAAGAATTTTCTAAATCTTTATACCGTTAATACCTTCAACAATATTAATATGAATAATAAAAAAATTGTTGGTATAACTTGTAGTACTTTTGACTTACTACATACCGGTCACATTATTATGTTAGAGGAATGTAAAAAATATTGTGATTATTTAATCTGCGCATTACAAAATGACCCAACAATAGATAGACCTGAAAAAAATAAACCCGTACAATCTATCGTCGAAAGATATCTTCAATTAGATGCGGTTAAATATGTAGATAAGATAATACCTTATAGTACGGAAGAAGAATTACAATCAATATTTGCATCCTTAGATTTGGATGTAAGAATTATTGGGGAAGAATATAAAGACACACAATTCACGGCAAAGGACATTTGTCAAAAAAGAGGGATTAAATTGGAGTATAATAAAAGAGACCACGATTTCTCAACATCTAGTTTACGACAAAGGATTTATAATCAAGAATCCACTAAAAGATTTGTAAAATAAAATATGACGACAAGAAAAAAACCACAAATACAAACTGAAGATACGGAATCTAAACCAATTTCTAAAAAAGATTTTATAAACTCAACAATTAAAAGAAAACAAAAAAGTAAATTTTTATCTGATAATCAAAAAGAGTATTACGATTTATTGATTAATAATCAAATAACTATTTGTTCTGGTCCTGCGGGTGTAGGTAAAAGTTACATTTCTATGAAGGCGGCGGTTGATTTACTAATGGACCCAAATAACTCATATGAAAAAATAATCATTGTTAGACCGGCAGTTGAAGCGGAAGAAAAATTAGGTTCGTTACCAGGTAATTTAGAAGAAAAATTAGATCCGTATATTTTTCCTTCATATTATTTATTAAATAAAATTATAGGTAAGGAAGCAAGAGAAAAATTAAAAGAGGGTGAGGTTATTGAAGTATTCGCACTAGCATACATGAGAGGTATGAATATAGACAACTCAATCCTTATTTTTGAAGAGGCCCAAAATTCAACACCCAACCAAATGAAACTACTATTGACAAGGATAGGGTTTAATAGTAAATTCTTTATATCAGGCGACTTGGAACAAACTGACAGATATAAAGATAAAAAACAATCAGGACTTTATGACGCATTACAAAGATTCAATAAAATATCAGATATTGGTATTTACGATTTTAAAAATGCTAAAAACGTTAGAAATCCATTAATTAGTAAAATATTAGTCAAATACGATGAAGAAAATAGGGATTGAAATTAATGGAGTTTTAAGAGAT
>Ga0181355_1000770_pt1 | contig 13856 bp, 17 predicted proteins | sample Fa13VDMM15DN_FD_130099 | JGI IMG/M metagenome (GOLD analysis project Ga0181355, IMG submission 130099) | Freshwater viral communities from Lake Michigan, USA - Fa13.VD.MM15.D.N | ecosystem: Environmental > Aquatic > Freshwater > Lake | place: USA: Michigan | collected 2013-09-23 | reverse complement strand
TTATCATATGTATGGTTTCAAACCTGCAGTAATTGAAGATGGTGCCCATTCATTTGGTTCTACTTATAAAGGTAAACCAATTGGTACTCATGGTAATTTAACTATGTTTTCTTTACAAGCTATCAAACATATTACCTCAGTAGATGGTGGATTACTCCTTTCACCTCATAAAGATCTTCATAATAGAGGTAAATTAATTCGTTGGTATGGAATTGATCGTGATGGAGACAGAAAAGATTTTCGCTGTGAAGCTAATGTTGAAGAATGGGGGTACAAATTTCATATGAATGATGTAAATGCTACTGTAGGAATTGAAAACTTTAAACATGCTAAAGAAATTGTTTCTAAACACAGAGAAAATGCTGCTTACTATGATGAACATTTACAAAACACTCCAGGTGTAACTCTATTAAAACGCGAAAAAGGACACGATTCAGCATTTTGGATTTATTCAATGTTAGTTGATAATAGAGATGGCTTTTATAAATGGATGGATGAATGTAAAATTGCCGTTTCTCAAGTTCATGAACGAAACGATAAACATACTTGTGTTAAAGAATATCGTTCTTTTCTTCCAAATTTAGATAAAACAATTGGAAAAGTAGTTGCCATCCCAGTTGGTTGGTGGGTTACTTCTGAAGAAAGAGAATATATAGTAGATTGTATTAAAAAAGGATGGTAGTGAAAGATACAAATTATATAATAGCCTTTTATGGGGGTTTAAGAAGGGCTTATACTAATACACCTTTAAAATTATTTGTAAATCAACACATAAATTTTTTAAATCTTGAACCTGAAGGTATAGAAAATGTTACTTTTGTATTTAATAAAAGTGATAATCCTGAAGAAGAAGAGATTATTAAATATTTTAGTAAAATTAAATTAAAGATTCCTCATAAAATTATTTATAGAAATAATGAGGGTTTTTCTTATGGGGCTTGGGAAGATGCTTTAAAAAAAACTGCAAAAGATTATAAATATAGTTTTTTAATTGAAGATGACTATATTCCTAAAAGATTAGATTTTTTAAATTTTTTTAAACAAAAAATTACAGATAATAGTATATTTATAAGTTCTTACTTTAATAATAATCATGCTTCTATCTCAAATGGACTTCTTATAAATAAATTTTTAGATAATAATATTTCTTTTAGGATTAATAGAATTAATAATGAATATAATACTGGCCATGAAAATCAAACAAGTTTTTTAAATTTTTATCAAGAACAAAATTTAACAATTGAAGATATAACTGATATAGGGTACACTAAATTTCTAGATCTGGCCCAAGTACCTAGTAAGAATATAATAAATTATACAAATTCTAATCTTCCACTTTTAATTGAACCTATTTTTTTAAATGTATGATTCAATTAAGATTTTTAACTAAAGAAGATTTACCATTTCTATTAGAGGTTAGAAATGATTATTCAACTAGAAATAATCTAGAAAATAATTCTACTTTTACTTTAGAACAATGTGAAAATTGGTTTGCTAATTTAACGTCTCCTTGGTATATTATAGTTAACCAACAACTAGAAGCAGTTGGTTATTTAAGAACTAATGGAGATGAAGTTGGGTGTGATATTCATCCTTTACATAGAAAACAAGGATATGCTAAAGCTGCCTATCAAGAGTATCTAAAAGATAAAACTTATGCTAGTTTATGGGTCTTTAGTGACAATTTTGCTAAAGATTTATATTTAAAATTAGGTTTTAAAGAAATTAATGAAAGTGGATTTGTTAGAGGAAGAAGTTATATAAAAATGGAATGGCATGGATAAAAAAATTTGTTATAATATTGTTTTTTATTTTGGTGATAGAAGAAAACCAACAAATAATTATGAAAAAGATAGATTATTTTATTATAAAAAACAAATTGAATATCTTTTAGCTGTACCTCATAATTTAACTTCTATTATTTTTACAATTAATTTTAGAAAAGAAGATTATCATTATGTTAGTGAAATTTTTGCTATCACTCCTAAACAAATAGGTTCTGCTGAAGTAATCTTATCTTTTAGAGAAAATTTTGGTCTTAGTTATGGAGGTTGGAATGATACTTTTAAAAAATATAAAGATAAATATGATTACTATATTTTTAATGAAGATGATTACTTTTTTATTGAACCCAATTGGGATACATATTTAGTTAACAAATACGAAAAATCAGAAAACTGTGGTTATCTTTGTATGGCAGTTAGAAATCCAGACTATTGGTGTAATTATAAAAAACACGCAGGACATTCAGCTGGAATAGCTTCAACAGAAAATTTATTAAAAGTATGGGATAAATTTAATTGTTTGCCTCATAATAGTATTGATGTAGATTTTAAAAATGGTGAAAATGATAAAAACTATTTAGGTGCTGAAAAGTCTCAAATAATGTTTAGTTTTGCTTTTATTGAATTAGGAATGAATGTACTTGATATTTTTGAAGATTATAGATTACCTTTTAATATGACAGGTATAGATGATTATAATATTTGGAAATTGTATTGGTGGAATGAAAAAAGTTTAATTGAACCTGCTTTTTTATTATTTGAACCCTATTATTCTTGGTTTATTTCATCAGATGTAGAGTTTAGTAAAGAATTTATTTATTCTTCTTATGAAGAAGCTTGGCAATGTTATATAGAAAAAAAATCTTTAGGAGATTTAAGAAATGGCTAAAAAAAAGTTACCACCAATACTTAAAGAGGTAAAAGATAAAAAATTAATAGAAATAGATTATTCTAAAAATAAAGTAATTTCTTTTAGTCAATATCAAATTTTTGAGCAGTGTCCTCATAAGTGGGCACTTCTTTATCGTGACGGTCATTATAAAAGTGAATTTAGCATTCACATGACATTTGGTACAGCAATGCACGAAACACTACAACATTACTTACAAATAATGTATGAAAAAAGTGTAGCAGCTGCTGATAGAGAAGATATAATTCAATTATTTGAAGAAAAATTAAGTAATCAATATAAACAAGATTATGAAAAAAATAATAAAATTCACTTTTCTAATTCTACAGAATTAAGAGAATTTTTTAATGATGGTGTAGCTATAATTAATTGGTTTAAAAAAAATAAAGGTAAATATTTTAGTAAAAGATCTTGGTATTTAGTAGGAATTGAATTGCCTCTTATACTCCACCCATCATTAAAATATCCTAATATTTTATATAAAGGTTATTTAGATTTAGTACTTTACAATGAAAATACTAAAAACATTAAGATTATAGATATTAAAACAAGTACTAGAGGGTGGAAACAAAAAGAAAAAGGTGATGAAGTAAAAAATTCTCAACTTATTCTTTACAAAAAATTCTTTGCTGAACAATTTGATTATCCTATAGAAAATATAGATATTGAGTATTTCATTTTAAAAAGAAAAATAAATGAGGAAAGTGAATACCCTGATAGAAGAATACAAACTCATAGACCAGTATCAGGTAAAATAAAAATTAATCAGGCAACAAATAAACTTAATACGTTTATTGAGCTTGCCTTCTCAAAAGAGGGTTATTATAATCAATCCCAACAAGAAGCAAAACCTTCAAAATGGAATTGTCAGTTTTGTGTTTTTAAAAATAATAAAAATTTATGTCAGTACAATTATTCCGACCCTACTACAGAAAAAATGAAGTTTTAAAAGAAATTGAAGAATGTCTTGATTTAGGTTGGACCGGTTTAGGATTTAAAACTAATAAATTTGAAGAAGCATTTAAAAAATATGCCGATATTCCATATGCACACTATGTAGCATCTAATACTGCAGGTCTTCAAATTGCTATTAAAATTCTTAAAGATGCTAATAAATGGAAAGATGAAGATGAGATTATAACTACACCTTTAACATTTGTTTCTTCTAACCACTCAATTGTTTATAATAATCTAAAACCAGTATTTGCTGACGTTGATGATTCATTATGTTTAAATTTAGAAAGCATAAAATCAAAGATTACTAAAAAAACTAAAGCAGTATTATTTGTAGGTATTGGGGGTAATATAGGACAGTATAATGAAATTAGAGATTTTTGTAAAGAAAATGGTCTAAAATTAATTTTAGATGCTGCTCATATGGCAGGAACTAAGGTAGATAGAATGTATCATGGGGTTGTTGTTTCTAAATGTCAAATAGGGTGGGATGCTGATGTTACTATTTTTAGTTTTCAAGCTGTAAAAAATCTACCTACAGCAGATTCTGGTATGATTTGCTTCCAAAATGGAGATTATGACGCGTTAGCTAGAAAATTATCTTGGTTAGGAATAGATAAAGATACTTTTAGTAGAACCAACCAAAAAGGAAATTATAAATGGGATTATGATGTAATTGACTTTGGTTATAAGGCACATAGTAACTCTATAATGGCATCTATGGGTTTGATTGGATTAAAATATCTTGATGAAGATAATAAGAGGCGACGTGAAATTTGTGAGATTTATAATGAATATTTAATTCAAGAACCCAACATCCAAGTAATTAAACATAATACCAAATGTGAATCTTCTAGACACTTATTTCAAATTAGAGTTAAACATCGAAATGAAATTTTAGAATACCTTAATAACAATGAAATTTATCCAGGAGTACATTATAAAGATAACACTCAATATGATATTTACTCATATGGTTTTGGTTCATGCCCTACAGCACACGCTGCAAGTGATGAACTAATTTCATTACCCCTACATCTTTACTTAACTAATGAAGATGTTTTATTTGTAATAGAAAAATTAAAACAAGCTATAAAAATATGGAATTAAAATTAGCCCCATGTACTGAAGAGTATTGGGAATTTGTTAGACTTTTAAGAATGGATCCCATAAATCAAGAAGGATTTTTTACAGTTGCTAATATTACTCCTGAACAACAAAAAGAATTTATGACTCATAATTGGTCTAAATACAAAATTTGTTTAGCAGATAATCAACCCTCTGGGTATGTAGGTTTACTTTATGGTCATGAAATTACTTATTGTGTCCATCCTAATTTTCATGGTATGGGGGTAGGTTCTTTCATGATTGAAGAATTTAGTAAACCTTTTAGTACTGTAGATGCTTTTGTTAAAGTAGATAATACTGCTTCTCAAAAAGTATTTGAAAAATTAGGTTGGCAGAAACAAATATATTACAAAAGAAAATGAATCCCTATATATGTATGTTCGTATATAAAATTATATAATTATGGCAAAAGATATGACATTAACCAGTGTAAAAATTCAAAGTGAATTATTTAATGAATTTAAAGTTTCGTGTGTAAGACATAAATTTTCTTTCCAAAAACTTGCCGACCGGGCAATTCATCTATATCTTACTGATGAAAGTTTTAGAAAACAATTACATAACCACAATAATTTAGAAATAGAAGATAAGTTTCATGCAAGATAAGTTTCAATACCTTCCTAAAGATAAACGGAAGAAAATTTTATTAATAACAGACGATATTAGATTCCCATCTGGTGTTGGTAGTATGGGTAGGGAAATTATAATCAACACCTGCCACCATTTTAATTGGGTTAATTTAGGAGGAGCAGTTAATCACCCTGAAAATGGAAAGCGTTTGGATTTAAGTGAAGAATGTAATAAATTAACAAATATTGACGATTCATTCGTACAAATTATAGCTAATACTGGATACGGAACACCCGATCAAATTAGATCTATTTTAAAAGTTGAAAAGTTTGATGCGATATTTTTAATAACCGATCCAAGATACTTTATGTGGTTATTTCAGATTGAGAATGAAATTAGGCAAAAATTACCTATTATTTATTTAAATATTTGGGACGATTACCCAACTCCACACTATAATAGAGCTTTTTATGAATCTTGTGATGCGTTGCTAGCGATTTCAAAACAAACTAAATTAATTAATGAATTAGTTTTAGGTGATAAAATTAAAAATAAAGTAGTTAGGTATGTACCTCATGGAATTAATACAAATGTATTTTTTCCAATTGATAAAGAAAATAAAGAACTTCTTGAGTTTAAGAAAAAATTGTTCGGTGGTAAAGAATATGATTTTGTCTTATTTTTTAATTCTAGAAATATAAGAAGAAAATCAATTCCAGATACTCTATTAGCATTTAAATTATTTTTAGATAAACTACCTAAAGAAAAAGCTGATAAATGTGCTTTTTTACTTCACACCGAATTAGTTAGTGAAGCTGGGACTGATTTACTTGCTGTAAAAGAACTTTTATTTGGTGATGTTTACAATAATGTTTATTTTTCTTCAGATAAAATAGATGCATCATCATTAAATAAAATGTATAATATAGCTGACTCAGTAATTTTATTATCTTCAGCTGAGGGTTGGGGTTTATCTTTAACTGAATCATTAGTAACTGCTACACCATTTATTGCTAATGTTACAGGTGGAATGCAAGACCAAATGAGATTTGAGGGTAAAAAAGGCGGTTGGTATGAACCCACATCAGAATTACCTTCAAATAATAGAAAAACTTTAACTAAAAATGGTGATTGGGCTCTACCAGTATACCCTACTAATTTATCTATGGTTGGAAGTCCAGTTACACCCTATATTTGGGATGATAGGTGTTCAGCTTGGGATGCTTCAGAAGCTATTATGCAAATGTATAGTATGTCTCCCGAAGAAAGAAAAGAAAGAGGAGAAAAAGGTTTAAAGTGGGCTTTAAGTCCCGAAGCAGGTTTTACTGCTAAAGTTATGGGAGAAAGAATTATTGAAGCTTGTGATACCCTATTTCATACTTGGAGTCCTAAACCCAAATGCGAAATTATTAAAATTGAAAAAACAAAACCTAATTATATTAATCACAGTTTAACATATTAATGAAACCTACATTTGCAATAAGCTGCCCTATAGATACCTACTCAGGCTATGGTGCGCGTTCTAGAGATTTAGTAAAAGCTATTATAGAAATTGATAAGTATGATGTTAGAATTATCCCCCAAAGGTGGGGTAATACCGCTTGGGATTTTATCTCTGAAAATAAAGAGTGGGAATTTTTAAATGATTATATTTTAAAAGAACCTAAATTAAATAAACAACCTGAAATTTGGATGCAAATTACAGTCCCAAATGAATTTCAATCAGTAGGGAAATATAATATAGGTGTTACTGCTGGAATGGAAACTACACTTGTCTCAGGTCCTTGGGTTGAAGGTTGTAATAGAATGAATTTAGTTCTAACATCTTCAGCATTTGCTAAAGGAGTTTTTGAAAATAGTAAATATGAAATAAAAAATGCTCAAGGTATAAATCAAGGAAATCTTGAATTAAAAACTGCTATAGAAGTTATTTTTGAAGGTGTTGATTTAAATAAATACAAACCAACTAATGAAATTTTTAACCTATCAGAAGTAACTGAGGATTTTGCTTATTTATTTGTAGGCCATTGGTTACAAGGTGATTTTGGTCAAGATCGAAAAAATGTAGGTTATATGATTAAAGCGTTTTTAGAGACCTTTAAAAATAAAACTAAAAAACCAGCTCTTATTCTTAAAACAAGTATAATGGGTTCTTCTATTATGGATAGGGATGAATTAATTAAACGAATTAATTCAATTAGAGATAGTGTTAATAGTACTAATTTACCTAATATTTACTTAATTCATGGTGATTTAAGTGATGAAGAAATAAATACATTATATAACCACTCTAAAATAAAAGCTATGATTAGCTTTACTAAAGGTGAAGGTTTTGGAAGACCATTACTAGAATTCTCAACTTCTAAAAAACCAATTATTGCTTCAAATTGGAGTGCTCATACTGAATTTCTTGATTCTACATTTGTTTCTTTAGTTAGTGGTAAATTAGAAAATGTACACCCATCAGCAGCAGTAAAAGATATGATTTTAACTGAAGCTCAGTGGTTTCAAGTTGATTCCCCCCAAGCAGGTTTTTATCTTAAAGACATGTTTGAAAATTATAAGAAATATCTTGATGGTGCTAAGCGTCAAGCTTATAGAAGTAAAACTGAATTTAGTTGGGATAAAATGAAAGAAAAATTAGATACAATCTTAACTAATAACATACCAGAATTTCCTAAAGAAATAAAATTAGAACTACCAAAATTAGAACTACCAAAATTAGAAAAATTAAATGGATAATTTAACAACTTGCAACAGATGTTCATCAGATGCTTGTTACGTACAAGAAGTAAATGAAAATGTAAAACTACATTTTTGTTATGGCTGTGGCTTTCAAGCCAATTCAGCTATGACTCGTGATAGTGAATTTTTAAAAGAACAAGTAGAAATTCTCCCTGAACTCTATAAAGAATTAATGGGTGAAGATGAAAATAATCTTGTTTGGATGCCTTCAATGGTTAATATCCCAGATAAAGGAATGGTATTTGCTGATGGCGGTGGGAAAGGTTCAGTTTGGGGTTGGGCTGCTGTTAAAGCAGTACCCATGCCTGAAGAAGAAAAAGCCAAGTTTAAAGAAAAAGGTAAAGATTACGAATGGAAGATGGATATGTCTACTATGAAACATTTCCAAGAACATGACTATATGGAAGCGTTAAGTTATATTGGTATATTGCCCTAATAATATGAGTATCTTTAAAGAGGTTTTAGATTTATATTCTTTATACCATAAAAAAAATAAAAGTTCAGCTCATGATAGAGTTGATCAACTTACTACTTTAACTAATATTTTAGAGGATAATTTTAAATTTGATAAAATTATTTCAATAGAAACTGGAGCTAGTAAGAGTTGGGTAGATGGTATGGTAGGGTATTATTTTGCTTCTTTAGCTAATAAAACCAAAGGAGAATTCCATTCAGTAGATTTAAGTGAGATTACTACTGAGGTTTTTGAAGCCTATAAAAATATTGATTCTGAACTTCAAATAAATCATTACACTCAAGATTCAGTAGAATTTTTAAGAAATATTCAAATTATTCCTAATTTAGTTCATTTAGATTCTTGGAATGTAGATTTAACAAATCCTTTACCTTGTGCTTTGCATGGTTGGCGAGAATTTGAAGCTATTGAATCTAAAATGCCTGTTGGTTCTATAATTATCATAGATGATAATTGGTTTAAGGGAACTTATGTTTCTTGGAATATTTGGGAAAATAACAAAATTATTAAAACTGATAGGATTGATGTAAATTATCCAATATTAGGTAAAGGAGCACACATATATCAGTGGATTGATTCTGGAGATAAAAATTGGAAATTATTATCTACTCCTATAATAGGAATTAATAATAAAATTGTAATTCAAAAAGTAAAATGAAACTAAGTTATGCTATAACCGTTTGTAATGAACTTATAGAAATACAAAAATTACTTCCTTTTTTAATAGAAAATAAGAGAAAGGAAGATGAAATAGTTGTTTTTTATGACTCAAATAATGGAACTAAATCAGTAGATGAATATCTAAGAAGTTTATCATCAAATACATTTGCTCCATTTCGGTTTATAAACTACCACTTCGATGGACATTTTGCTAACATGAAAAATGCTTTAACTGAAGCATGTTTAGGTGATTATATTTTTCAAATTGATGCAGATGAAATACCTAATTGGTATTTAATGCAATATTTACCTACACTTCTTGAAGCTAACAATGTAGAAGTACTCCGTGTACCCAGAATAAATACAGTTCAAGGTTTAACACATGAACATACTCAAAAGTGGGGTTGGGCCGTTGATAATCACGGAAGAGTTAACTGGCCAGACCTACAATGGAGGATTTATGCTAATAATGGAAAAATTAAGTGGAAAAATAAGGTACATGAAGTATTAGATGGGTACAAAACTCATGCTATATTACCTTTAGAGGTAGAATTTGCTTTAGAACACCATAAAGACATTAATCGGCAAGAAAAACAAAATGCATATTATAACTCTTTATGAAAAAATTACCTTTAAGTATAGGAATTTTAGCTTGGAATTCGGGTCAAACTTTAGTAGATACTTTAACTACCTATTATTTTAATGGTTTACTACAACTATCAGATGATATAAAATTATTTTTTCAAGAGTTTAGTGATGAAGATAAACAAATTGCTAACCATTTTGGAATTAAATACATAAATTCTTCTGATAATATTGGTATTGGTAAAGCTTTTATTGAATTGGTTAAAGAAGCTAAATATGAAAATTTTCTTATCCTAGAACACGATTGGAAATTAATTGAAAATTCTGAAACGACATTTAATAGACTTAAAAATGGTATTGAATTTTTAGATAGAGGAACTAGTACAATTAGATTTAGACATAGAAAAGAACCAGGTTACCCACATTTTAGTGAAAAATATATGAATGTTGATTGGAATTATGTTGACCCTTGGATTGGAACTAAATCTAGTCATCTATTAGATTGTGTACATTGGATTGAAAACCCAGAACAACAATTTCCTGAAAAAATTTCTAAAGTAGATTTTTTAGGGGAAAATTATTATGTAGCTGATTCTGAAGTAAGTAATTGGACTAATAATCCTGGGTTGTTTAAAACCAAATTCTTTCAACAAACATTAACACAATTCCCAGGAGAAGGTATTGATTTAGAAAAAAATATTAGTTATTGGTGGGCAAGGCAAAATTTTACTTGTGCTCATGGGGAAGGTTTATTTAAACACGAAGATTTAGCTAAATACGGAAAATGAAAATAGCCCTTTTACTGTCAGGTCTTGCTAGAAAAGTAGAAGAAGGTTATAAAGCTACTTGGGGGCATGTTATAAATAATTACGATACAGATGTTTATTTACATGCTTGGAAAGATGAAGAATGGGAAAAAGTTTTACAATTTTATCCTAATGCTAAATCAACTCATATACAGGAACCTTTTAAATTTACTAAATATAAAGAAGGTATAAAATTACCCCATAATGATACTTCTAGACCATTACCCCAATATGATGTAATGAGTTGTTTTAGACAATTACCTATGGTTTATAGTTGGCAAAATGTCTACCAACAAATGTATGATACCCAAATAAAATACGATTTAGTTATTAGAAGTAGATATGATATGGCTTTATATCATCAAGTTAATTATAATTTATTGGATGGTAATTATTTACATCATGCTGGTAATCAAACTTTATTAGATGATAATTTGTGTATAACTAATTATATTAATGCTAAAAAGTTATATTATAATGTTTTTACTAAATTAATTAAACTTTCTAAAAAAAGTGGTATTTTAAATAGTGCAGAACAAAGTTGGACTGAAATGATAAAACATGCTAGTCTAATAAACCAAGTAGCAATCAACCCAGCTTTAAGATTTGAATTATTAAGAGATAATTGGTTGTGGTGGGGAGATGAAGAAGGAAACATTACATCAGATAAATTTATAAGTCGTTGAAAATCGGTATAAATTTAGTTGGTGTATCCTATAATGATGGTATTTTCGGGCGTTATAGGAACTATAAAGACGCTATAAACGAATTTTTTGCGCATATTATTAACCCTTTAAAGGAAGAAGGACACGAAATTTCATTTTATCTTTGCACTTACGATAATATAAAAATAAAAGAATTAGAAAAAGACTACCAACCCAAAAATTTAGTTATTGCTCCTTCAACTTACAATTATTTAGGTGGTGGTGATAAAATGGGAGGTTATAAAGCAATTTCTTCTCTATATATTACTAGTTTAGGGCAATTACAAAATGAAAATTTAGATTTAATTATTTCAACTAGATTTGATATTAAATTTTTAAAAAATCCATTTAAAGAATATAACTTTGATTTTACTAAATTTAACTTTCTTTGGAGGGAACCTGAATATACTAATTTACCTATTGTAAATGATACTTTTATAGTATTTCCGTATGATATGTTAAATAATGTTATAGATTCTATTTACGAAATGGAAATTAACCCTAGCCACAATGTAAATGTAGCTATGCATAATTGGTATTTACCTATGTGCAATCAAGTTGGTCCAGATAAAGTTCAGTGGGTTGAAGAAAAATTTATAAATACAATTACAAATAACTTATACATTTTAACAAGACATGAGTAAATTAATAAGTGGTTACCTTTGGGCTTACCGAAATGTGGATTCTGGAATAAAATCACTCCAAAGTCTTACTAAACACTATCCAGATGCTGATTTATTTATAAATGTAGATTACGAAGGTGATTTAATTAATTATCAACAACGTGGTTTAGAAATAGGAGCTAAAACTTCAATTAATTTATTTCAACTAGGATATTGTGGTAATTTTGGGAATGTTAATGTAGGTTATGAATGTTGGGGTAAAGAAAAAACTTTTGAATTCATTAGAGGTTTTTATGAAGCCTGTAAAAATACAGATGCGCATTACATGATGTTACTAGAAGAAGATGATTTTGTTCTTAAACCAATTACAATTTTAGATTATGATTTTAGTTGTGCTATTCACCCTACAGCCCCTAGTCCAACAGGAAGAATGAGACCTAACCCTATCTCTAAAACATTCTTTGACTACTCAGCTAAATTAGGAGGAGTAACTCAATGCCCAGGATATGCTTCAGGTGGGGGTACTATTTTTAATAGAGAACAATTTATTAAGTCTTGGGAAAATTGTAAAGATCAACTTTACGAAGATTATGATGAACTTGTTAAAGTTAGTAAAATTATGGGTTGGGTTGATTTCTTTTTACAATATATTGTAATGATTGGGGGGTATGAAATTATACAAAATCCACTTTTATGTGAGCATTGGGAAGTTCCTGAAGGTTGGGAACAATTTGATATAATTACCGGTTTAAAAGATCATACTTTAGTTACGATATAATGGTTCATATAATAATACACACATTACCTTACGAGCTTAATGCTTTAGAACAAACATTAATTCAATTAAAGCGTTCAAGTCAATATTTAAATGAAAATCATAAAGTAAGAATTGAAGTTTTACTTAATATGAATTTAGTTAATTGGAATTTATCTAAAATTGGTAGATGGTTCTTCGAAGATGCTTTTAGTCAATTAATTAAGTTAAATGAAAATTGGGCTGAATGTGTATTAAGAATAGATGATGTTGCTGAATTTTTAGGTTGTAATGATCTAAGAAGACATACTATTAGAAATACTGATGCTGATTATATCATGTATCTTGATACTGATGTCATTTTTAATAATACATTTTTAAGAAGAGTATTTGATAGTATTGAAGCAGTAACTAATCCTTTATGCATCATTACCCCCCAACTTACCAGAATGTGGGATACTACTTGGGATATAGTTAGTAATGAAAGCTTTTTTAATGAAGAAGCTAATCATGAAAACTATTTTAATAGAGATCCTTACAAAGCAATTCAATTTAAAGGTGATGTTAAATTAAAACCTATACAAGAATTTAAATTTGCAGGTTGGGGGACAACTATTTCTACTAAACTTGCTAAACTAATAGACATCCCAGATACTTTAGGACCTTATGGTTTGGATGATACTTTTATAATGTATGGCTGTGAAATATTAAAACGTCATAACATTCACTCACAACAATATGTTATTGAAAACGAAATTGTTATAGAAAATAATAAGTTTAAGTTGGAATATTTTAAAGATTTTCTTATATTAATAGATAGAAAGGAAGAATTTACTAAACAGGCGCATAATAATTTTCAAGCAGAGTTAATTAAATTAGATGAAAAATTTACTAATAGGGAACTTAACTAAATACACACCTGATAAAATACATAATTGGGTCCAAAGTGCTAAAAAATATTTTACAGATGACATTTTAATTTTAGGGTATGATTTACCTGATGAAACTATAAATTATTTAATTGAAAATGAAATTCAGGTAGTTTTAACTCAAAATTTAGGTTTTCATATAGTTGTACAAAGATTTTTAGATATTTATACTTTTTTAAAAAATAATCAAGACTATGATAAAGTTATAGTTACTGATGTTAAAGATGTA
>Ga0181355_1000769_pt1 | contig 13907 bp, 10 predicted proteins | sample Fa13VDMM15DN_FD_130099 | JGI IMG/M metagenome (GOLD analysis project Ga0181355, IMG submission 130099) | Freshwater viral communities from Lake Michigan, USA - Fa13.VD.MM15.D.N | ecosystem: Environmental > Aquatic > Freshwater > Lake | place: USA: Michigan | collected 2013-09-23 | reverse complement strand
GAGTTGCTGAAAGCGTTCTGCTTCGAGTTTTCCAATACATATGGTGTCCAGATGGAAGGTGAATACGTGTTGGATCTACCACTTAGTCTTATGTATAAGATGATAGACCTGGCTTGTGACACGAAGCTGGACACACAGATGAAGTTTGCGATATTTAGGATGGTTATGCGTAATAAACGCGGGGAGATGTCGAACAAAGAGCGGGTTGTATATGATGAAGCCCTTAAGATTGCCCGTATGGAGAGGGCCGATAAGCTTGCCCGTATAGAGAGGGATAGGGCTGAGCGGGAGGAGCGGGCTAAGGAAGTCGCCTAGCCATACCCATCTTTTTTTTATCATTATGCGTATGTTTCCCACCCTGGGCGATGTACATAGGTATCTCCCATATTAGGAAAGAACGATGCGAAGTATTCATATCTCTTCTTTAGTCTCTCGGTATCTACATCGCTGGGAGGGTCAAATACACGATCCCACCATCCCTTTTCTGGAGGTTTTTGCTCTGCTTGTCTACGCACTCTAATTGGATCGGTGGCTACTCCAACTGGTTGTTTATCGATTTTCTGGACAGGTCCTACTGGTAAGACTGATTCAACAAGACCCTCGACTGTTGGTACCGATTGATCTAGAGTACGCCCTTCAAGTTTCTTACGGTAAGCTGACTTGAACAATGAGTTTTCACGAGCATACGTAGAATACGATTTCGATACTGCGTTGACAAAATTTTGTGATGTATTGTAGGTCTCGTCGAATGTTTTATCGGGCTGTACCAGTAGTTCTCTGTTAATAGCTCGAATAAGTAGGGGGTCCATATTGTAGTCAACATCGCGTAGTTGTATCTTTATGGGGACGGTAGATTCTCGAGAGATTGCGTTAGTTAAGATACGTACACTCTCAAAGTCGGACATAGGAAGTACACCATTTGCCTTGAGAGAATTAAACTTATTCGCCCCATAAATTCCAATTAGTATATTATTCACCTCCGATCCATCGGCCTTTGATTCGACGTCCGCGTAGATGTCCCCCGGCTCTAACGCGGGCTGTTTACTTCCACTTACTCCTACGGGGTCTATCAACCCCCGGTCAGCCTCTGAGTTATATAGGTTTCTAAACTCCTGTGTACTAATAAGTGCCTCCATAGGCTCGACAGAATTGAAATTTTTTGCTATTACATCAGAGTATATAGCTGTGCGCATTATATTATTAGTTTTTTACTTTTTTTTGATATAGTTAAATATACAATGGATAGCAAGCAAGCGTTATCAAAAATTCCAGACCAAGCCATTGGGGCCCTAATGTCTATTAACCAGATTACCTATCAGATGGCCCCAGAAATCAGTGTAGCGAAGCAGGCCACCCATCAGGAAGATTTATTCCAGCAAGATACATACTCGTCAGGAGAAATGGTTCTCATCGCGCAGACCGGGTCCGCGTACGTTAACCCCAAGCAAAGTTATATCAAATTCACGATTACTGCGACCGCTGATGCCGGAACACCATCCTTCGGCGTTGGTAGCTTGACCAACGTTATCGATCAGATTTTGATTGAAAGTAGAACCGGTGTTGACCTAGATCGATTGAGATCAGCTAACTTATTCATTAAAAATTATCAAGATTGGAGCCATAGTCCACAATGGAAGGCAGGTGAAGGGGTAGCCCAGGGATATTCACCAAAGGCGGATTTCAAGGAAGATACAGTGAATAGTACACTCGCAGTAGCAAAAACATATTGTCTGCCGTTATGTGATCTATGCCCGTTATTTAGACCTGAAGGTGGTGTGTATTTACCCCCATTCTTGATGGAAGGGTTAAGAATTCGGCTATTGTTAGCCCCTGCTATGTTGGCAGTTGCGAGTACAGCAATCAAAACGACAGCTTCGTTTACGATCACCCGGCCACGTATCGTGTGGCACGTTACGGATCTAATGGATGTCTTCAAGCGTAAACTAACCGAGATCGCCAGTTCGAGAGGGCTTGCTATCATGTACCGATCAGTTCATCAACAGGCCCAGGTTACAACAGCTACTACCGTCAACCAGGAGATTAACAAGGCAGCGTCGAAGGCATTGAGGCTGTTTCTCGTCCCACGTCTACAATCACAACAAGGGAGCACAATAGCTATATCCGACGCCATGAGCTCTAGTCAGTTTGACTTCCTGGCTGGTCAATTGAGGATCGGCAATATGTACTTTCCACAGAAGCCCCTACAGACAGCAAGTGTAGCTGATTACTACGAATTTTATAAGTACAGTAGGGATAGCGCAGGATATGAGACACCACAGGAAGCTCCAGTCGTTATGCCAACCAGTGGAGCAGGCGGATATGGATCGACATTGCCAACTAACTCGAAGTCATGTATCATTTGGAGCCTCAACAAGAGTTCTGTTAATGGATTAGATGGCTATATTGTGAACAATAGTAGATCTCTGATATGCGATTTCGACAAGGCTACAGCAGAGAGCACTCGGTATGATTTCTTCTTGGAGTACCTACGGGTCGCGTTAGTTTTCGTTAGCAACGTAGACGTTAAGGATTAATTTATGATTAGAATTATTAAAAAATATACTATATAACCATGGAAGAAAAAACTACTGTAGAGGTAGACGTCAAGGGACATGAGAACCTGGTCGAACGGCTTGCCAAAAAACCATTATGTCAAACATTTGAAACACGATTGGTATTCAAAAATGACGACCAACGGCAGGCGTTCGATATGTTACCGTTAAGCCGATATGAAAAAGAACAACTTATATATGAGATATACCCAGAGTATAAGCGAATAAATTTGATTTCCTGTGATATTTCTACGTAGATATTAATAGCATTTTTTTTTCCTACCTGGTATATAATGGCAGAAAAACCTATATTTCGGAGCGAACAGCTGGGTGTACCAGCGGTACCATTGGATATTGGTGAGGTGAAGGAATTAAAAGACATCCCGACCGGCACGCAAGCGATGGTGGATGAAGCGCGTGGATATCTACAGACCATTCTCTTTAAACAGAAAACCAAGGTACACCCTAAATCTACACTGGCTCGAAGTTCCCGGGGGCAAGTGGTAACAGAGGCTAAGATATTATTAGATACATTGGACGTTAATGGCATCACACCGTCATTATTGGCTGATCTGAGACGTGTACATAATTTAGACGCTAAGACAAGCTCATCAAATAAAATTTTGCCCCTTATCAAATTATTATTAAGCAGGAACCTTGGAGGGTTGGGGGTTGGTGTCTCTACCTCGGATATTGGACGAATAGCCAGCGGGTATCAGTATAGCGGTAGATGGTACGATGACTCGCTCGGGGTAGCCCGGTCTGTTGTCGATACTATTCGAAGAGTAGCAGGTGAAGAAAAAAAACAACCCGAGACCAAGGAGGTGAAGAGAGAGACCAAGGAGGTGAAGAGAGAGACCAAGGAGAGAGAGGTTAAGGGAACCCACGCACCATCAGGGTTCAAAAGACCCGTAGAAGTGAAAATAATAGACATAGAGGGTAAAGGTGGGGCTGAACTGAAAGACGCATTAATGGCACGTATACGACAGGCTGGAGACCAACTAAATAACCTAAAACAGGTCATATCAGGCGATGAGCAATACGAAGAAAAAATCAATTCAATACGGAAACGCATTGATATGTTAGCCAACGTAAGCAAGGTAATAAGGGCTGGTAAGGATCTGGAAGGACGGCCGTATACCGACGAATTCGCGCGTGTTATATTCAAAGAGCTTGCTGAACTGACCGACCTGAATTTTAAAATAGGCGCAGCTGAAGAAGAAGAAGATGAAGATGAAGATGAAGAAATACCTAAGAATACATTGGCAGCTGCGCGTGAACATCTAAAGAAAAACGGATTTGCCCCTAATGATATCAATCAAATATTAAATATGGTTGTGCATTCCCCTAATCGGGAGGAGGCCTTGCGTGAGCTATACAGTTTCGTGCCATCAACAGACCCCGATATATTTGAGCAGAAAATAGGTGCGGATATACCCACGGCAGATGAAATCAAGATGGGTGACGCTGATATTAGTGAAATGATTAAAGAACTCAACCCGGCCCAGCAACTAAGGTCATCCCAGTATGGACCCTTTGCCCCACCGGTCGTGAATCGGACTGCCGTCGATGAGGAGGCACTCGCATTGATAGACGAAAAAAGTAGCGAACAAGACTTTCTCGGGGCTCTATTCGAAAGTGGTCTGGACTATAAATACACACAGGCAACCGTAGAGGAAAAAAAGAAGGCTGTACACGATGATGTCATTAAAATTATAGACAATAAGGTAGGTGGGGCTAATACATTGATAAATAGGCATATAAAATTGATACATGATGCGAAAGGAGCAGATAGAGACGCGCTCTTGTCAGAATTAGAAACCATGCTCGATGCTATGGATGTAGACGAGAAAGAAAAGAGCAACATTATGAATAGCTTCGTAAAAATGGTCGGTACCACCGAGGTACCAGATGCTGAGCGGAGTACGTATGTAACGCAATTTGTAGAATCTATCATGAAGAGTGGTCTCTTGGAGTCGACTATATCAGCTATGGGGGCAGATAAGCCATTCAACGATATCAAAGAAGGAAAGGCTGTGGTCGCCAATTCACTGCGTCTGGCTGGGATAGTTACCAGGGCCCTGGGTGCGGGATATTCAATTGCGACTAGTTCCCCTGCGACTGCTATCGCAAGCTTTTTGGTGTCCATAGCTGCGACTATAGGATTCAATTGGGCAACTGGCGGGGACAACCAGAATACACGCGAGGCCGTCGCAGAGATCAACAACCTATCTAATCTGAACGTACCCGGATTCAGCCAATTGGCCGATGCGATAAAAGCACTCAAGGGTACAGCCCTCGGTGCGATGGGACTCGAAGAGGTTCCCGTTGACGATACAAACATAGATAATATCATAAATCAGGTAGGCAATATGAGGCCGGGCAAACTAAGGCCTAAATTTATCACCCCCAGCCCAGACGTCCTAAATATAAATTTGAGCGAGATTAGAGGGCAATTGACAGACTTTACGTTGTTCAATTACGTCACCCCAGGCGATATGGGAAATGGGGGCAAACTAACTAATGCGCTTATGTCAATGAACAACTTAAGCGATAAGATGCGGTACACCGAGCCTATCGATGACTACACCGAAACTACTACGTTCAAACGTGGGAATGTATACAGTGATATATACAGGACATTAGAGCATCCCGGGTACGATAGCATCCCCACTATGTACATAGGCATTGAACAGGAACCGGAATCATATGCTGATGGTTCCTCGATGGGCGAATATATGCCTAAATTCGTATCCAGATACGAGGATATAGAAGACGCAACCCAGCCGTTATCAGAGGCATACCCAGATAGATTCGAGCTGGCAAGAAGCTATCTCTATACGATAGTACCTTAGATTACTCCCCCATCGGCACTGTCGGTATTTTTTTCGTAGGGATAAAAAAAAAGCTATATATATTCATGTTTGAATCGCAATCGTATAAATTACCAGAGATGGTATTTAACACAGGACCGACCATCAAGGCACGTCCAGATAACTTACATAACGTAGGATACCCCGGGATAGCACAGTGTATGACTCCAGCTGATATAGATAGCCTATCCAGTGTAGTCAGGCCAAAATCAAAGGAATTGCCACAAGGTACCGACGTGAAATCATTCAAAATAACAGCGCTAAAGACATCGAAAGATGAGATAAAGCAACGCAATGTGATGAAGGATAACATCATCCCAAGACATCCGAGCTCGTGTATTATGGTGGGGACGAGTGGATCAGGCAAGTCCGTTCTGATGACTCGTATGTTAATGATGCCACAGTTCTATGGCCGAGTTAATGGGAAACACTACTTCGATGAGATCTATTTATTTAGTCCAACAGCAGGTGCTATGGACGATTTATGCCGTTATCTTATCGATTACACCCCGCTAAAGAAGGAAAATATATTCAATGAATTTGACCAGAAAAGGCTCATGGACATCCTTGACGAACAAAAAAAAGATATCGAGGAGAAGGGCATCGGCAAGAGTCGCAAATTGTTAATATTGCTCGATGATATCCAGGCGGATGGAGCGTTTCTACGTAGCAAGACTATACTTAAGCTATTCATCATGAATAGGCACTACAATACCAGCGTTTGGCTGTGCGGACAGAGCTTTAATAAGACACCTCGCGCATGTCGGCTACAAGCGAACAACATATTCTATTTCCCTGGCAGTAAGAGTGAGACAGACCTTATAATAGATGAATTCAGCCCCCCACGTATAAGAAAGAGGGACTTCGAAGAACTCGTTAATGAGGCCCTGGAGAGCCAGTATAGTTTCCTCCATATTAATATGCGCTGTATGTGGAAGGAGCGATATCGTAAGAACCTGGACATGCTATTGAGGATAATTTAAACGAATGAACAGCGCATGATAACGACTATCTCCGATGTCCCCGGATCCAATCTGTTGCCCTCAGAGTCCCTAAGCACGATGTGAATGAGCGATAAATTTTGGGGTCTGTTGTATTGGATAATGCCCACCTCCTCATCCGAGGATTGATAATACGCCATCTGCCCAAACTCTACCCCAGTGAATGGTACACATACCAGCGCGCTTACCATACCAGCGTTGCCATCAATTAGATTACCTGGCGAAATAGTATTGCTATGGATATACAACGCAGGATACCCCCTGAGATCAGGTATATAGTCCATTACCGATACGAGCTGACTAGGTGTAGTGATACTCAGGCCTATCGCACTGGCCATGCTACTTGTCGCGTCTATGATAACGGTATTCCCTGTGAATGTAAATATAAGTTTTTTTGTTATTGGGTCCTGTGCTAACGACAGCGTAGTCGCTACCAGTTGGGCGTCAACAGCGGTTTGGATAGCTGGAATTAATGTAGCTATGGTGTATTGTCCTTCAGCTATGGTAGCCGACGTCGCTGGTTGCCCAAGCTCTGTAAAGTCGATTGTATTGTTGATGACGCCTTGTGTTGATCTAATATTGTAGAATACATTAGGTACAAACGCCTGGTGGGCTAACACACTGGTACACGACTGGGTGAGGAACTTCTCTTTCATTTCTACATAGAAATCCCCATTATTTATGCTCTGGTTAGGATCCTTGTCTGATGAACTGATACGAATATATTTAACGTTTGCTGATGTGATCATGATATATAATACACCAGAAAATTTAACCTGGTAAATATAATGGCTTTCTTTGACGGCTCTACAGGTGGAAACTTTCACAATGATGACACTGTTATTGACGGCAACCTCACTATCGGGGGGTATACATTACCCCAGTTGGACGGAACTAACAACCAGGTACTGGCTACGGACGGCAAGGGCAACGTAGATTGGAAAACGGAGGTAGGAATTGGGGATGTTAATTTCAATGGTACAGCTCCAGTGGTGGTAGGTGAAGTAGTACTTTACGGGGCTACATCAGGCCTTGATATCAAGGAATCAGGTATATTAGCGAGCAACCTGATGAAGCTCAACACGACGAATGTGATGACAGGTAGTATCGATCTGAAATCACTCCAGGTGAACACCATTAATAGCTCGAGCCCCGCTGTCGGAGTGACCACCGAAGGGGTGAAAATGGTCAGTAAGAAGGCGTATTTCGCCGATAACTCCACTGGGTCGTATAATTTTCTATATATGGGAAACAATCATCTGGGGGTTGATTATGGAGGTATTTTAGGTATTACATCAGCGGGATCAATACAAATTGCTACGAGCAACTACGATCACAGTGTATCTACAAACCAGGTAATTGTATATCCCGATGGCGTTGTTCGCCTCGACGGGTCGCTGGAGACGGATACAATAAAAGAGAAAACCTCTCTAAATGGTACCGAGATCAATGGGGTTAGCCTCAAGGATAATACTATATATCTTAGCGATTCGACCGGAGCAAACAATCGCTTTCTATACGCTTCCAACGACTTCGGAAGCAGTGATAAGGGGATGCTACTGAACATAGCAAGCGACGGAGGTTTGTATATAGATTCGACGGATTCTAAGGGCGGATCGAGCGTTACCCAGATGATTATAGGGGATGACGGCAAGGTGATAATATCTGATAATCTATTGACCGATACAATAACAGAAAAAACATCTCTAAATGGCACTACAATCAATGGAGTTAGCCTCAAAGATAGCACGATATATATCCGCGACGATACGGGAATAAACAACCGATTTCTCTACGCTGGGAATAACTTCAATGCCGATAATAAAGGAGTGCTATTTAGAATAGCTACGGACGGGTGTCTGTATATAGATTCAACGGATGCGTCAGGGGCAGGTGCGGTACAACGCCTCAAGATATGCGACGACGGGGACGTCGAACTAAACAGCAATGCTACTCTCAAAACAGATTACATAGCGACATATTCCACGGGGTTCACTAATTTCAGCAGTCCTATATTGGCGTCAACCATCGATCGGTCAGGCCTCGCGTTGTCAATAGGAGCAACCACAGCGTCCGCGTTGAACCTTGGGCGAACAGGCATTACCACTGACATTCAAGGGACCACCAACATCAAAGACCTATATTTTAACACCAATCCGATACTGATACGTGCTGAAGATAATAATAACCTATGTGTGTCATACCCGGGCTTCTATACCTTCTTATGCTTCAACCGGCTTAATAATTCAATTGATTGTGGAGCCCCCATACTATGTAGCACCATACGCGCGAACGGGGCTGTTCCACTTAATCTTGGTACCACCATCACGACCGCGGTTAACATAGGGGCAACCGGGATAGATACTACTGTAAATGGAAATTTTGTATGGGCAGTTCCTCATGGAGAAGGAATAGGAGGACTCTGGTCGGCTAATACTGTCGCAAACGTCCCGATGACCAATATAACAGCGGTAGTTAACATAAATACGGATTATCTTGTGAATCTAGGCACCTCCATAACAACCGGGATGGCCAGTAGTTTCACAGTGAGTACAGCAGGTAGGTTGACATACACCGGAACAAAAACCCGCATGTTCCATATCGCATATTCTATCACGAGTACAGATACGAAAAATGCCTCGGTGTCGTATGCATGCTTCAAGAATGGAGTGGCGGTTCAAGGTAGTACCATAATGACCGAACTATCAGCCCTGTCTCATTCATCAGCGATCCATACTATGACGTCACTATCGCAGAATCAATACATAGAACTATATACGCGATCGAGTGTTGCGGCTAACGACGTTACCGTCCAATATCTAAATATTTTCGCTATGGCGTTGACTAGCTAAAAAAAAGGGGAAAATATTATAGGTATATTTTTTTGTGTTGGTATATATAATGAGTAAGCCACGCTGTAACAAATGCGGTGATGATGGGGACGTATCTGGTATACGCAAGTATACGGGAGCTAATAGTAGTATATCGATGGGAGTATGTAAAAAATGTAAATCTGTTTGTTGTAAGAGCGCGCCTGAAGTATACCTCCCCAGGCACCCGGAACCACCTGGTCCACCCATAAATACCATAGACGGTATACATGTACCCCCACATCTCCAACCTCAGGTGATAATCAACGGCAGGCTGGATAAAAAAAAACTGAGCCGATTAATATTAGCTGAGCACGGTCTATATTAGATATCTATGGATTTACTGTGCGCCATCTCCTTTTTAGTTCATTCTTTTTTTTGTGTATTCTTGAGATTTCTTCCTTTAGGTCGTCGCTATAGTGAACCCTCCTGTATAGTGGGGGCCCACTTACTATATCCCGGTTAATAAGGTACGGATGTACCGTCGTTATGTTAGCTCTAATATATCCTTCCAATGTGGCAAATTGCGATACTTCACTGCGCCAAGAAGCACTCGGTCTACCCCTCCCCCTACCAGGAGTGACAGTCTTAGCTTCTCTATGTATCACAGGCCTTGGGCGTCTGGTAGGTGGGTAAGCATGCCTGATTCCTCTGCCACTGGGTCGTGGGTAGTAAGGCATCTTTGTATCTAATTCGGTATTTGTATTTACAGTAGTATCCATCGGTGTGTCCATTCGTGTTATATAATAATATATTATTATTATTTAGAATAATAATTAAAAAAATATAAATAACGGCTCTAAGAAATAATTAGAAAAATAAAAATAATAATAACCAAAAAAATATAAATAATAATTAGAAAAATATAAATAACGGATCTAAGAAATAATTAATAATTAATTATTGTATAAAGAAAAAAAAATATATATTATATAACACGACACACATGTCAACTCAAACACGAAATTTATTGGCCGGTCGGATCGCGGCTGGCAGGACAGTATATAGAGATACAATCGAGAGATTTAATAGAGATAGACGCCCAGGAGTGGCACCTATCAATACAACCGGTACAGTTATTAGAGCAGTGGCACAAGTATCAGGACGAACCCGACCAGAGTTATACGCCGAGGTAAAAGCGATCGCTAATATATTACGGGATACAGACGGAGTCCCTCAATACAATAGATCTACACTAGTATCTCTTCAATCATATATCGCACGTAACGCACCAATAGCAGCAGCTATGGTAGAGATGCGATCGTTCCCCATAGAGCGCGCTATTAGAGAGGCCAAAGGCGAGGCAAGCTACACTAATGTACGCAGGTCAAATATACAGAATTTTTCCTTTACTGTAAGAACCATGGCAGACAGAGTCATACTCCGTGCGATGGCAAATGGCAAGCTACAACACGAGAAAGTTCCCACCGGATTTACAGGGATAGAGAAGCTACGTACAGCAGTCAATTATACACGACTACTCCGAACTATGGCCAGTAGCCCTTTTGGGTCATATATCTTCACCGCAAATATATTCTCTGGGGACGGGGAGTTTGACGTAGGGGAACCGGATGACATCCCTGACTATGGCGGAGATTTGGGCGATATGAATTTGGGTGAAACTGGCGTACTACCACTGGCACATGTCGAACAAATCCACTACGAAAGCAAGGATAACAGATGCGTGGCGGACTACTTTCGCATGAGCCCTATGGCGCTCAAACCATACGGTAAGAAACGATGCCAAATAGTCACATCAGCAGTGGACACATTATACGATAACGGCGGTGTTACGTACAAGAAATTGGCACCGATATTAGAGGCTAACGGCATCAAACTATATATATACCGCCTAGACAGTAGGCTAATCTACGAATCAAAGCAAGACAGTAAACTTAAACTACATGCGATCGTATCAAATGCGCATTTCTACGTGATCAAAAGCGGGATAAATCTATTATCGCAACCCCATAAAACCGAGCTTATGAAAGAGGACAAATACGAGGAGTCCGTTGAGCAGACCCGTTTGATATCTAACATAGCAGTGCGTACTGACAACTCGCATATCGTTGTACAGGGTACTAAAAAAGTATTACGCAAAATAGACTACCCTGGTACAGATCGCGACATTAACGACATTATCCAGCTCAAGGGATCATACTCCAATACAACCACCAGCTTCTATCAGCGCTGTGGTATACAGGCTATCTCGTACTCTGCTAATGGGAACAGAAGAGGGTACCGATATGACCTTAATAAGGCCCATAGATCCGTTATGTCAAATAAACGCAATATCTTCCCAGTGTCAACCGGCCTCGAATATTACACCAACATCAACGCTATGTCGAACACTATCCGCATCGTTCCATCTAACTTTTACGAAATCACACCACCATCCGTTAGCCCATTCAAAGAACTATTCCCCAGAAGTGGTAGCTATGCCGTGTGGTGCTATGGTATGATGCTATCTGAGCTACCAGCATGTAAAGTAAATAGATGCTTCCATACTACACAATCTACACCAGGCAGAGATATCTCCCACTTTGACAACGTTGATGTTTGTCATTATGCTGGCAATCTGGCAACATGGCAGACCAGAGCGAAGACGTATTACAACGTAACCGACATTAACGAACGTGGTGAATTCTTTAATGATTACAAGGGCCAGGGATTATATTTTGAGCAAGACGGACTGGTCGTACCACTTGATAATTTCAAGAGTAAGACAGGGGTATTAGCCTATCTCGCGATACTACAACTTACAACACTCGAGTTACTTAGGATATGGAAACAAGCCGGCCGGCCTACCATTCTTAACGTATATTCGGACTGTATCGAGTTGAATGTACTACTGGATACCACTAACAAACCGTACAAATTAGAGCAAAGCGAGTTCCAACATATACACAGACCGCTCGACTCGAATTATATGCCAGAAAGCTTCCCCGCAGACATAAAAGACTATGCCAAGGACGATTTATCATGGTTGGGTGAAGCGTCGGCATTAGTATCTGGGCTCGCTGGTGTGGGTAAATCATGGTATGTAAAGAACGTTATCATGCCCGCGCTGGACGAGAAAAAACTTAAGTATATATGCTCGTCTACAACTCTGGAGAATGCCAGCGCGTGGGAAGCAAAGGCCATCCAAACGTTAACCAAAAAATCCAAAGGCCTGAGTAATATCGCACTAGAATTTGACCAACTTGATTACCTTATGGTCGATGAAATTAGTCAGATTACCATGGAAACAATCCACATGCTACAATACATAACCAGACAAACTAAATGTAAGTTGATCCTGATTGGAGACCATAACCAGTGTATCTCGGTTGACGGTATCGACTATATGGCCACCGATCTATTCAAAAAACTATACACTGCGCACGTACCAATTGGATACCACCAAGATAGCAGATTTACACAAGAATACTATGACTTCTTAATCGAAGTTCTGGCCAGCAAGGACGATGTTGAACACATAAGAGAACTTGCTACATCACGCATATCGGGGACGCCCGTTATTGGGATGAACATCTGCCATACACATGAGCACGGCAAGACATTAGACTCGTACTCCACCATCCATAGTACCCAGGGAAAAACACTAACAGATGTATACAATTTCTACGAGATCAACACTATTCATGATTTCCGCATTATCTATACGGCGCTATCCAGGGCATGTAACTTTGACGGGTTGCGGGTGATACCTACTACAGTTAAAAAAGCACCAGTTATCTTGATGGATGATGACTGTTCTGATGATGACTGTTCTGATGACTATTTAGATTCAGATTCAGCCCACAAAGAACCAGTTATCCTTCTCGATGATGACTGTTCTGATGATGACTGTTCTGATGACGAGGCGCTGGACCAAGTATAGGACACCACGAAATTTAGCCGTTTCATCGTGGTGCCCCATGGCTGGTCTCTTATTAAGGGGGGGTTTTTTTTTGTTATCCACCTCTTCGCGACTATTTTTTTGTCCACAATTTCGGTCTTCCCATCGCTCAAATTTGACCGATGGATAAATTCATTAATTTCTGCTGCTTTTGCGCATATTGAGTCTTGGTATACAACTTCGTGTTTTGGTATACTTCTCTTGGATGCCCTACACTGGACGTCATCCTTTGGATGCCCTACACACGGTGCCCTACACACGCAACCCTACACACGTTGCCCTACACACGGTGCCCTACACACGGTGCCCTACACACGGTGCCCTACACACGGTGCCCTACACCTGGTTGCCCTACACACGGTGCCCTACACACGGTGCCCTACACTGGATATATACGCGAACGGCACTTTGTGCCTACGCGCGCCACGCCTTACGTGGCTGCCTTTTTTTGGGGTGCTTTTTTGGAAAATTTGGCCAGAAACACTTTTGGAGGCGATCCTGATTAGTCGATCCTCTAAAGGGTTTTTTTTCAGGAAAACGCTTTTAGAGGACGCTGTGGAGTTATCCAAAAAAGTAACCAAAAAGGGGCAACACGGTGTGGTAAATCGCGGAGACGACGGGGAGCTCCCCAGAGCTAAAAAAAGGTTTTTTTTAAAAAAAGGGGGGGGGAGTTCCTTTCTCTCCTCTCTCTTCCTTCCTTTTCTCTTTTT
>Ga0181355_1000768_pt1 | contig 13917 bp, 11 predicted proteins | sample Fa13VDMM15DN_FD_130099 | JGI IMG/M metagenome (GOLD analysis project Ga0181355, IMG submission 130099) | Freshwater viral communities from Lake Michigan, USA - Fa13.VD.MM15.D.N | ecosystem: Environmental > Aquatic > Freshwater > Lake | place: USA: Michigan | collected 2013-09-23 | reverse complement strand
CAATGTTAGCCTTAGCCTTTATGCTAAGAGTAGAGTTATGAAACAAATATTTATACTCGCCGCTGGCATGCTCGCCATCTCGGCTCCGGCTCACGGCCGTAGCTATCAGATCTGCCACCAGAAGTTTGCGCTCTGCGCCGCATCGCCCAGCACACCAACCGGAAAGATGATTACGGTTAACGTCGAGGGTGGCGGCACGGCCCAGTTTTCCGAATCAATGGCCGTCTGTCCTGTTCTGAACGGCCCAGCTATCGCGGATGTGGCTGGCGGAAATATGAAGGGCTCCTGCAATCAACCGGGCCCCAATCAAGTTTGGAGCCTATACCAGTACCGGGATAGGTTCCCGCAGGCCCCTGATTGGTCCCGCAGTGACGTGGCTACCATTCGAACCTTCACGACAAGTGCTGGCAATGGGCTGTCAAATATGTTCTCTTTCGCTTGCACGCTTGAACCCAAACGTGTCGGCACCGTTAAATTGGCTAAATGCTACGGTCCAATAAATGAAAACATTGCCGGTGCGCCCGTTGTTCCAGGCACCCTTGTGGTTACCCAAGCCCCTGTGGGCGCAACTTATCCAGTTGGTGGACCGATTCCTCAATAAGGAGAACACCCATGTTTAGTAAGCTTAAAGGCAAGAAGACCTATATCGTCGCCGCTCTTGCTGCCCTCAGCGCCGGCGCTGAAGCCCTTGGTTATCCGACACCCTCATGGCTGTGGCCCCTGCTTGGTGCGGCTGGACTCACCACAGTGCGGAGCGCGATGCGTCCTTAATGCCGCCGATCGTAGTCTGTACGGTCAACGGGAAATGTCTTCCCGTCTTAGCCGCAAGCATCAGGGCATACGCACCTGACCATTGCTTGCTCGTTTCTGAAGGGCCTCTCCGTACATTCGGGGAGGCCTATAACGATGCGATGGATGCGGCCTTTAAGGATCACGATGAGATCCTGATTGCCAACGACGACATCGTTCTGTCGCCGGGGACGATGGACAGGCTTATGTCCGATGTCGCGGCACTGAAAGCTCAGCACGGCGATATGCTTGGGTTCGTGGCTACAATGGCGGACTATGTCCGCTACGACCAAAACATTGCCCATGTCCGCTCCGTCGAGGTACGCCAGGTCCGCACCATATCTCCGCTTCTGGCGTGGATTTCTAAGAAGGCCTTCCAGGCTGCGCGGTTCCCGCCGCTGAATTGGTACTCGGACGATGTGATCTGCGAGGCGCTCAACCTTCTTGGGTTCAAGCACTTTGTCTCGCCGGCATACGTTCACCACGCTGGATCACAGACGATCGGTCGAGATTCAACAGCGCTGACTGATGAAGCTCTACCCTGGCTGGAACAAAACAAACCAGAGCTCGTCAAGGAATGGTTGCCCCACCTCGTTCGTGAGAAGCCCAAGATTTGCGTGTACGCCATCGCGAAGAACGAGAGCGCTTTCGTTGAAAGGTTCTGCCGTTCGGCTGAAGATGCCGATCTGGTCCTCATCGCCGACACAGGAAGCACCGACGAGACGATCGATCTGGCCAAGTCTAACGGCGCTACCGTGCATCAGGTGTGCATTACCCCGTGGCGCTTCGATGTTGCGCGCAACGCGGCCCTGTCCTTGGTGCCAAATGACATCGACATCTGCGTGTCCTTGGACATGGATGAGGTTCTTGAGCCTGGCTGGCGCGAAGAGGTGGAGCGTCTTTGGACCCACGGCATTACCCGTCTGCGGTACAAGTTTGACTGCGGGTCAGGTCTTATCATCATCCACGAAAAGATTCATGCTCGGAAAGGTTACGTCTGGAAGCACCTGTGCCATGAGTATCCTTGTGCCGATCGCATCGAGGAGCGGTTCGCCAGCACGGACAAGGTGATCGCCACTCACCTGCCAGATGTGACAAAAAGTCGCGGGCAGTACCTAGATATGCTGTTTGCGGCCGCCGCTGAGGAGCCGCAGAACCACCGCTACAGCTTCTACTATGCCAGAGAACTCCACTTCACGCAGCGCTGGGACCACTCTCTTGCGGAGTTCGGTCGGTTTCTCAGCCTTCCTGGGGCGACTTGGAACAAAGAACGCTGCTACGCCATGCGGACTATGGCGCGGTGCTGCGCATCCCTTAACCGGAAGAGTGAGGCTGTCGATTGGGCAAGGAAGGCCGTAGTCGAAGACCCTCACACTAGGGAGGCTTGGTGCGAACTGGCGCAGCAGGCTCACAACGATAGTCGGTGGGAAGAGTGCTTCGGCGCTGCCATGTCTGCCCTTCGAATCTCAGATCGCGATACGACGTTCACGAATGATCCTGCAGTGTTCGGCGCATGGCCTCATGACATGGCCTCGCTAGGTGCGCACAATATGAAGATGCCTGACGTGGCGCTTGCGCAGGCTAGGCTTGCGGTAGAGAAGAGTCCTGATGATACCAGGATGCGTCAAAACCTCACCTGGTTGGAAGAAGCGGCGAGACAGGCAGTAGATTAACGTGGTATTTTATGTATGCCTCTCTGGATAAGGGGCGGCAGTGGGGCTTCATAATGATTGAAGAGCTTATCAGCCGGGTCTTCTTCACGCGAAATGTGGCGCATTTTGCCCATTGGCGCGCGACTGGTGCTGGAAGCTACGCGAAGCACAAGGCCCTTGGAAAGTTCTACAATAACGTAATTGTTGCCCTTGACCCGTTGGTAGAGTCCTATCAGGGGGCCTTTGAACTGATTAAAAGCATTCCAGCCCCCCAGTCCAGCGGTTCTGGCGACATCCTTAAGATGCTTGAGGCTGACGCCGATTGGATCGAGGAGAACCATGAGTCGATCTGCAAGGGCAATCGTGCCATTGCTAACTTGATTGACGCCCTTAGCGGGGTATATCTTTCGGCAATCTACAAGCTTCGTAACCTGAGGTAGAGGATCAAAGTCCATGCCAACGGCAATGACCTACAGCAGTTTGCTAAACGATCTGCGCGCTTACCTTGAGCGCGGCGCAACGCTGGCGACTGACCCCACCGTCTATGAGCAGCTTCCGCAGCTGATCAATCTGGCTGAGCGCAGGCTCGCCCGCGAACTTAAGATTCAAGGCACCGTCACGGTCGTCTCGTCCACCCTGACGACAGGCGTCGTTGTCTACGCTAAGCCAAACCGCTGGCGAGAGACGGTGAGTATGCGGATTGGGACCGGCGATGGGTATAACGATCTCAAGGAAATTTATCCCAGAGCCTACGAGTATCTCCGGGTATACTGGCCGAACCAAACCCTGACCGACGAGCCGCGCTTTTATGCGGACTACAATTATAGCAACTGGATCATCGCCCCCACGCCGGATGAGGATTACCCATACGAGGTGATCTACTACGAACTACCGGCGCTGCTGGACGAAACCGCGCAGACCAACTGGTTCACTGAATACGCACCGGATGCGCTGCTCTATGCCTCGCTCCTTGAGGCCGCCCCATTCTTGAAGAACGACGATCAGATTAAGGTCTGGGAAGGATTCCTTGGCCGATCGATCTCCGCTCTCAATGGTGAGGATATTCGCCAAATCGTTGACCGTTCCATCATCCGAAGAGAAGACTGACGATGCCCGGATTTACAAACACCTTTGGTGGCACAGTTATCTATCCGGCTTCCGTCAGCTACCGAGCCGTCGCGCTTACGGCCGACGTTACACTTGCGTGGCCCACCGAACTGGCCACCGACACCAACGTCGTTGCCGAGATTATGGATGTCACGCCCTCTGCTGGCAGCCTTACAATCACCATGCCGCCGGCCAATCAGGTCAGTGTCGGCCAGACCCAGCTTTTCTTTAACGCCGGATCCTACACGTTCACGATCGCTGACAACGACGGCAACACCATCACGACCGTTGATGCTGGCCTGTCATACCAAGTTTATCTGATCGACAACACGGCTGTTTATGGAACCTGGCGCGTCACCCAATACGGGGCCGGAACATCGTCTGCGACCGCTGGTTCTCTCGCTGGGTATGGTATTAAGGCCATAAACACCACGCTGAATCAGTCGATGGAGGCCGTCTCCATCAACACCGATTACACCCTAAATTCGCCTGACAGATCCTCTGCAATCATCTGGACCGGCGGCGCTGGCACGCTGACGCTCACTTCCGCGTCCACTCTGGGTAACGATTGGTTCGTGAATATTCGTAACTCTGGCAATGGCGCCATCAGTGTTGAGCCCGGGTCTGGTGGTCAGTCGATTAACGGCGGAGGATCTCTGACTTTCAATCCTGGGGACAGTGCCACGATCCTGTGTGACGGCTCAAACTTTTTCAGCATTGGATTTGGTCAGTCTGTGGCTTTTGCCTTTGACTATGTGTCGATCGACCTGACCGGAGAGACGACCCCGTACACCCTTGCTGGGGCGGACCTGAATCGAATCTCGTACAGCTTCGGTGGCACTTTGACTGAGGACACGGAGGTCATTGTCCCGGACACTATCCAGCAATACTGGGTTGGAAACGAAACTGACGAAGCCTCTTCAGCCTACCTAATCACGGTAAAAACAGCGGGAGGAACTGGGGTTTCGCTCGCTAGTGCCGCCCGCGCCATCATGTTTTGCGATGGAACGAACGTGGTTGATGCCGATACATCCACCGTGTCGCTTCCTGTTCAGGTCGACCAAGGCGGCACTGGGGCTGTTACTGCTTCATCAGCTCGCGTTAATCTGGGTGGCACGTCGATTGGTATTGCTGTCTTTACGGCAGTTGATGACGCTGCAGCGCAGGCTGCCATTGGCCTGACGTTCCCAACCCCAGTTAATCAGGGTGGTACGGGTCAGAGTAGCTACACCAATGGACAGTTGCTGATCGGAAACACCACTGGCAACACGCTTACCAAGGCGACTCTGACTGCCGGAACCGGCGTCACGATCACCAACGGCACTGGCGCTATAACCATTAACGCCACCGGCACTGGTGGCACCGTCACCAGCGTGGTGGCAGGCACAGGCCTATCGGGCGGCACGATCACGACGACGGGCACCATTTCTCTTGACTACACTTCAGCCAGCCCTTGGACGGGTAAGCAGACATTCACCGGCTCAACAAGCGTCTTGGCGGCAAAGCTTATCAACGCTTTGGAAAAGATCACGTTGTCAGCCATCGCCGCAACCGGGACCATCCCCTACGATGTGACGACCCAGAGCGTCCTGTATTACACCTCTAACGCTTCGGCTAACTGGACGGTTAACCTACGCGCCTCGTCAGGCACATCGCTAAATACGGCCATGTCCACTGGCGAAAGTGTCACTGTCGTTTTCCTCGTCACCCAGGGGTCCACCGCCTATTACAACACGGTAGTGCAGGTTGATGGATCAACCGTGACGCCCAAATGGCAGGGTGTTGCGCCTACCGCTGGTATTATTAACTCAATCAATGCGTATACCTACACCGTGATTAAGACCGGCAGTGCCGCGTTCACGGTTCTCGCCGTTAAGACGGCTTTTGTCTGATGCCTCTCATAAGCACTTTTGCAGCGGCATCGGCTCGCGGGTTTGGTGGTAGCGAGAACGCAATCTTAGCAGACTTCCTTGTTATTGCTGGTGGTGGTGGCCAAGGGGCAATAGGGGATGGAGGCCCTGGCGCTGGTGGCGCTGGCGGTTATTTGTTTTTCTCCGCGCAGCCTCTTTCAGGCTCTTACGCTGTCACTGTGGGTGCGGGCGGTGCGCGCGCCACCAACGGCGGTAACAGTTTAATAGCTGGCTTTACAACCGCTGTTGGAGGGGGGCACGGTGGTGAGTCTGGACCCAATAACGGGGCCGCGGGGGGGTCTGGCGGCGGCGGCGGTGAATCAACAGGTAACGTCGGTCAAGGTGGCGCTGGTACCGCAGGACAAGGTAACGCGGGGCAAGAGGGCCAAGATGGAATAGACGGCGGCACGGGCGGTGGTTCTAGTGCTTCGGGCGATTCGGGCGGAACAGGCACCGCCTCTTCAATCACTGGAACTTCCGTTACTCGCGCTGCGGGTGGTAGTGGTGGTGGTTCGGGCACTCCGACCGATAACAGCGGAAACGGTTGCGACGGGAGGGCCAACGCCGGCCCTGGTGCTGGCGCTGCGGGTATTGTCATTATCAGCTACATTACTGGTACGGGAGTTTGCACGGGGGGCACTATCACTACTTCGGGGGGCAACACGATCCACACTTTCACAACCAGCGGGACATTTTTAATCACCTAATGCCCACAGAAATCATCCAGATCAGGTCGCAACCAGGTATCAAGCGGGACGGAACCCGCTTTGAGGGCGACAACTACGTGGATGGACAGTGGGTCCGGTTCCAGCGTGGTCTGCCGCGCAAGATTGGCGGCTATCGCCAGATAAACAATTTCGTTGGCGGCCTCGTTCGCCAGATGAGCACGCAGGCCCAGAACAACTTTGTCTACTTGCACCTCGGGTACAGTGATGGGCTGCAGCAGTTGACGATTGATACCCTGGGTAACACCAGTTCGCCCACTGACAGAACTCCAGAAGGATATGTCGGCGGCGACAATTTCACCTGGCAGTTCGACGCCATCTATGATGGCGCCGGCTCCGCGTCTTCTCTGATTGCGGTGGGGACCAACACCGGCATCGATATCTCCAATTCCGTCGCTCAGCAGGTCTACATCGGCGACTATTACGACTCCGGGGTACTGGTCGATATTACGGATGTTACGGCGTCTGGTGGCGTATGCGTTCTGCACCCGTATCTGCTTGTGTACGGCACCAACGGCTACGTGCAGTGGTCCGATGCGAACGATCCAACCAACTTCACCACCGGGGACGCCGGTGATGCGTATATCGATTCATCCAAGGTCGTGAAAATGCTGCCGCTACGCGGTGGCGGCCAAGCTCCGGCCGGTATTGCATGGACACTCGATCGCCTGATCCGCATTACCTACGTCGGAGATCCTGCGGTCTTCTCCTTCGACACCATCACTGCATCGACTTCAATCCTAGCGGTCAATAGCATCATTGAGTACGATGGCATCTTCTTCTGGATCGGCATCGATCGCTTCCTGATGTACAGCGGTGTCGTTCAGGAAGTCGATAACAACATGAACATCAATTACTTTTTTGATGGTCTTAATGTTACGTATGCCAACAAGATTTTTGCCTACAAGGTTCCGCGCTACGGCGAAATCTGGTGGTGCTACCCTCGCGGCAATGCCACGGAATGCACACACGCGATCATCTTTAACCTCCGGGAAAAGACTTGGTACGATACCGAGCTTCCAAACTCAGGCCGTTCAGCGGGCGTATATGCTCAGGTCTTCAACTCCCCACTTCTGACTGGGTCAGAACCATCTGGGTTTGAGGGTGCCTACAAGCTGTGGCGCCATGAGTTTGGCGTCGATGAGATCGATGGCCAAAGCCTCAACGCAGTCAATAGCTATTTTGAAACCGCCGACATCACGGCGCTCCTTTCGCCGCAACCTACCGACACGTCGCTACGCATCGAAATGATTGAGCCTGACTTCGTCCAGTCTGGTGACATGCAAGTTAGGATCACGGGGCGCATTAACGCTAGAGCGCCTGAGATTTCTGGACCCATCAAGACCTTCCCGGCTGTGGCCAACGAGCCATATCAGCAAATGGTGTACTTCAAGGAGCAGCGGCGTGAGATGCGCTTCCGCTTCTCCAGCAACACCGTTGGTGGTAATTATCAGATGGGCCAAGTTCTAGGTCATATCGCTCGCGGCGATGGAAGGTACCAGTCCTAATGGTTACCATTGATCCTCGGATTACGAAGACTTTCGTTGAGTGGGCGGATTACATGTACCCCAACTTGTCCGAGTTTGGCGTGATCGCGCGAGCGTTCAAAGAGGATGATTGGCAAATGTGGGGCGCTGGATTACTCTCTCTAAACGGTATTGCTCAAGCCGGAGCTCCTAATCCGTATCAGTTTGAGGACTGGAAGGATTGGGCTATTCGGTTTAACGGCGCTCTTAATTCGGGGTCATAGGCAATGGAATACTCTCGTCCCTCATATGCGATGGGAAACCCGTTCCCATCCATGCAGAGCCGTGTGCCCGATTTTCAGCCCACTAACGGTGGCCTTAGCAACCCGTATCGAGGGCTGGGCAATTACAACGGCCCTGGTATGGCTGGTGGAAACAACTACGGGCCTGGCGACAGAAACTTTATGGGCCAAGGGCGGCCACCCCAGCCTTATCCGGCTGCAAGCATCCCGATGTCTGCGCCCACTAACATCGGTGGTCAGGCTGCTACCCAGCAGGCCAGCCCCTACACTCTGGGCGCGTCTCCGGGGTTCCCGGGTACAGCCGTCAGCAATGCGCCCCAGGCCCCCATGCCTACCGTGTCCCAGACTACCACAAACCCAATGAGCGCGATGGGGTACAACCCAAACTTCGCTAAGGGTGGCTTGGTTAATGCAGCGCATCAGCTGCGAGATGCGGGCCGCTATGGCGACAGTGACTTGATTCACGTCAACCCCTCCGAGCGTGAGGCAATGCGCTACATGTTCGGGCCAGAGACGCGCAACCCAGAGACAGGGCTGCCTGAACATTTCGTTCAGTTCCTTCCAGCGTTGCTTGCGGCTGGCAAAATGTTCTTAGGGTCTAAGATTGGTTCTACCGTTGCGACAACTGCCGCCGCAGCGCTAACATCCAAGGCCCTTAAGGGTAAGAAAAAAAGTGGCTCGGGCGGAGGGTCAACCACGTCAAATACGCCTATGATACCTGGGGTTCTTGGCGCAAAGGACACTCTGAAATACAATAAGGCTCCTCGCGAGCAGAAGGCTTACGACTTTGACCCCTTCACTTACGGACAGAAGGGCGGCCAGAGAACCTTCTTTAAGCCATACAATCCAATGGAATCAGCCGCCAAAGCGCCGGAGCCAGCGCCTATGGCAGCGCCTATGGCTGAGCCTATGGCTGATTACCCGGCCCCCGAATACAAGCAAGGCGGCATGGCTGAGGATTACGACAAGGACGACCTGACAGATCACCTGGTCGCGTACTCTCGAGGCGGTGGCCATCAAGGCCCAGGTCATGTTCGTGGCATTGGCAGCGGCCAAGAAGACAAGATTCCGGCGTGGCTCTCTGATGGTGAGTACGTCTGGAGCGCTCAGGATGTTGCCGATCTGGGAGACGGGTCCACCAATGAGGGTGTCCGCCGTCTGGATAAGATGCGCAAAATGGTTCGCGCGCAGGCTGGTCGAAAAAATGTTAAGAGTATCGCGAAGCCCCAGAAGGGAATCGATCAGATGCTTAAGGCCGTGGGTGGAGAAGTCTAATGGCTCTTTTTAAAAAAAAGAAGATTAACTGGACTCTCGCAAAACTAGCAAACGGCGGCATGGCTGAGGGAGATGAATATCAGACTCAAACCACTGAGCTTCCGGCTTACGCTCAGGAATATTATGGCGAAACCCTTGGTCGTGGGCTTAGCAGCCTTAATGATTCTTACCAACCGTATGGTGCCGCGCGCATTGCTCCGCTCTCTGAGGAGGAGGAGCGGTCTTTTGATATGGCCGAGTCTAACCTCGGCAATTACCAGCCGTACATAGACCAAGCTGGCAATTACATTACCGCTGCCGTCGCTCAGCCAGCTACTGCTGGAGCTCAGAGACTCATTAGCCAAGCGGTAGCGCCAGGCAGTGGCGGCCTCTCTGCGGCTCAAAAGTATTTCGATATTGCCACCAACGAGCGGGCGATGACGTCCGTTGACCCGTACCTGAAGCGTGGCGTCTCAGATCAGAACGTCACTGCATCTACCCCGTATATTCAAAAGGCCGGGTCGATGAGCGCCGTGGACGCTGCTAAACCGTACCTTGCTGGTGGCACCTCTAACGAGGCCATGACTCTAGCCAACCCGTATCTGAAGGCGGCTGCTGGCGGGAGCTCACTCAGCGCAGCCGACCCATATTTAAAGGGCGGAACTGATTCTTTTACGAACAACGCAGAAAAGTACATGAACCCGTACAATGAAGCGGTCACGAACCGCATCGGGGAAATGGCGGGGCGAAACCTTCGTGAAAACATTCTGCCTGGCATCAACCGCACATTCATTGGCGGCGGTTCCTTCGGCGGAAAGCGAAGCGCTGAGTTCACTGCGCGAGCCGTCCGTGACGCGACAGAGGCGGCGACTGCTGAGCAGAACAAGGCGCTGCAGGCTGGTTATGGTCAGGCTGCGGACATCTATGGAGCAGAAGCCGAGCGTAAGCTTAAAGCAGGGCAGCAAGCCGGAAACCTTTCTGAAGCTGATTTTGCGCGTCAGCTATCGGTTGGCAAGACCTATGCTGACATTGCATCGGATGAGGCAAAAAGGAAGCTGGAGGCTGGCCAAACGACTGGTAGCCTGACCACAGCGGATATCCAAAGCCAACTTGCTACTGGCAAGAGCATGGCCGACATCTATAGTGATGTGGCATCGCGGAACCTACAGGCTGGCTCAACAGCTGGCACCGTTGCCTTGGGTGACCTGAGCCGCATTGCAGACATCGGAAAGTCGGCAGGCGCTTTGGCTGGTGATGATGCGAGCCGCGCCATTCAAGCTGGCCAGGCGAGCGGGCAACTAAGCGGCTCTGACGCTGACCGTTTGCTTAGAGCATCAACGGCTACGAGCGGGCTAGGCGAGCAAATTCAAAATCAGACTGGCAGGGATGCCTCTACGCTTAGCGGGATCGGTGCGCAAAGGCGAGGTATGAATCAGAGGTCTGCGGATCTCGCCTATTCTGATTTTAAGGAGGAGCGCGACTATCCTTCGGAGCAGGCTCGAAAAGCGGCAGGCCTCATCAGTAGCCTCGACATACCGACTAGCACCACACGCACTTCGACGAGTGCCCAACCGAGCACCCTGTCACGGGTAGCGGGACTCGGCACTAACATAGTGGGTACGCTCGGCGCGACCGGTGGCTTCGGCAAGGATGGTTACCTGAAAGACATAGGGAGTAAGGTGGCGGGGGCGTTTGCTCCGAAGCCAGCGACATCCGCGAAGCCAGCCACACTCCCCACTACTACATTAGTGAAGAGGGGTGGCGCTATCAAGTCTAAGCGCCCCCAGAAAAGGGGCTTGGGCTGGTTGAGGGAAATGAAGCGATGATGACTCGCGAAGAAGCTCTCGCTCGGATCAGGATGAATCCAAATATGGTTCCTGCTGGTCAGGATCCTGATGCGTTCATCGCCGCTATGATGGCGGCCGACGCTGCCAATGCCGCGCCTGTAACGCCGCCCGTGCCCGTATCCCCTGCGGATCCTGCGCCCGTACAGGCTGGCGTTCCTATTGTTGCCCCGCCACAGATGGCCCCCCCGATGCCTCAGATGGCTACGGACTTCAGGAACCAAGCCATCTTGGCTGCCAACCAGACGAAGCCCCCCATTGAGGAACCTATCTCTGGGGACATGGGGCAGGACGATCTTATGGGGGCGGCAGAGAAAGACACGATTGCTTCCGCTCCTCCCCCTGCTCCGCCGAAGCTGACGCGCTCTCCTGAAGAAATGCGGGCGCTGATGCAGGACGACATTGATATGCTAGCCCGGGCTCGGGAGAAAGCTGTGCTTTCGCCGGACGTGCAGAAATATTTTGATACGGCTAGCCAGCGCGCTGATGCTGAGCTTGCTGATGTGGATAAGGATCGCAAGCAGCAGTACTGGACGTCGCTCGCTATGGCTGGGGCCAAGATGGCTCAGAGTACTAGTCCGTCCTTTGCATCGGCCCTGTCTGAGGGGCTGCAGTCTGGGCTCACCGGCTTCAATAAGGCTCGGGCAGACGCGGCCGAAAAGAAGGCACGCCTCCAGACCCGCAAGGAAGATATGATCCTGAAGCGTTATGAGGCGTTGAAGGATGAGCAGGACCGGGCCGTCAATGACATCAACGCCGGCGTAAAGTTGACGGCTGATAGGCTCACACTAGCGAACGCATCGCAGAAGAATTTGGTTGATGCGGCCACAGCCCCATACGAAGTTGCTACCGCTAAGTCTAATGCTGAGACGGCTGGGGTCACGGCGAGATATGCAGAGGAAAGGATTTTGGCTGACATAGCTCAATCACTTTCAAGCGTTACATCAGCAAATGCATCTTTAATAAATGCTCAAACTGGTATTCAACGGCTTAAACGTGAAGGAACCATTCCAAAAGATATTGCTGATTCGTTTGGAGAACAACTACGTGTTGCTCAGCAAATGATGTCTAGCGCTGATAACGCTGAAGATCCTAGCGCTGCTTATGCTTCTGGAGTTAGAACCATTGAATCTATTTATAAAAACATGGCAACATATGGAATTCCAATTCCTAAGCCTACTGGTAGGATTGGAAAGTATAATTTAAAAACTGGTGAAGTTACTTACTAAGGAATCAATATGCCAATCATATCTGTTCCTGGTAAGGGAGATATTGAATTTCCAGACACCATGTCTGACGAAGAAATATCTCTTGCAATTCGTAAAAATATTTTAGGTGGTGGGCCTGAAAATAAATCTGAAGCTAAGACCAGTCTCATCCGTGATGTTCCCGGCGCGCTCATCGCTGGCACTGGGCAACTGGCTGAACTTCCGGGTCAATTGTATGGCTTGGCAACTGGAGACTTTGACACCCCGCTCACAAGGATACCGGGTGCTGTTGTTAAGTTTGGTCAAGATCTTAAATCTGAAGGGCTTCGTGAGAAAGAGCGCGGTGCTCAGGAGCGTATGGATGCGGCTGGAAACAAAGGTTTCCTTTCTGGTCTGGCTAGCGGTGCTAAAGAATACCTGACTGATCCCGCGCTTCTTATAAGTGGCGCTATTCAAACCCTTCCATCATTGATCGGAAGCGTTGGAACAGGCACCGTCGTTAAGAAGGGCGCTGAATTTCTTCTTGAGGAAGCGGCTAAGAAAGCGGCTAAGGAATCAATTGAGGTAGCAGCCAAGAAGGCAGCAGAGAGTGCCGCCGAGGGAACAGCCACAAGCGCCGCTAAGAAGGCTGCTAAAGCTGGTACTGCTGGCGGCATAGGCTTTAGCGCCACGCAGCAGGGTGCTGGCATTGGCGCTGACGCATACAAAGAAGTCCTAAGGCAGCCAGACAACGTCTGGAATAAAAACCCAGAATTTACCAATCGCGTTCAGGGCGGCGAGAGTCCTGACGAAGTCAAGCAGGACATGGCCCTTAGCGTTGCGCGTAAAACAGCGGCGGCCGCAGGAACCATATCTGCTGCGACTGCAGGACTGCTTCCTAACACCCTTGAAAAAGTTCTGATTGGTAAGGGACTTGCCGGCAACCTGGTTGGCCGAACCCTTAAGACCGCTGGGTCTGAAGCCTTCCAAGAAGGAAGCGAAGAAGGTGGTGGTCGCCTAGCTCAGAACATTGCCATGCGTCAGGTCAACCCTGATCAGAATATTATGGAAGGCGTTGGTGGCGCAGCCGGTAGCGCAGCCGTTCTCGGCGGCATCATGGGTGGTGGCGCCGGCGCTGCGTCTCCCCGACCCACCTTGGAGATAAATACCGAAGGGCCCATTGGCGCTCCCATAGCTCCGCCACCGGGCGCCCCCGCGCCGGACGCGCCGGCCATTCGTACCGTTGTCTTTAACCCGGCAGGCGAGACTGAACCTGTACCCATCAAGTTCGACATCCTGTCTGAGCCTGACGAAGATGGAATTGTATTTGTAAGGAGGCCAGATGGCGGTGTTATCCAGGTTCCGCTGTCTTTCATTGAGCCTGAGGCTGCGCCTGTAGTCGAGCCCGAGCTTGAGGCTGAGCCGGTGGTCCAGGCTGCACCCGTGGCCGAACGTCCGCTCGAGCCTGAGCCCACGATCTCTGGTGGCCCCGGCATCACTGATGATGCTGACATCCCCGACGTTACCGAACTTGCACCTCAACCTACCGTCACGGCAGAACCCGAGCGCGCGCCAGAGCCAGAGCTACGGCCTGCGCCTCCGGTGATCATGCCGACGCTACCTATCGGACTGTCTAGGGCCACGCCTGATTTCAACTACGGAACTAACAGGTTTCCCTCTT
>Ga0181355_1000767_pt1 | contig 13931 bp, 12 predicted proteins | sample Fa13VDMM15DN_FD_130099 | JGI IMG/M metagenome (GOLD analysis project Ga0181355, IMG submission 130099) | Freshwater viral communities from Lake Michigan, USA - Fa13.VD.MM15.D.N | ecosystem: Environmental > Aquatic > Freshwater > Lake | place: USA: Michigan | collected 2013-09-23 | reverse complement strand
TGGTGGTGGTGGTGGTGGTGCTGGTGCTGGTGGTGGTGCTGCAGGTGCTGCTGGTGCTGCAGGTGCTGCAGGTGCTGCAGGTGGAGGTGATTTTTTCTTTTCTTCTTGCCGTTTCTTTTCAGCCGCAGCTGCCGCTTTGGCTGCTTCTTCTCGTTGTTTAGCTTGTTGTTGCTGTTGTTTCTCATGTGCAGCTCTGGCCTTGGCTATATCTTCTTGTTGTTTGTCTTGTGCCGCTTTGGCGGCTGCCGCCGCATCTTGTTGTTGTTTCTCGTATGCAGCTTTGTTTTTAATGGCTTGCTCATCCGAGGCTTTTTTCTTGTCAAGTCTTTCTTTTTCGGCGGCTGCGGCTTTTAGATCCTCGGCTTTTTTCTTGTCAAGTCTTTCTTTTTCGGCGGCTGCGGCTTGCTCATCCGCGGCTTTTTTCTTGACAAGTCTTTCTTTTTCGGCGGCTGCGGCTTTTAGATCCGCGGTAGGTGCGGCCGCAGTTGGAGATGCAATCAAGCCGCCTTCGGCGTCAAACTCCATTCCTGATGGTGCTGCTGGGGCAGCCGGCTCTTGTTTCTTTTTACCACCAAACGTCTTGTCAAGTATTTCAGTAGATGTTGCTGCTGCCTCGGCAACTTTCTTCATTGCTGACGAGACAAATTCCACTGAACCTTGCGCAAATTTTTGCAACTCCAGCATGGTTTTTTGTGCAGCCAATGTTCTGTCAGTTGCATCTTGTTGTAACTTGTCCAGTGCCTTTCCGGTCTTGATACCCTGATCTTCACCTTCTTTGCCTGATTTTTGCATGGCCTCGGTCACATTTTGCGCCTTCACCAGCATGGCCTGGTTGCGTGTGACAGCGTCAAAGAACAGTTGATCACCACCGCCCATTTTGTGCAGACTTACAAATCTTTCAGAAGTGTCGGCTATTTTGGCGTTGATTTTAGCAGTACCTTCAATGTCAGACATTGTACCAGCTTGGACTCTTTCAATTATTTGCCTACCTTCGCCCAGGGTAGATCTAGCAAATTGCAATGATTCTGCACTTGTATTAAATCCAGATGCAGCATGACGCATGCCTTTGGCAGCGCCGGGATTTGTGCTGGACAACATCTTGTTGAAATTTTCTAGTCTCTTGGCTTCCTCTATCTGACCGTTGTTGCGCAGTGTTTGTAATTGGGCTGACCAACGTTCTTCGGCCAAGGCATCCATTTGATCAGCTTCGCGTTCTTTTCTAGTGACGCCAGTTGCCTTGGTCAACCGATCTTCTTCAATCAAATATTCACGATATTCTTCGCCTAGCTCTTTAGATGTTTTGCCCCGTACCCGTTGATATCTATTCATCAACGTGATATATTCTAAGCCGCCTTCATTTTGGTCTTCTTGACTGATATTGGCATTTTGCAATCCTGCTCTAAATGGAGCCATTTCTCCAATCATGTCTTCAAAAATCTTACGGCCGCCGGCCACAGTGCCGCCCACAACTGCCAGGTCCTGGGCTCTGGCAGACAACTTTTCTATATACTCATCGAGTCCATAAACCCCAATACCTAATTTTTGTGACGTGTTGTATACATCAGTCATGCCCTTGGAAGATGCAGCACCCACCTTGGCCATTTTTTGGTAGCCCTTGAACTCTGCCTCGGCTTGTTCAGACACAACCTTGGCCAGCTCAGTTAGTTTTCCTATTAGTTTGAGAGTCAGTCCAATAATAATAGTAACTGGTTTGCCCATGCTAATCAGGCTGTCGCCAGCCGAACCAGCTGCTGTTGATATTCCATCTGCGGCGCCGGCAAATGCTGCGGCTCCTTGTTTGCCTCGATACATGGCCCCAACTGTACTACCCACTGCATTTTTAAGTCCGCCCAGGGCTGCTATGGCCTGTTCTATGGCTTTGGTTGAATTGTTAATGCCGGTGTGGAGATCCTGTAACTTGCGTTCGGTGTTAGGTAATATCTTGCCAAACTCTGCTAGGTCACGATTTATTTGTTTTTGTAGTTCTGCGTTTTCATCATTCTGCATGTGTCAAGTCCGGTTAGTTGCTGGTCACGGCCAACATACGACTGTCAATGTCATTGGCTTCTTTCTGATAGGCAATCAATTGGTCCAATTGATCCAGCACCGCCTGCGATATACCCGAACTGTTTGCACTGACTGGTTGCAGTTGACGCACAATGTCCATAACCACAGCACGTAAGTCTTCTCGAATATCTGCAGACACAGTGCTGGAAAACTCTTCGTCTAACATGGCAGCCATGTCTGGTGTTGCCATGTCTGTCATGGGTCCGGGATTTTTCATGCTGACTTGAACAGCACCATCTTTCATGGGAATTACTGCTTCGTCTTGGCCAGCTTCGGCCAACAACACTTGTTGTCCACCAGGAGTTGCTGGGAACACCCCGCCTTCAGCAGCACGTTGAATATGCACAGGGTCATTGCTGTTACCTTGCCAGTTACCACCCCAAAACAGTCCAAAGTCAGCTAATTTTACTTTACTGTTAACGTCAGCGGCTTGTTTACCAGCATCAATTGCTAGCCCTCTCATGTGATGACTACCCTTGCCGCCTAGGCTCATTGGCATTGCTGGCGTGGTGACACCATCAAATTCTCGTACTGCGCCTTTGTCTTTGGGGCGTGTTACCCCCGGTGGTTGCCCTTTCAACCATCTGTTGTACAATCCCAATTGCTCTTCATCAGTGCGGACCGCGCTTGCTAAGTTGAGTTTGCCACCACCTGCTGCTTGATACGCTGCCAGTGCTTTCAACAAACTGGTTTGAAATCCAGCATCAAGCATGTCAAAGTGGCGTTTATCTCCAGAGGCGTCCCCAAACTTTATAAATTTTTCAACAGAGGGTGCTTTTGCTGTGTCGTCTTTTTTGGGTGCCGGTGGTGGCGGAATTGGCTTGGGCTCAGGCTTGGGTATGGGTTTTTCTACAGGTTTTGTAGGTGTAGGTGCAGGTGCTGCTGGAGCAGGTGCTGCAGGTGCTGCAGGTGCTGCTGGTGCTGCTGGAGCAGGTGCTGCTGGAGCAGGTACTGGCACAGGTGGAGAAGGGGGCGGTGGCGGTGGCGGTGCCGGTGGCGGAGCAGGTGGCGGAGCAGGTGGCGGAGCAGGTGGCGGTGGCGGTGGCGGTGCCGGTGGCGGTGCCGGTGGCGGTGCCGGTGCCGGTGCCGGAGCAGGTGCTTCTTCTTTTTTGTTGCCCCCCAACCATGCTGGCAGACTTTCTTGCCATTTTCTAGCTGATTCGGCTTGTTGTTTTTTTATTGTTTCTTGTTGTTGTTGATACTCTGCAAGTTTTGCGTCTGACTCAGCTTGACGTTTGATTTTTTTGGCAGCTATTTCTTCTTCAAGTTTGTCATGATCTTGTTTCTGTTTGGCTTTCTCTGCTTCGTCACTTGGACCAAAATCATACATTTCCATTTGCTTGTCGGCGCCAGCGGCCTCGCCGCCCGTGCCAGAAAATATATTAAAGAAACTAGGGTCATTCAACCGTGCCGACGCTGCGGCTGCTGCATTGGCCAAGCCTAACATGGCCGCCGATACTGGTAGCGCTGCTTTTTGGACCAGAGCTTGTGTGTTCAACATAGCATCAGTGTTGGCTTTTTGCGCCTTGGCCATGTTGTCAGTCATGGCGTCGGGTTTGTCGCGGGCTGCTGCAGAATCTTCTATGGCTTTTCTATAGTTTTTAGCATAATCACCTTGTGCCAATTGCTGTGCTGTTTGTTGTTCAACATATGACAATGCATATTGATCATTTTGCCCCATCAATGCTTGTCGTGTACCCTGGCGGTCACTGTATTCTTTAATGCCCTCTACTATCTTTTGGGCGTATTCTTCTTTGGTTATTTCGCCCTTTTTAACTTTTTCTTGTAACGCTTGTATGGTTCCCACACCAATTCCAAACAACTTTGCTGCATTTGCACCTGCAGCATTGCCACTGGCAAGTTCTTCTAGTCCTTTGGCTGTTTCTGGCAATATGTCCCGGAGCATGGCATTGGCTGCTTCTAGATTTTTGGCTTGTTCGCCCATGCCACGCTGTCTTAGATCCTGCAATGTGGCTGCGTAACTTTCTCGACTCAATGCATCCTGGGCTGACTTGGCTCGAGCTGCTCGATCCACCCCAGTGAGCCTGGTCAATGCATCTTGTTCTTTGATATAGGCCTTGGCGGACTCTGCAAGTTCTTGGGCAGTTTTACCTTGTGCCCGGAAAAATATTGTTTCGTTCTTGATGTGGGTCATCAAGGCTTCGCGTTGATCATCTTCGGTCATGCCCATACGGTTCATGCTCAACCGGAAATCTTCCATGTTCACACTAACATCAGCTAATTTTTTACGACCTTCAAATGCAGTACCGCCAAACAGTGCTAATTCTTTGCTGTTTGCAGTCATCAACTGCAAGTATGTCCCAGCATCCATCACATTGACACGCATCTTTTTCATGCTGTCGTATACACCAGTCATACCATCACTGGCACTGAGTCCTGATTTGCCTAGTTCTTGGAATGCTTCGTATTCTTTGTCAAGTTGCTCGTTTACTACTTTGGCTGCCTTGATGCTTTTGCCTATCAGCCAAGCAATTGCCCCTAACACCAGACCCCACGGGCCAGCCATGGCAAACAAAGCCATGGACGCTGAATTTGCAGCATCGCCCAGTTGCTTGACCCCTTGGTACGCTAGTTTTGTAGCTTTGCTCAGTCCCTTGACTCCACTTGCATTGTCATCAAGAGCCTCTTGAGTTTCTTCTGACACGCGGCCAAGAGCAGATAACTCGTAATTAGCTTGCGCTATCAGTCTAGCGTGTTCGTCTTCTGTGCCGGCCATGTGAAATCACCTATAAGTAGAACTATATTTATAGGTATCAAAATGACCCAATCTAACAACCCACTGCGCCAGTTTTTTAGACAACCAGCAATCTATGTTCGTTTGCCCAGCAACGGTGAACATTGGCCAGAAGGCAGTATAGAATTTCCCCAAAATAGAGAAATTCCAGTATACCCCATGACTGCCATAGATGAAATTACCTATCGCACACCTGATGCATTGTTCAATGGGCAGGCTGTGATCAATGTGGTACAAAGTTGTATCCCAGCAATTAAAAATGCCTGGCACATGCCCAACATCGACATCAACACAGTTTTGATTGCCATTAGAATTGCCAGTCACGGTCACGAGCTTGAGATTGAATCTGCATGCCCAGCATGCAGTGAGTCTGCAGATTACTCGCTTGATCTTCGCGGTGTGATGGACAAAATTAAAACGCCAGACTACGATAAAATACTGGACCAGGGAGACTTGCAAATCATGTTCCACCCACTCAGTTACGAGTTGCAAAATCATCACAGTCAACAGCAATTTGAGCAGCAGCAAATGTTGAATTCAATCACAAGATCTGAGTTGAGTGAAGAAGAAAAACTTGTTAGAATAAATGCTGCCATGAGTGAAATAACAAAACTCACCATACGGGTGTTATCTATCAGTATCAAGGGTATCAAAACTCCCGATGCATTTGTTACCGACACAGCAATGATTGAAGAATTCTTGCGCAACTGTGATCGAAAAATGTTTGATTCTATTCGTGAAAGAATTGTTGAGTTACGGTTGGCCAGTGAACTAGACCCAGTTGACATCACATGCATCTCTTGCAGTCATGAATACAGCCAGCAGTTGAACTTGGACATGACTAATTTTTTCGAACCCGCCTCCTGATCTCTTCCCCTGAACAGATAGGACAGTATCTCGAAGCGTTAGACCAGGAGGCTAATCGAATCCGAGAACAAAGTTTACGACTGACCTGGTACCTGCGCGGCGGGGCATCGTACGAACAAGTTATGAACATGAGTCATGCTGAACGAGAAATGATCAATGCGCTGGCCAAAGAAAATATCGAAACCACTAAGAAATCCAACCTACCATGGTTCTAGACCAAGACACCGTTACTGCTGATATCTTGGACTGGTGTGAACGCTTTGTGGAAGTTCCACATCCTGCCTTGGGTGGGTGGCCGCCATGTCCGTTTGCACGGCAAGCACGATTGAATCGCACAATACAAGTGTTGACCGGTGCTGATCCTTACTTTGATTTGCGCAATCGAGCACGGTGGGGCATGGGTCGTTATGAAGTCATTGTGTATGCATACGATCCCGAGGAATGGCCTTATGAACGTTTTCACTCAGCTGTTGAATCAGCCAACACAGAGATTTTGCTGGCACGTGACCTGCTGGCCTTGGAAGATCATCCCAGTGACGTAGAAAATGTCAATGGTGTTGTGATGAATCAAGGCCGGTATGCACTGGTGTTGGTACAGAGTCTTTCAAAGTTGAATGGGGCTGCAAAGCAAATGGGATCAAAAGGATTCTATCATACCTGGCCGGAAGAGTATTTGACTGGGCTGTTTAGACATAGGGTGGATCCAAGATGAGCAGTTACCAGTTTGCAAGAATAGATTTGAGCAAAACCAATTACACTATCAATGTGGAATGTATGTACATGCCCAAGCCAGATATCTCCGCACTCAACGCTATCTATCGAACATACTGCACTTACAAACGCTTTGCGTCAGTAATGCCCATATTTGATGCACGATACACTGATCCCATGACTGATGTAATTGGTTATTACGACAAAGCCAAACTTGTGGCATTCTCGCTGATCCGACGCTATGACGAACACAATGCCTTGTGTGATCAGTTTGCATGGACTTATCACAATCCACGACTGCGCATGGGCATAGAAACAATGAAAGCAGAATGTGCCATGTACAAAGCACGAGGGTTCCGATACTTGTACCTTGAACAAGCACACTTGTACAAATCAGAAATAGACGGATTTGAAATACTAGGACCACTGGAGTAAATTATGGCAGACTTATACACAATTTGGGCAAACAAAGAAGGCGATATCTCAGACCTTGATTTTGTTGAAAATATGAGAGGCTTTTTACAGCATCTTGTAGATGAAGGTAAAATGGTATCATTTAGAATAACAAGATGTAAGATGGGATTTAGATCCGTGGCGGACATGCCGGAGTGGTTCATAATTATGGAATTTAAGGATATGGCACAAATCGACGAAGCTTTCCGTCGTGTTGCTCCACTCAAAGGCGAACTAGAGGACAAGCATCGCAGCTTCAATCAGTTTGTGTCCGGGGACATCCAGCACGCCTTGTGGAGAGATTATCCGGATGTTTTTGAATAAATAAAAGTGTAGTTCGCGGCACGCCAATGCCCAACTACTCTAACACTGTAAAGAAGTGCCAGCAATGATATTTACAAAAACAAATCCGCCAACAGGCTTTTATGTCTATGCTTATCTACGTAAGTTAGATGATACGCCTTATTATATAGGCAAAGGGCAAGAGGGTCGAGCCTGGGGTAAACATCATTTTAAAATACCAAAAGATAAATCTAAGATTATTATTGTTGAAGCCAACTTAACAGAATTAGGTGCGTTGGCTTTAGAACGCAGACTGGTCAGATGGTATGGCCGCAAAGATATCGGCACAGGTATTTTAAACAATAAGACAGACGGCGGAGATGGATCGTTGAATCTATCGTCTGCCACTAAACTTAAAGTTAGTAGAGCATTAACAGGTAGGGTTCCGTGGAATAAAGGTAAGCAAACAGGCCTACGATCTGCTGAATCTGTTGCTAAACAAAGTGTCAGCACAAAGGGTAAACCCAAACAATCAACTGAAAAGATGAAAGGACATTCACCTTGGAACAAAGGAAGAAAAGTTGCTGAATTACTTTCACCTGAATCAAGAGCAAAGATAAGTGCCAGACACAAAGGTAAATCAAAGTCAATTGAACATAACCTTAAAAACAGTTTAGCTCAAAAAGAGTATCAGAGACTTAAACGAGTATCAACCATACTGTAAGATCTCTAACGAGATCTGTTGATTTCACTTCGTTCATCAACATTGTTTCTCTTCAGTATCATCTAGATACTGTGGTCATAATTCACCGTATGCACGGTGAATTGACGGCATCATCTGAGTGACCGCAGTCATCTATTCTAAAGAGATTGTTGTTTCCAACACGGAGGCGGTTGACCGGTACCCCCTACTCTAGCTTCACATGTCAACGGAACCCTAGTGACCCGAAATAGATCCAAGTTCTAAGAGCACGGGTTGTATCTTTTTCACATTGCCCGAATCGTTTGCTGCCTTAAGTTAGTAGCTGTTCTTTGACGCCCAAGTCTGGACCGGGTATCTCACCGTTCCTCAATGGGGTTGGATCAAACATCCAACGCAGAGTCGTAATTAAATTTTGTTTTTGATGTGTGAGCCATGCACACGCACTTGTATATGGCCGTTGTAATAATCTGTTGATTCCAATACTCGCCTTGCAAATTGCTCTCTTGCCTCAATGTAACTACATTCAGACTTTGATTTGCAATAGTAAAGTATTTCTCTGGAGAAGTTTTCGGTGCCTAAAGTGATTATGTCTGCGGTTAATTCTGGGCTTGACCCGTAGTACTCACGCCAATCTGAATCGATCTTGGTGCGTATCTTTTTCCGCTTCTTGATGCCGTTCTTTTGTTTTACAGTTTTGTACGTTGTTTTGCTAAATTTTGCTAATTTTTTGCCTATGTACTTGCGTCCAGATAGATTATTTGTGATCTGATAAACAAATCCCACACATTCTTTGGGTAAAGTCTCAACTGGGGTGTCTTGATATAGCCATGTCATGCGAGTTTTGAGGAATTGCCTTTCGTGTTATAGTTATGCCTTGTGCTTGTAGTTTATGTAAAAGTTGCCTATTTTGATGTTTTATCTAGTAATTGAAATTTTTGCCCGGTCAGCGCCAGCAAACAATACCGTTCAACCAGTGTGAGGTTGGGATGATCAACGTCATAGTACTGTGACTGCACAAGATGCTGATAGACAGATGTTGGTAGGTACTGTTTGTTGAGTCGTATCCAATTTTCGTAAAAATTTTTCAGTTCAATATTGAGGGTAATGCCAAATAATTTCAGCGTTTGACACAGCCTATCCCATCCCGCTAACAGTTGCGTTAATGATATGGTACGACTGGTATTGTGCGGACAAACAAAATCTTTGGCCACATTGTAAATTGCATATTGATATCGAACGTTTGTGTCAGTAATTTTGGATACCAATGGGTTAAAGTCAATACTTAACGTTGTTGTTTTGTTGATGTTTCCAGCCACAGCAAATGGCAACAAACTGTCTTCTACAACAATGTCCACAATGTGTTTAGTGTAAAAATTTTGTTCGTAGTAATGACTTTTGAGCCACCATAGTTGCTCGGTAGCAACTATGTCATCAAGTTCTTGTTTTAACAGCACTGGATCAATCGATGGCTGGTATTTGTAGTCTAGTGCAATACAATCTACTTGGGTCAAACGGTCAGCATGTAAATGAGAAAAGTCCAATAAAACTCCGCCTTGATCTGATACACCAGATTGAATTTTTACATTGGTGTGCATTTCTGCTGATTCAGAGATCAACTTCAACAACATATCTCCACCTGACCCACCACGCCAGCGTAAAATATTCAAAGTCATGCTGGTATTATAAAACAATTATCCACTAACTGTGCCTGATATTGCTGTGCTATATCATTTGCAGAATATTTTAATCTATTAAAATTTACTCTTTCTTGTGGTATGGACAACATAATTTGTTTTGGGCAAAATCGTTGATAGCTCTTTAATTGCTCAACTATGGTGTGTATATGTTGATAATTACAAAAAAATCCCGAATGCAAGATTAATATATTTTCTGCATTTATATCATGCATCACTTTATCAAATAATTTTGTGTTGTTGGGCTCAACGAAATACGTGTTTTTATGCAAAGTCATTGTGGTATCTTTAAACACATTGGCTTCTAAATATGTTGCATCAAAGTCAAACCTCCAACTGCCACTGAACAGTATTACAGTCTTGCCAGGCTGTAATTTTGATTGCACAAATTTTATCACTGTGGCAGAAATATTGTATACTGATGCTAGATGTCGCTGCTTTCTAACGTCTGCATTGTCAACAAAGTTGCCATCAGAGTATTTTTCTATAATCTTCATTTTTTAAAGTAAAATCGTGTCAAAGGATGTACCCAATTAAACATTGACCCTATGCTGTTGTGATCAAGAAAATATTTTTCTACTACAGCATCAACATTGTCTGTTAGATATTTTAAAATAGCATCATCGTAATCATCTGGAAACTCTATGCCATGTTCTGGCGCAGTGCATAAAAATTTGTTCACAGCAAGATATAGTGTTCCATCAGCAGAAAGATTGTTTGCAATATTGTTGTTGATGTCAGTCACAAGCTGATCAAATGTAAATGGTTTATTTTTGATACAAATAATAAACTCTACTGGCCCACAATCAACTCTGTCAACATACTGAGAAAAAAAATCATCTCCGTAAATCATAGCATGTTGAATATGATTGTGTTTTATGTAATCAATTAACTGTTGGTCTTGTTTTATAGTTACGGGTTCAGCAAACCAATTGAGTTGTTGTTCTCGCCAAGACAAAGTTGACTGTCGTTGTTGCGATTGCATGAACATCTTTTTATACAACATCTACGTCTGTGCTATAACTTGTAAAACCATTTTCTTTCACCACACGCAAGATGTTTTCTACACGACTGGTTAGTTCATCTCTGTGTGATACCAACCAAACGCTCTTATTGCGGTCACGAGTCATTTTCTTCAACAGCGCCAGGGCGTTTTCCACACCTTGTGTGTCCAGGCCTGAGTCAATCATTTCGTCAATGAACAAGATGTTGATGGGGCTGTATAAACTTTCCCATACATCACGAAATGCCCACGACATTGAAAGTATTAGTCGATTGCGCTCACCACGACTTAGGTTGTCAAAGTCCAGTTCACGACCCAGTTCTTCAATGCTCACACTCAAATCATTTTGAAACTTTACAGTGTGTGGCAACCCAATACGATCCAAGTACCAGGTGAGCCTGGCGTTTAAATAGCTCAAATTCTGATCAATGATCTTCTTACGAACAAAACTATCTTTGCTTGTGAGCAACTTTAACAAAAACTCTTGGTGGTCCTGCACTCTAGTTAGGTTGTTCAAGTGATCATAACTTACAATTTGTAATGCTTGGCCTTGCATGTCTGCAATTTGTTCAGCATACGGATCTGCATCTGTTGTTCTTGTGTTCAAGTCCTTGCGCAGTGTTTCCACTGTGTTGCGATGGTTCAGCGCATCTTCCAAGGTGTCATAAAACACTGCAGGCGCAGTACCTAATTCACCCAGTTGTTGCAACGTATCCTCATGCTGCATGCGCTGGGTGTCATTGCTTAATAGTTGTAGTGCAGTTTCTTGTAGAGTAGACTGCTTGCTGGCACGTATCTCATCTTGTTTGGTGTCGTGTAGGTCTTGACCACAAGCATAACATTTGTGATCGTCTAAGGCTTCGATTTCTCGTTTGAGTTTTTCTAACAGTTTGTTTTGCTTAACATCATCTGCGGCAATTTGTCGTATCCAACGAGTACATTCGTCCTGGGCTTTTTTCTTGACGTGAAATGCTTCTAAGTCTCGGTGTGCTTGTACTTCGGCATCAATGTTGATGTGTTCAAGATCGCCAATGGCTTGTGTTAACTTGACAACATCTTCATCACGCTTGGCCAACCAGAGTCGTTGTCGTTTGCGCAAACTTTCTATTTGTTCTTCAATGCGCTTGTTGGCTTCTTGCACAGCACGTATTCTAAATTCTTCAGAGGTAATTGATTCTTTGGTACCACGGTTCAGTTCTTTAATTCGATCGGCACGTTCACTCAATAGTGTGATGCCCAACAACTGTTCAATAATAGTGCGCTGGTCATTGGCTTTCAAACTCAAAAATGGCTCAGTGTATGTGTTCAAGGCCAAGATGTGTTTGAACATGTCATGGCTCATGCCAAATATTTGTTCAATGGCGTCCTGTGTTTCGCGACTGTCGCCCTGCGCATCATCCTGTGTGGTAAGTTGCTCACTGTCAGCAAAGAAGCGCAATACGTTGGGTTTACGCCCACGCTCAATTCTGTAGTTCTTGCCGTTGACAGAAAAATCCAAACTTACCATCATGCTTTTGGCATTGGTCTTGTTCACAAGATTATCTTTGCGAATATTGCTCAGTGCTTGACCGTACATGGCATAGCTCAAGGCATTGATGATTGTGGTCTTGCCTGTGCCATTGCGACTGCCATCCCCGCCTAGGTCCAAGTTTTCGCCCAGCACCAAGGTCAAGTCTTGGCGGTCAAAGTCAATGCCTTGTGTGGCAGCACCCACACTCATGAAGTTGCGAACAGTGAGATTTTTAATTTGGATCATATGTTTTTATTATACACGTATCCCATGGCATTTGCAATGGCAGTATGAGAATCAGCAAAATTTTGATTTCTTAAACTATCAAAGTGCCTGCACAGTTTTAAAAATTCTTCACCGTCTGAATCAGGAATTGAATTGATGTATTTTAGAATATTTGTCATTTCTTCCCAAGGGTGGTGTTGAAACTTTTTAAAAATTAACTTCTTGGCCTCAGCAGTGAGGTTTTTAAGAGCAAACCCTGCTGGCTCTGTCACGTAATGTGGGTTAACTGCAAGACCCAATTTGTGAGCCCATTGCAAAACTTCGCCAAGATAAAAAATATTCATTATGCTAATTGCAGGCATGATACTGATGGTGATGTTAGGCAAGCCAAGGTTGATTAATTTTTTAATATTGGAGTCGACCTGTTGCCAACTACCTCCGCGCTCGAGTTCAAATTGGTCGCCAATATTGTCAATGCTGAACTGTATGTCTACATGTTTGAATTTTTTCCAATACTCAATTAGTTCTTTAGGATAAATGGATCCGTTACTGTTGTAATGTAACCGTATGTTTGCAGCACGGTCTTGTTCTACTGCCTGTTTAACCATGTGTAACAGGGGCTTGATTAAAAAAGGTTCTCCGCCGTACATGTCTATGTTGGTCAATGTTGGCAGCAATTCCACAATTTCATTGATAATCTTGGAGTCTGATTCTGCCCAATTAAAACTGTCTATAGAAATGATTTTATTTGATTTTGCTTCTTGTGCATACAACGAACTTGATACAGGATTACAAATTCGGCATTTAAAATTGCAGGTGTTACCTGGCTTGATATCTAAACTTTTTATAGTGGGATGATCTAAATCAACAGTCAGTAATTCTTTTTTCAGCATGCTCATGTGGTAATGTCTGTTGCTGATCAAACCGTTTTTTTCGTTTTCCCAACATTTTTTACACCCATTAGGCTTTTTGCCATTCAACAAGTCTTGCCGCAGAGTTTGAAATTTGTTGTTATTAAAAGCATCAGCCAATGAACTATCTTTCACATTGTCAATACTGTTGACATACACACAACAAGGGCGTACTTCTCCAGCAGGCGAAATTTCAACGTGCCTCCAGGGCATTGGGCACAGTGTATCTGAAACAAAAAAATTGTCTTGTAAACCGCCAGTATTTTCAAATGATATTTTTATTGTTTGAAATTGATCTGTTTTGACAGGATGAATAATATCGTGCGGACTACAAATTAACACAAAAAAATTAGATATATCGAGTAACTCGGCGGCTTGATACAAATGTTGTAGCAAACTGTCTGATATAATTGCTGAAGTGTAAAAAATCAGTCGATCATTATTATTGAATGTTTCTTGATAACACAAATTAAAATGTTTGTAAGCACTGGTTGGAGAAACAGTTATCTCAGACAGATTAACAAAACATTTTAATATATAACGGTTCGAAAGATCTTGTTTTAGTTGATCTATTGATATCATAAGTTTTGATATATTTGCAACAGCAATCGGTTGTCGTAAAATTCTGATTCAATATTGGTCAGCTGGTCAGTGACAATTTGATCCACAGATTCAAATTTCACATCACCAGGAGCAAGATCCACATCCACACCTGCAGTTTTGTTGGGAATCAAGGCCATTTCTCGCAGG
>Ga0181355_1000764_pt1 | contig 13969 bp, 20 predicted proteins | sample Fa13VDMM15DN_FD_130099 | JGI IMG/M metagenome (GOLD analysis project Ga0181355, IMG submission 130099) | Freshwater viral communities from Lake Michigan, USA - Fa13.VD.MM15.D.N | ecosystem: Environmental > Aquatic > Freshwater > Lake | place: USA: Michigan | collected 2013-09-23 | reverse complement strand
TTCAAGTAAAAGATGAAATAGATCAACCTTATATAATAATATCAAAACAACAAGATAATATAAACGAAGGTTTAGAGAAAAAAATAAATTCAAACATAATAAAAGAATTTATTAAATTTGCTGTTAAGGAATTAAAAATAACAAGACTACCAGAAGGATTAACATTATCATACAATACTAATACTGCTAAATCTCGTCGCTCATTTGGTACATTTGATCCAAATGATGGTAAGATATGGTTGTATGTTAAAAATAGAAATATGGCTGATATATTACGTACATTAGCACATGAGTTAGTTCATCGTAAACAAGATGAAGATGGACGTATTGATTATAATAGCGGCAATACAGGCTCAGAAATTGAGAATGAAGCAAATGCTCAAGCAGGTATATTATTAAGAAAATTCGGTAAAAACAACGAAAATATCTACGAAAATAAAAAATAGTTATGGCTGAATCTAAGCTTATAAAGGACTTTAAGGGGCGCGATGTGCAAAGAATGCGCAACATAATCACTAAAGACTATGGCGCTAAAACCTCTACTCAAATAGGATACACTAAATTACAATCCGACTATCAAGAAGGTGATGTTTGGGAAAATAGTGGTAAAGTATGGACCATTAAAAATGGCCTAAAACAAACTATTACTCGTTTTGACGAACTTAAACGATTAGTGGTAATGCCCCTATGTTGCCCTAAATGCAAATCACCAATGCAGGATACCCGTTTAAATCGCTTAATGTATTCTATTCATCAAATATGTTTTGATTGTGTTATTAAACACGAAACTAAACTAAAACTTACAGGTGAATATGAACAATATGAACGTGATATGATTAATCAAGGTGTAGCAGTTCATATTAAGGAAATGGAAGGTGTATTGTTAGAATTATTAATGGACCAACATGATGAATCTTTCGTTACAGAAGCGGGTGATATTGAAACCTGGAAAGGTAAAGGCATAGATATGAACAGAACTACACAGGAAATACAAGAATATATACAGAAGCTTAAGGATGCCATAAAAGTATAATATTTATTAGCAATAATTCACTAATATTTTCTTTAACCTAATATGGACAACAACAGTATATGGTCAGTATTGATCACGGCAATAACGGTTTTAGGTGGTACACAAGCTTTTCGTTATTATGAAAAAAGAGCCATGCATAGAGAAAGAGATGATGATTTTATTCGTCACGATTGCAAAGATCGTATTTCTAAATTAGAAGCATTATTAGATGCTTCCTCTAAAGAAAAAGATAGTTTACGCGATCTAGTATTAAAATTAACTTCTGAAGTAGCTGAGTTACGTATTAAAGTTGAGTTTTTAACTACAGAAAATAAAAAATTAACTAAATGATTAAGTTAATGGATATATTAAATGAAGCAGACCCTAAAAAAGGTACAGGTAAAAAGCCTAAAGGATCAAGCCGTCGTTTATATACTGATGAAAATCCAAACGATACAGTATCTATTAAGTTTAAAACTAAAGAAGATATAGTTGATACATTAAATAAAGATTCATTTAAATCTAAACCACACGCTCGTAAATCACAAATTATTAATTTAATTCATCAACGTGTTAGAGCAGCATATGGTAAAGCTAAAGATACTGAAGTAAAAGCAAGATTAAAACGTGCTTTAGACTATATTGAAAAACGTAAAGAGGCATCTAAAAAGAAAACTCAACAATTACAAAAAGAAACATCAGATCCACAATCAGGCAAGGCAGCGCCATATGGTTCAGGGTATGCTCCTGTAAAAATTAAAAAATTAGAAGAAGATACGCTTAATGAAAAATGCTGGCCTGGATATATTAAAAAAGGAATGAAAACAATGTTTGGAAAAAAATACCCTAATTGTGTAAAAAAATGATTAAATTAACAGATATATTAAAAGAAGTAAAAGAAACCTTTGAAACATTTGCTGGTACTAGACTAAAAGGTGCTGAAAAAATAGCTGATACTACTCAAGAGGCAGGTGGATTATCTTTATTAACGTATAAACACTATAAAGTTAAACTTCCATATTATAAAAAAGCAGCAGCTGGTAAACTAGATAAAGAAGCAGCTAAAAAAGAATTTAATAAAACTTTAAAAAGTATATCATTAGATATGTCTCAAAATGAATTTCAAATTGAAATGGGGCGTTTGGAGGTATTAGGTGAATTATTAATAGAAAATAAATAATATGTTAAACGAGAATATTCCTTATTTTAAATGTCTCGTAAAAGAATCTTACTTTACTAAAAACCCTAAAGATTCAAATAAATATCATAACGCTTATGTTTTTGGTATTCAATCTATAATGGGTAAAATTCTTACTTTTCATATCATGACTGATTATGGGATGTTAAGATCTAGAGTACCTTTATCAGAAATTTATTTACAAGAACCTAAAAAAGACTTACCATTTTATTATAAACAACTATGGGATTGCTTTGATAATGACGTAGCAGTAGTAACTTATAGTTATTTAAAAGAAAAAAAATGTAAAGTTATATTAAGAGATAAGACTTATATTTGGGCTACATATCTATTCACAGTAGACTGGCAGAATAACCCATACTCAGATGAACCAACTGATTACAAATGTGGTCATGTTTTAGTAGCGGATGACGGTTATTTATTATGTATGCCAAATAATAGAATATATTGGAAGGATTCTAATTGGATAACTAAAGATTTTCCTATAGACCCTAAAAGCGTTAAAGTAGACACAGAATTATTAGCTGTAGAATCAGTAGCAGATAGATGGGTATCAGAAGATACAGATTCGTTTTATTACGATATTAAAGAAATTAAGCATGATTAAACTAACTGACATATTAACTGAAATATTAGCTGAAAAAAAGCTATGCCCTAAAGGTAGAGCTTATTATGATCGCCGTAGAGCTGCTGGTGAAAAACCATCTGCTTATTTATCTGGTCGTGCTGTTAAAGTATGTAAAGGATTAATGGAAGAAGATGATTTAGACATGCACGAATCATTACGTGATTGGTTTAAAAAAGAAGATTGGGTCCGTATTGATACAGCAGGTAATATAACTGGGCCGTGTGGTACAATGAAAAAAGGTAATAAAACAACTCGTTGTTTACCTCGCGCTAAAGCAAATAGTTTATCTAAAGCTGAACGCGCTGCTACATCAAAGAAAAAAGCAGCCTCTGATAAACAATTTGTACCTAATACTAAAAAAGCAAAAGTAAAATCTAGTAAATAACATGGTTAAATTATCTGAAATATTAAATGAAGCATTTTTTATAGGTGAAGGTAAAACTATTGAATGTAAAAAATGTGGATGGAAATGGGAATTAGAAGATGGTGGAAAAGATCCATACATTTGTCATAAATGTAACTATGATAATAGTTACTTTGATCTTGAAACCATAGATGAATACGACGTTGAAAATGCAGATGACGTAAAAGAATTTATTGAATTTATGGAGTCATATCAGCAAGAACTAAACGAAGCTGATTGTGATTGTTTACTTGAAGCCAAATACCAAGGCCGTACAGTACCTTTAGGTAAACCAATGCGTGGTGATAGTAAGAAATTTAAAGTATACGTTAAAAATCCTAAAACGGGTAAAGTTGTTAAAGTAAACTTTGGCCAAAAAGGAATGAATATTAAAAGGAATAATCCAGTACGCCGCAAAGCATATAGAGCAAGACATAACTGTCAAAATCCGGGTCCACGCACTAAAGCAAACTATTGGTCATGTCGTAAATGGTAAAATATAATTATGAGAGCAATAGATAAATTTATAATCCACGTAACACACAATTTGTTTTCTTTGAATGAATATTCTGAGGGCGAAATAAATCGTTTGATGGCTCAATTTAAAGATGAAGCTGACGATTTAAATATTCAAATTACGGATGCTCAATTAAAAGCATATATTGAACGTTTTGATTCTTTAAAAAACTCACCTAAAGTAACTGAAAAAGATTTACGTAAATATTCTTTATCTAAATTAATAAAATTAGTTACATCATCTAAAGGCGTAGTAGAACCAGAAGACGCTATTGATACTACACCAGATATTGTTTATAATGAAAATGGTTTAATTATATATAATGGTTCTAAAGAAAATAACTGTTTAACTTTCGGTGCTGGTGAAAAGTGGTGTATTGTTCGAGGATCATTTGGTAACTATCGTTATGATGATAATAGAAAGAACCCAACATTTTATTTAGTTAAAGATACAAATTTACCTGACAGCGATCGTAAGAGTTTCTTCGTTGTTGTTGTTGGTAAGGATGATACTTATAAAGCATCAGACAGATCAAATAACGACGTTGGTGGTAGAGGTACCGAATGGGAAAGATGGGAACCATTTAGCTTTGTTGAACAAAATTTTCCTTCAATTAGAGGATTACGCAACATATTTAAATATATTCCATTATCGTCTAGTGAAAAAATAAACCAAACATACAAAACCAACCCAGTAACAATTAGAGAATGGTCTAATTTTTTATATACCGTAAAAGAACAATATTTAGTTGTTAGAAAAGGTAAAGACTTATTTAAAGATATTACTAATGAGGAATTTGTAGAAAAATATTTACCTAAATATCCTCAAGTTGCTACATTTATTTCTACTAATGCCGGTATTATAAGCAGTAGAATATTAATATCATATTTAGATAAATTTTCAAATCAGGATGTTAAATCGATCATAGCAAATATGAGAGATACAATTGATTTAAGATATCTAAGCGCAGACAATATTCCGTTTGATGTTAAAAAACTATTAGTTAAATTTAATAAATGGGATCTTGATAATGATGAAAGATTATATGTTACTAAAGATGGTTCTACTATTGTTAAATTAATAGTAGGAGATAATATTAAAGTTAGTTTATATCAAGCTGATGATGATTTCCCTAACGTTAAATTAAATAAACGCACATCAAGATTCTTACTTGATTATACTGAATTAGATAAAATACCTTTTAAAAACCTAGTAAAACTAGTATCAGACGAAACTATTGATAAGGGAGTTATTGATAATGTTATTGAAAAAGCTAAAACCGATCCTGATTCTGCTATGATAATTAAGAATGTAGACGGTATTGACATTTTATTAGATTCAAATTCATTTGCTTCATATAAAATAGAAGGAGATAAAATAGCACAAATACCATTTAGTAGTGAAGAAGTACAGAAAATATTTGCTGGAATGGAAGATAATAAAGGCTTTCAAGAAAGCGCAATAAATTTACTATCAGAACCTAAAGATATATCTACTTCTGTAGATAAAGATGCATTACTATCTATTGTAAATGCAACTCCATATAGTGGTAGAATGAAAAATATTGGTGGAGAACCCGCAGTATTATTAACATCAAGCGAAGGTGATAATAATTTCTTTTGGGCTTCCGAAGATCCCAATCAAACCGCCCGTTATTCATATAGACCCATAGAGACCTTTGGAAGAAATGGTGATTGGAGAATATTTAATGCCTATGCTTCTGCAACAGTACCTTACTTTCAATCATATTTTGATTATTTAAGAAATGAAGGTAAATCTTTTAATGAAGACACATTATTACTTATATTAAAATCATCCACACCTTTCAATATTAAAAAAGAAGTTGTACGTCTTGAACCACCAATAGCTTCAACTAGTAGATATGTCCCTAAAATATATAATGATATAGCATATCTAGTTAATAGAACAAATCCTAGAGAAAGTTTTAAATTATCCGATACGGGTAAATTAGTAAAAGCTAATATATCTCCAGCTAACGCTACAACTGTATTAGGCGGAGCATTACCTGCAACACAAGCCGCTACGGCAGTGGGTAGAAGAGGTAGACCAGCAGGTCAACCTAATACACCACGTGTAGCTCAACCTGCAACAGCTGGTGATATTAATATTGCTGATACAATGGATGAAATAGGATTGGATGTAGCATTTTTACGTTTACCAAGAGCTGATCTTAGAAGATTAAATGTTACTAATGGTGTACGTGTTAATCCAAATGGTGATAGAGGTGCTGCTCGCCGTAATAATCAATTAGGAGCGGCAGGTCGTGTAGGTAGAGTAATAGCTGTAGGAGACAGTAAAATATATATAATTCGATTAGCTAACCAACAAGTAATAGCATCTATCAATGTACAACCAGGAAATAGAAACTATATATTGTTAGGTAATGCAAATGGAAATACAATGATCCCAATAAATTCACCATCCGAATTAATGTCAGCATTGCAAAATAACAATTTGGCAGAAGTCCGTTCGTATATTGTACGTGAGTATGTAGCTGAAAATCCACGTCATTTAGATGAGGTACGTAGTATGATACAACAGCACATTAATGAAACCAAAAATATTTAATATTTATACATATAAAACAAACTATAAACATGAATCAATCAGCAATACGTCTATTTGTACGTAGCCTTATAACCGAAGCAAAAGAAGAAAAAGCCGCTAAATTACCAAAAAGTTCTGGTAAATTAATGGATCTTAAAAAAGAATTAGCTGCTCTAGAGCAAATGAAAGAAGAAATTCAAACTGCTAAATTCGCTGAAAAAACAGCCTCAACTGAAGTTGAATTCGCTAATTTATCTAAATTCGCTAAAGAATTAGATAAAATTAAAGCTGGTGGTGTTGCATTAGAAGCAAGCATCGACGCTAAAATTGAAGAACTTAAAGGTAAAATTGAAACTCAAAAGAATAAGATCAAAGAAATGATCGGTATGACTCCAGCTCCAGGTCAAGAACCAATGGTAGATGAGAAGAAAGAAAAACCAGCAATGGATGCTACTAAAAAAGCTAAAGCAGGTAACGATAAGCCTAAAGTAGCTAAAAAAAAAGCTGAACTAAAAGAAGGACAGGTTATAGTCATTAAGAAGGATTTTACATTAGATGGTAAAGACTTTAAAAAAGGACAGAGAGTATCTTCACAACCAGATTTTGATACAATTGAAGATGCCGGAAAAGCAGGTAAAATAAAACAAGGCGAGCATTTTTCAATAGGTATAGGTGGTGGAGCACTAAGAGAAGAATCACATACTAATAAAACATATAGTGGTATGGGACAAAATCGAGGCGATAGTGGATCTTCACTTGAATTTAAAGTAATTAAAAATGAGGATGAATCTATTGAAATTGATTATACAATTACCCCTAATTCTAAGAATAGACAAAGTGGTGCTGGTTCTAAAAGCCCTCGTGAAAAACAATCTGGAACTACAAAGATTATGAAACGTGATATTAAAAATGGTAACATCACAGTAAAAGGTGATAGTTATTCTATAGGTAAAAATTTCTTAGATCAACTTTAAAATAATACAATGATTAAATTATCCGAATTATTAGACAAAGTAGGTCAGGAAGATGCCGATATCAACAATGATGGTAAGACAGATAAAACAGATAAATATCTTGCTAACCGTCGTAAAGCAATAGCGGCTAATATAGATGAAACTCATTTAAATTGGCCTCCAACACAAGATCACGAAGCTACAATGGCTAAAGGTGAATTAAGAGATATGATTGAAAATGCAATTACTATCTATAAATTAATAGAACCTAATCAACAAATACCAGGTTGGGTATCAGCATACATTACATTAGCTTCAGACTACATAGATAGTGTAGCTGGATATTTAGTTGAAGAAGAAGCTACTATAGGACAAGAAATATAATGAATAAACAACTACTATTAGAAAAATATATTAAAGTTGCTGTTAAGAAAGCTTTAAAAGAGCAAGAAGTAGCAACACAAAAAGCCGAGAAAGCAATGTACCTAGTATACCGCTTTCCCGGACTTAAGAAAGTAATGGAGGACTTAATGTCACCAGCTTTTGGTAGTTACGTTAACGCAATCAACATCATCGCTCCTAAACCAACAACATTCAAAGTTGATTTGGTTAATGGACAAGACTTTACAATTAAATATCTTGGTAAAAGCCAATTTAGTATTAAGGTAGCAGGTAAACAATACAATCCTATAAATTTAGGTGAATTAGAGCGTGCATCACAATCAGTAGCTGATTTGTTAGAATTAAATTACGCACCAGCGGAAGGTAAAGAACAAACAGGAGCTGAACCAGTAGCACCAGGTACATCAGCAGCTGAATTAGGTCCTGACTTAACAGCAGCAAACAATGAACCAACACCACCAGAAGCGGCACCCGCAGAAGAAGAAACTCCACCAGCAGAAGCATAATATGACAGTTATAGATAAAATATTAAGTGAATGGTCTTATCGCTGTAGCGATGGGATTGTAGATATGAATAATCCTGATAAAGTGGTAATATTAGAGGAAATAATGGGTTTTAGTTTATTAAGTGAAGCCCTAAACCCAAAAGCAACTTCCCAATCTATTGATAATATTATAAATTCAGAATTAGGTAAAAAACACAATTTTAAAAAACAATCTATTATTTACCGTTTAGGAAATTTAGATAAAATATCAAAAGATCAATTTATAGATATAATAAATAGTATTTATAATAATCCAAAAATTAAAATTTATCCTCCCTTAACACCACCAAATCCTTCTTCTAAGTTTAATATGTTTGAATTTGAAACTCCAAATGGCGTTGCAAATATAATATTATCTGGAGGAGCTAATGAAGGAGAAAAATATGAACAAAATTTTCTAGGCTTATTAAAATCAACAGCTGGTACCCCATTAGAAGATATAGATAATGAAGATATTAAAAATTTATTCATCACAATTAAAAAAGATCCATCAAAATTAACTCCAGATGATATTACATTTGCTGGAGCTTCTGAAACAAAACGTTCATTATCTTTTGAAGGACCCCAAAACATAGGTAATAAAATAGCAGATATTATAATATCACCTAATACTTATCTATCAGTTAAAAATAAAGATGGTTCCGGTTTATATAGTGGGGGTAATATTCCCTTTATAATGACCGATAAAGAAGGTAATGCTACATATAATGTTTCTAAATTAGATGATAATTTAATTATAAAAGAACTATTTAGTGATTTAAATATAGATCCTAAAAAAATAGTACAGGGTATCAATAATTATATTAATGATATTGATGATAATTCAAATTCATATGAAATATTAAGTGGAATTAATATTCCTAAATTAAAAAAACTTTTATCATCCGCTTACGGATTTGGATATTATTATATTAGAGAAAAAGATAAAAGATTATTTATATACCCTATATTAACAATAGAAGATGCTTATGGATTAGTAGGGGATATTAAGGAAGTAAAAATAAAATATGCTAATAGTGAAACTAAAAGTACAGTTATTAAAATAAGTGTAGAGAGTGAAATATTAGGACCCTTAGATTATACAATTCAAATTAGAAATACCCAAGGAAAAGTACTACCTGTATCATTACAAATAAAATTATCAAAATAAAATAATACAATTTAACCCATCAGACAAAATCACAGTAGACGTACCATTATTCATACGCCTATTAGAATACGCTCGCGAAAACGCTAAAACCGATATGGATTTACATAGCGTAGCTGAAAAAGCAATAGCAGCAAGCGAAACGGGTAAAACATTAACTATGACTGATTACGATGGTTTAGTAGCAGGTAATAGTGAAGATCAACAAATGGACGAAGTAAAAAGAATGATTAAGTTAGCAAACATAAAAACATTTTTTCAATAATATATATATTTATACACATGAAAACACATATACACATGAAAACACAACTAAACGAAATTAAAAGAATGCAGCAATTAGCTGGTATCTTAAAAGAAAATGAAAATATAGGATTTGACAGTGAAGATAATGAAGAAGATGATGATTGGGACGTTAATCAAGATTGGAATAAATTAAAACTTATAGGTACTGAAGAAGACCACCAAGGAACATGGGTTATATTTTTAGATCCTGAAGATCCGTATGCTGAAGAAGAAGGATATAGCTTTGCAGTAGAAAAAAGACAAATAGAACAAGTAAAAAATGGAGAAAATAATGGAGTAGAAGATGGAAGTAGTATTTCTCATTATATGAGTAAACAAGACGCTGAAAATATTCTATCTAAAATATAACATATATATATTTATATACATGAAAATACAACTAAATGAAATTAAAAGAATGCAGCAATTGGCTGGTATTGATGAAAATCAATTAAATGAAAAATTAGCAAAAGAAGAAAAAATTGCTATATTTAATAAAATAGCTCAAACAATGGAAGAATTTCGTAAAATTTCTAAAAATATTATACCTAAATCTATTGGGCGTTTTGAAAGTGATAGAAAGGATTATTTTCTTTCACTAATGCTTCAAATTAAAGAAGAGGCTAATGGATTTATAAATAAAATTAATAGTCAAACTGAATTAAATGAAAATGTTTCTAATGATGTTGAAAAATACTTAAAATATCATTTTGAAGTATACTTAGAAGGAGGAGATACATTTGAAGAAGAGCCAGGAAAAACTCATACATTTACAATGGAAAATGATGACTTTGGAAATCCTGAGTATTATGATGATGCAGATATATTTAAAAAAGCAATAGAACAATTAAAAATTTCTCCATTTATTCTTGACTATTCTGAAGAAGGATATGGTAATATTACTTTTAAAAGTGACGGAACAAATATAATGATTTCATTTGTTGTTCCTCCTGATGTAGAGTACTAAACATATAGACTAGATTCATTGCCTAGTCGCATCGAAACAAAATAATTGAAGTAGTGGCTCATCTTAATTGATGGGCCTTCCCTCATTTGAAAAGGCAAAATAAAAATATTACATTTACACTATGAAAAGAGCATTCCAAAATTCACAAAACATTCAGCACATGCTGAATACAGCTAAAAATCAATCAACAATAGTAAAAACCCCTATAGCCCAGCCAGAGCCAGTATCTGAACCAACTAAACAATATAAAAAAATTGTTATTGTTGGGGCAGGTGTGGCCAGTATTAATGCTGCTACTAAATTAGTAGACAACGGCTATCCAGGTGAGTATATAACCATTATAGACAAAGGCAACGATCCAATCAATCGTTTACCTGAAGAGGTAATGACAGGTATGCTAGGAGCAGGAGGGTGGAGCGATGGTAAATTAGTAGTATCAACAGTACAAGGTGGACAACTATCTAAATATTGTGGTGAAGAAAAAGCTACATCATTAATGAATGAAGTAGTAGCTAATTTTACTCGTTTTCACCCTAAACCAGAAGATATTTCATGTTCTGATCCTAAAACAGAACCTGACTTTATTAAACCGTATTTCGATTTACGTATGTCGCTTGTATGGCATATTGGTTCAAACTATTTACATGAGATTGCTAAAAATTGGTATGCATATTTAATTAATAAAGGTGTTAAGTTTATATGGAATACTGAAATTACTCATATTGATTTTGAAGTACAAGTTATAAATGCTGATAAACAAGATCTTGTAATGGGGTATGATGAGCTTATTTTTGCTGTAGGTAAATCAGGTATTGATTTTGCCCAAGCATTAGCAGATAGATATGAATTACCAACCGAAGCTAAAGCAGTACAAATTGGTGTTCGATTTGAAGCACCACAAAAATACTTCCAGAAATTGATTGATGTATCTTATGATTTTAAATTATATCAAGCTAAAGATAATGTTTCAATTCGCTCATTCTGTACTAACAATAATGCGGCTTATGTAGCAGTAGAAGAAACATATGGTAATATTAGCTATAATGGTCACGCTAAAAAGGGTGAGGAATTTAGAAATGATATGACTAATTTTGGCATATTAATGGAAATTAAGGGTATTGAAGATCCATTTAAGTGGAGTAGAGATGTAGTACAAAAATGTCAGGGAGGACAATCATCAAAAGGACCAACAGGTATATTTTATTCTCCTAATAAAGATAAGATGGTAAGTAAAACATCTGAAAATGAATGGGTAATGGCACTTAAAGTAGATTCTTTGGATATTTTTAAAGATGCTATGGGTGAATATGCTGAATATATTATCAACTTTATCGCTGATATGAATAAAGTATTTAAATTTAAAAATGATTGGGGAATGTATATACCGGAAGTAAAGTATTTGAGTCCTGAACCACTAGTAAATTATACAGACTTATCATTAAACGAATATCCAAATGTACACTTTGTAGGTGATGCATTAAGCGCTAGAGGTATTACAGTATCAGGAGCACATGGGTTATATGTTGCAGAAAATCTTTTAACAAAATAAAACACAATAAATGGAAACAAGACGCCTTAAGGCAAAAGATGGAACTATAGCTTATTATGTAAATATAGGAGGAATAAATAAAATGCATAACTGGGATTCAGTAGCTTTCCTACCACAAGGTAATAAACGTAAAGCCGAATATTATTTATTTGGTATTAAACATTCTAAAATAGAGTGGGAAGAAAAGAAAAAAGATGTCCATGGTCAACCATGGCACAAAACTTCTGCTGGTAAAGCATCAGGCGCAAGAGCATAAAATATAGGAGCTGCAAGGCTCCTATTTTACATTTATCTAAATAAAAGTTATGGAAGAAAGAAGAGGTAGACCAGCAGAAATAGCACCACAGGAATCACCACGCAAATATACTAAAATATATGATCGTGAAGATACAACTGAAACATGGGTGTATGATTTAGATAAACATCCTAATGGACCAATATCAGTTGACATTAAGTATAAAAATGGAGCTGATAAAAATTGGGCTAAAATGCAGAAGGAACAAAAACGGTATGCAAGTAGTATGCGTAAAATAAATAAAGCACAAGCACTTAAAACAAATAAATAGTTATGAAAAAAGAATATATTCCATACGAACAAGCATTTGAACTTAGACAATTAGGTTATGATGACGAGTGTACTATGTATTACGCTCCAGGACACCCAGAAGGATATTACTTAGTAGACGCAACTCCTCTAAGCAATAGTCATTGGATGTTTACAGCTGATGATAATAAACGTAGAGAGACAATGTGTGCAGCACCACTTTACCAACAAGCATTTAGATGGTTTAGAGAGAAGTATGGCTTATATGCTGAAATTTTTGTTGATGATAATAAAACCTTTGGATTTTATATAACTTCTTTTATAGAAGAAGGTAGATTGGATAAACCAATCACAAGACAATTTAACACATATGATGAAGCGGAGTTAGGTTGTGTTAAACAATTAATTGAAATAATAGATAGAAAAGACGAAGCATATCAATAAAAATAAATAAATAATGAAGATTGGATTAACAGGAACAATTAGTGTTGGTAAAACTACTTTAGTAAATGCACTAAAAGAATTAGAGCAATTTAAGGATTATGAAATAGCAGTAGAACGTAGCAAATATTTACGTGATCAAGGTATTACATTAAATACAGACTCTACATTAAAAGGTCAATTAACATTCGCTGCTGAACGTAGTATTGAATTGATGAAGGAAAATATTATTACTGATAGAACAGTATATGATGTATGTGCATTTACGTTAAGTGCTGAATCAATTGGTTGGACTAATAAGCGATATTTTACTGAATTATTGATGTCGCTACGTGACGAATATGATTTAATAATTTACGTATCGCCAGAAGGCGTTGATATAGAGGATAACGGTGTTCGTACGGTTGATGCTGATTATCGCCATAAAATTGATCATACAATACGTGAAATGTTAAACGAATACAAACATAAAAATTTATTAACAGTAAAAGGTACAACCGAAGAACGTATCGCTACTATAATCTCCCACTTAAGCTAAATATTTATGGATATAAACATAACTGAATTAAAGACAATGAAAGCCAAACAACTTAGAAGATTAGTACAAGAAGCTATAGTTAGCGTTTTAGATGAAGCTACTATTCCAACTACAATTAATTATAAAAATAAAAATATTCCGGATAAAGTATTAGATATAGATCCATCAGATGTAGCTACAATTAATGCTTTAAAAACAGATCCAAATGTTGGTTCTATTTCTCAAGCTGCTAAAAAAATTAAAGAAGGTGAAGTAGATGAAATGGCTCGTAT
>Ga0181355_1000763_pt1 | contig 13993 bp, 14 predicted proteins | sample Fa13VDMM15DN_FD_130099 | JGI IMG/M metagenome (GOLD analysis project Ga0181355, IMG submission 130099) | Freshwater viral communities from Lake Michigan, USA - Fa13.VD.MM15.D.N | ecosystem: Environmental > Aquatic > Freshwater > Lake | place: USA: Michigan | collected 2013-09-23 | reverse complement strand
GATTTTTTGCTTTATCTTCAGGTAAAACTTTAAAAGAGAATAATTCTTTTCCGTTTTCAGTTCCTGTTGGGACCATATTAGATTTTGCGGAATCAGATAATAAATTCATTTCTCCATCACAAGATTGCCAATAAATTTCACCATCTAAATTTGATTCTAACAAATAAAATCTTGATGTTGCTCTTTTATGCATTTCAAGAATTCTATTTTTTTCAGAGGTATTAAGACTTGATAGTATGTTTTTCATGATTTTAATTTATTAATAAGTATATTAATACTTTAAAAAAATTAATAATTACATAACAATTTTTGGTGGTGAACCTAAATCATCATAACCGTCTTCTTTAAAAGGGTTATGTGGTATTGGTATTTGAATTGGTGAGATCATTGTTCTTGGATTAGGAAAAAATGGATCGTTATTATTAACTTTTTTCATCTTGCCTTGGATAGTTTCAATATCAACCTGTTTAATTGTCGTCCAATCTCTGTTGGTCATAAAACCATCTAACCAAACGTAAAATTCTTTATGTGTCATACCAATTCTCTATTATAAAGGTTTACTAATATTAATCTTGCAAACCTAAATTCTTTAACTCTGTTTAATCTTAACCCATAAGCCAAAGCCACACTTCTAAGGTGAGGATAAGCTTCATTTAATGTCATTTTACCTATTTCCATTATTCAAAAATTAAGAATTCTTCATTAACGAATCCACAACTATTACACATATAAGTTGGAAACGGTACAATAGTATCCTCTGGAGTTCCTGTTAATAATTTAGGTACTTTCTTCAACATACTTACTTCTTTAAAGAATTTTGAACCACACTCCTCACAAACGATAGTTGGTTGTTCCCTAAGATTAATCTTAGGTCTTATGATATTATCATCACTCATTTTATAATATAATTTACGTTTATTTTAATTGTTTCAGTGTCCCAACTAGTGTTGGTACACCAAATAGGTGTTATTGTACTTTTCATACCTAATTATAGTTTATTTTTTAATTTTAGTCAAATATTGTTTCATATCCATTTCAAGAATTGTGTTAATAATTTTCTTTGGTACTCTATGTTCAACGTATTCTCTTTCTTCTGTTAATAACACAACAATACAACCCATCAATTTTATATTCTCATATTTTGTACCTTCTAACATCTTTAATAATAGTTTACCATAGAATGGTAATTGTGTGTTGTAGTGGCCAAGAGAGTTATCAGGTAAATCCTCAAATGGTTTCTTCATTGGTTTTGTAAACTTATTCTTTTCGAAGTTTTTAGGTTTGTTTGTCTTCCAATCAGTGATCAAAATACCAAGATCACCATTTGTACCAATAATTAACCATACCTTATCTGGTTGACCTGTATATCCCAATTCAGGGTGACCTAAAACCATCTCAGTGTCAAGTAAAATACAATTACGTTCTTTGAGTAAATTAATGTATTGTTTACCGGCAACAATCATTGTGTCTCCTTTTACAATCTGTTCGGCATCACATTCATAAATTGGTTGTCTTACTTCTTTACCAATACTAAATTCTTCTAACGTATGTTTCTCCAATATGAAGTGAACGCGAGAACCCATGTTTGTAGAATATGTGCCAGCATTTGCCCATTCCTCCAACAATCGTTGTTGTTCATATGGATCCCCATTTGCCTTTCTATATGATATTCCCTCAGAGTCAAATTCCTTATAAAATAATTTCATTACTTTAGAAACCGAAGGAAAATCATCCCTCAATTTACCGTTAGTGTCCAACATTGTATACTTATGAGCATCTTCCTCAAATGTTAGTTGGAATTCTTTTTGTTTTCCTGAGATAATATCTCTAATCTCTTCCGCAATTTTATTTAAATCCATTAATCTTTTATTTCTATAAAGTATTCATTTATATTACCTCCCAAATCACACACATCTTGGTCTTTAGGTAATTTAACTATTTTTATTTTTTCATATAATTCACCACCATTTAATTCGTGGTAAAGTTTAATTGCACTATTCCATGCGTCCCCGTCCAATGCAATTATCACATTTCCTTTTGCGTTATTATAAACTTTATCAAATAACATTTCTGACATATGTTTACCCAACATTGGTATTGAGTTCTCTAAGAAAAACCCATCAAATACTCCCTCAACCAAGTAAATGTCTTTGTTCCAATCTATTAGTTTTTCATTGAAGATTATTTTATCTTTCTCGGCTTCGGGGTTTTTATATTTAAATTTAGTATGTGGATCCCAACTACGGGCAACATAATAATTTAATTCTCCTTTTTTATCATAAGAAGGTACGACAATTCTACCAATATGATTTCCTTTATCACAAAAACCAATACCATATTTTTCAATAATTTCATCTGTTATCCCACGACTCTGTAAATAATTATACGCCTGTCTTCTAACAGGATAAATTTTATGAGAGTCTTTAAATAACGTAAAACTTTCAGGTAACTTTAATTTTTTGTATTTTTTTTCTTTTACAGGTACGGTTTCTGGTTTTAAAATATAGTATAAGTTTTTTTGTTTTTTATTACCAAATTTATCAAATAACTTACCCAAAGATCCGTGAGTACCTTCAACATCACCACAAGACCAACATTTATAAACATTACTTATATAATTTATTTCTAAATTATGTTTGTTCATATCGTCATCACAAACGGGGCAATTGAACGATATTTGTCCTCGGTTACCGTAATGTAGCCCATGGTCCCCCAAAATTTCTTCTAATAATTCAACTAATGCCTCGTTTTCTTCCATTACCTAAAATATAGTCCAAATAATTAAGTTAATCAACTTCACAAGTTTTTTCAATTTTCTATATTTATTATATATAATATATTTATGCCAACAAACGTAACAATAACAAATTTAACAGGATCTTCACCTTATAACGTGTGGGTTTGTGATACAACTTTAACAACCTGTATTTATGTGAGTACATTTAATACGGTACCTTATACATTTGAGGTTCCTTACGTATACTCTTCTTTGACAGATTTTATTGTAAAAATTGTTGACAATAATAATTGTATAAAAACTAATACCATTACCGTATAATATGTGTGTTTTACTTGGAACGTTTTCCTACTCATTAACTAGATCTGAATTACTTTGTAATGAAATTACAACTATTTCAATTTATGGTAATAATTTAAACTTGGGATCCTCAATCTATTCAGATGAGTTATGTACGGTGTTGGCAAATAATGGATTTTATTCTGACGGGATTACTACATATACAGTTGGCGAAACAAGTGAAATGGGAACCATAGAAACCATAGAACCTTGTACCTGTAATATAGAATATTGTATCTCAGGTACAGACACGTATGACGATAACTATACGTTTAATGGATCTTATAACGGTTTCCCATATTATACAGGACAAAGTGGGAGTTATGTTATATACTATTCAACAGAGGAAACTTGTTGGTGTGTTTCTTCCGTATTAGATGGTCCTTGTGAACTTTTTGGTAAATCACCTTGTCGTAGTAGTTGTCCTGATTTATGTGAGACATTTTTTACTGAAGGATATTGTGTTGTAAGTACAACAACAACATATAATAGTTGTGATATAATTGATTTTGAAGCGTTATTTAATTGTGATGTTACCCCAACACCAACTGTTACTCCAACATTAACACCAACACCAACTCCTACAGTTACTCCGACACCATCTAACGTATGTAATAGTTTAGATTTTGTTGCCACAGGTATTACATATACACCAACACCAACACCAACACCTAGCGATACTCCAAGACCAACACCAACACCAACAATAGATTGTTTGGTTTCAGGTTTAGTTACATTTAATATTATTGATGATTACATAAGATGTTCAAATAGTAAGAAATTTAGGGATTGTTTTACGGGAATTGATTATTTTAGTATGGATCTGATCCTTATAAATGGTGAAATCCCTATACAAGGTTATGTTTATAAGACAATAATTAATAATGAATCTATTTGTGCAACTTTCTTAGGTTTGGTAGATAACATAAGTGGTGTTGATAAAATAGAATTAGTGTCAGAACTTGGTCCTGAAAATGAAGGTAAGTGTTTGGATTGTATTCCGAGTCCTTCAAATACCCCAACACCTACACCGACATCAACCCCAACACCTACACCGACAACTCCGGTTGGTTGTATTGAGTGTTCATCAATAACTAACTTACCTCAAGTCGGTAATTCAATTACGGTTAATGGTATAACAATTACAGGTAATGGAACAGGTACCATAGAAGAAGGAATACTTGGTGGTTTCTTGGGTTGGTGTCTTACGGGTCCTTTAATACAAAACGGGTTTTTATATTTAGGTAATGGTGTTTTACCTGTGAATTACCCATTCTCATATACTTTAACATTTAGTCAACCCGTAAATAATATAAGTTTAAGAATAAATGGTTATAATTATTTAAGTCCAACAAATTATGAAACCTTTGCGTTTACGACAAATTCAGGTAACCCATCTATTTCAAGTTGTAGTTATTGTTGCGCTAAAATTAATAGTAATAACATAGAGGCATCTCCTTGTCCTCAAACATCCCCTCAAGGTAATGTTGGTTCAGGTATATTCACCTTTACAACTTTGACACCATACACAACTCTTACAATAACAGGTAATGGAGCCGCGAATTGTGGGGGTACTGTTTTTGATTTATGTGATTTTTAACTTTTATGATAAAAAAAAATACCATCTAAAAAGATGATATTTAAAATTATTAGTATTTTAATAGATATTATTTCCAAATTTCTTTTGATTTCATATATCCAAGAACACAAGCATATGCGTCAGTTTGATCAAAGTTTTCTTTTTTAAGGGTATTGTTTCTTGTGTATAACCATTTTATTTGTGGTTCTCTTTTTGCAACTTTTTCCCATATCAACATCTTCTTATCAACGTCTTTTGGTAATCCTCCAAATAAAACATATTTACCTTTATCATTTTCTTTAACCAACTCAGGAAAAGCAAATTTCCTTGAATTGTATGTTGATATAAATTCAGGTACTATATTTAAAGTTTCATATATTTCTTTAAATATAAAACTGTTAAATCTTAATAAAGTTTGTACTGTATACACATTATTAGAGTTCATTAACGGTTCTTCAATAATAACACTAACAACCCCTAAATTTTTATATTGTATTAACTTTTCTCTAAAAATCTCACACTTAAGTAATAATTCTTTTAACTTTTCGTCCTCTTTTATTTTTGGTCTTGGGGATACATGTGTTAATTCTAACAATTGTTGCGATTGAATGTCAAATAACGCCCATCCTATTGTTTTAGTTGATATATCTAACCCCAAAACTTTTGGTGAATTTTTAATTTTTGCCATAAAATGTTTTATTAAAAAATAGTTTAAACTTAAAAAAGTTAAAGTTTAAAAGTCTACTTTAACAAGGTACTGTTGGATCCCTTGTCTCAATACTGGCGATTGTAATTTAGACATAACTAATATATCTTTATCTTCGTCTAACAATGCGATTTCGGTTATATAAGATTTTGTTCCTTGTTTCCAAGTTGGGTTTGTTGTATTTTGGAACTCCGTAAAATTTAAATTAATCTTATATTTCATCTCATATATTGTTGCCATAATATCAGACTCAAAAGACCCATAAAAATAGTATTCATCACCAAAATTTAAATCAGGTTCATCATTACCAATTTTTGTTAAATTAACGTAATTACCTAAATCATAATATGGTGCATTATCATATTGATCTTTAGTTATAACAAAGGTATTATTTGTTAATGCGTCTTGGGTAACTATTCCACCTAAATCACTTGTATAGTCAATTACTTTCCAATTTGATGGATTAGGTCTTTGACCTGTTACCACTTTTTGACAAACTATTTGGAAGTATTCCGCAAAATAACCTTTTGTGATGTCACAAGTTTGTGGACATATTGTTGTTGTTGTGGTGATTGGAGAATAAGTAGTTGTTGTGGTGATTGGAGAATAAGTGGTACTTGTGGTTGTGATTGGATAATAAGTGGTACTTGTTGTAGTGATTGGATAATAAGTTGTAGTTGTTGTTGTTATAGGATTTTCTCCCAAACAATTAAACTCTCTTCCAAATCTTACCGCCACGTTTTGTGAAACATTAGGACTACAATCATTATTATTACCAACTAATTTAACATAGTAATTACAATGTAGTGAATTAGTGCTACATGTTTTATTTGTAAATCTATAAGTTACATACATAGTTTCTCCATTACCTGTAAGAACCCCATCAGCGTTTAACGATGCTTGTCCACAAGTGTTTGGGGTTATTAACGATAGTTGTGGTGCTGGTAATGTAAAATTTCTATTTGATTTGTAAGACATTGCGGCGATTACCTCTTCATCATCAATAATAATTAATTTACTATCAGGGAATACTTTACCAATTCTATTAGGTAGTCCATTTTTATTTTTATTATTATCCCAAAGATGATAATATCTAATCCCAGGATTATTCATATCATCATTTTTAGTTGTTTGTACATATCTTACTTGGAATAGTTCCTTCCCATCAAATCCTGGAGGATCTACCCAAAACGTTTGTCCAAAACAACAATCAGGATTTTTATGCCACATTAACCATGGTATATGTAGTCTAAAATTTCTTGCTTGACCTGTCGTATCATCAAGATTTGAAGGATCATAAGGTTCTAACGCAAATTTTTCACCATAGAAGAAATCTATGGTTTGATTAGTGTAGTGTATAATCGCAATCGCCTTTTGTTCTTCAGGTTCAATATCAACAACTTCACCTAAAGAGTTATAGTAGAATGTATCTGTTGTCTCAGCGCTTAAAGTGTTATTAATAAAAAATGTCTGACCTGAATTTGAATTGTACCCAAAGTATTCTTTAGATCCGATATAATCTACAGATCCAAAATATTCATACCCTTCATATTTTGTTGGTAATAAACCAGCAGGATTTTCAGTCCATGGAATGTTCATATTCCAAACTTTTACATCAAACTGATCAGTATCACATATTGATTCAAAATCAATTACCTGTTCACCCCAATGTGGGTTTGGTGTTAGACTATCATATATAGATGTCATGTTTGGCGGATAAATTAAAGTTCTCGCATAACAATGACTAATAACGGTACCACAAAAATCAGGAGTATTTCTATCTAATGTTATAGTATCTTCACAAACATCAACAATTCTATATGTTAATATCTGATAACAAGAATTCATAGAGATCACACAATTAGGTGGTGGTGGTGCCGGACACAATCTACTAGGGGTAGGTGTCAAACATGGTGTTTTAGTTGGTGTAGGAGTAGGTGTTGGCGACTCACAAGGATTATAATTTTTAGTAACGGTTGGTGTTGGTGTTGGTGTAGCGGTTTGAGATGACGTTGGTTCCGGTGTAAGTGTTGGAGTTACACTTGGGGTTGGTGTTGGTAAATTAATACAACTACAGTCATACTCCCCAAAACCATCATAATAAATTGTTATAATATCACCTATAGATGGTTTATTTAAATTTGTATAGTTACATCCAGAATATATTATTTGTACTTTATTTGACCCACTTAATGTGGACATATCTATGACATAATTAGAACTAACAACATACTGATCATTAGTTAATGCACTCCAAACTATTGTGTCGGCGGTGGTATTACCCGTAAAAAAACCTCTTAATGGGGCTCTATTATAAACAGGTTCAACAACAGAATCCATATATGGTATACCATATGTTGACCCACTAGATCCATCAACATAATAAGGATATTTAATACTTTGTCTATTTGACTCAGGTACCCCCGCGGAATTTTGTGTATTGAACGCAGGTTCTAACACAAATAAATTATTGTAATTATAATTTGACGGTAATTTATCGTACGATACTTCACTATCCCCTACTTGGAAATACGCAATCTTAAAACTACCCTGTGATAATTTTTTTCTACCTGTGTCAGTAACTCTAGTATTAACTAACCCTGATGTATTTTTAATTATATATGCCATTTAAATTATAAATATTAAATAACTTTTTTTATTTGTTAAAAACTACCCTTGTAACATTGCAACAATTGCAATTAATTACTTGTAAATTTTTTAAAGTTAATGTCAAATCTTGACTACCATTATAACATAAAGTTTTAACATCGATATTTGGACTAATATTACTCATAATATATCCGATTACCGTGTCTCCACTTTCAATGGTTAAATTTTGCCATTCTTTTATTTTAATTATTCTATAATTACTACCAATACATGGCCTTTGTAAGTTAGTAACTTGGGTGTTTTCACTAAAATTTGTGTATTCACCTATATCTATATTATTAATATAGACTTGTTCCGTATAATTTTGTACAACAGAATTTACTTCTGGTCCATAATTTAAAACATTTTGATAAACAAGGTCAAATTTTAATTTTATATTATTTGTTAATTCAGGATTACAAACAATACTAAATTCTCCATTAGTTTTATTATAATTTAATGTAACAAAATACTGTGTGGATTTATTTTTTGGTATTATAACTTCCTTAGTTGTTTCTGATTCTTCACTATCGACAACTTTAACAACATATTTACCTTCACATAGATTTTCAATTATGTTTCCAAGTTGTTTTTTATTATTTAAAAAATATCTAAAAGGTGCAACCCCACTAAAAGTATCAATAATTAAAGATCCATCACATTTACAAGAACTGTTTTTTATGTTAACACTATAATCAACTATCACATTATTAACACAATCTCCTGTTGTAATTCTAATATTTTTTATTTGTTTTGGGGGTCTTGATCCTAAAATTTGCCATCCAGATAATGGAATATCATTTGTTGTGTAAGTAAAAATAAATGTATTTTCAACTCCACTTAAAATCCATTGATTTGTATCTCCAGTATACCAAAATATTACATACCCGTTAGAATTAACCCAACTATTTTTTCCATTAATTTCGTTTGATAATTCAAAACTATAAGTTTCAACTTTTCTAACGTTATTCTCTAATACTTCAGATAAAAGACATAATTCCATACTATCCATATTATACACAATCCCCTAAAGTAGATTCGTTTATTTTATATGTTACAGATGGATTGTTAATCCAATTTTCGGTAATAGTACTATTTGGATAATTAGAAGAATTACTTAAATATGAATAAAAAGAACCTGAAGGTCCTGCAGTTGGGGTAAACGTTTGCCAAAACTCCCACCTATTATTAACATCGTCCCAAAATATGTATCCAATTAATGATGGTGGTGAGGTTATAGGATTATATAGTTCATAATAAAACTTATTATTATATGTTCCGGCAATATAACCATTACTTGTGATTATTATAGGTGTTGTTTCATTTTTAACCACATTAAAACACATATTTGTTGGTGGGTATTGACATACACCATATGAAGTTAACATATACGTAACTTCTTCATTGACCCAATCAACAGTATTATCAACAGGGAAACTATTTGTTGACGGTAAATACGCAAGTAGTAACCCTCCACCTAAAACTAAAGTCATTTCCCATCTATTTAATGTTGAGTTCCACCAAACGTAAGCGTTTCCTCCAATACCCACTAAAGTATAGTAGTACTTACCATTATAGAGACCTGTTGATGATATAGTTGTATATATCGGACCCAAAAATTCATATTCAGTTGTAAAACAAATGATTGGTTCTGGAGTTGCGGATGGCGTTAGACTAGGTATTGGCGTTGTTGTTGGTGTTAAAGTAGGTGTAGGTGTAATAGTAGGTGTCGGAGTAGGTGTTGGTTTTCCTGTAGGTGTAGGTGTTGGTAACGCCGTAGCAATTAAAACACATGTGGTATTAACAACAAAATCACCATAAGAATCTGTTATTGTAACAGGATATTCTCCAACCCCTAAATTTGTAATTGCCGGTGCCACATTTCCGTTTTCCCAAGAAATTGTATATGGTGGTGTTCCTCCCGTAACTCCAACCGCAATAGATCCATCAAAAGTTGTAACATTTGTCGGTTCTTTACTAAAGCATTTAGCTCCCATAGGAAATATTGTGAGAACGTCACATTCATTTCTTGGTTCAATACTTGGTTTTGGTCTATCAGGTGATGGCACTTTCTTTTTTATTTATAAATACAATTATTTGTCGTTTTCAATTAAAGATTTCATAACTTCTATATATTTGATTGTTGAGCTATTAACTTCAACATAATCAACATGTTTTGGATTATTTCTTAGTTTTTCAATAGGATCAACATTTATATACTCACCTTTATAAAATTTAATTCTTTTAAGATTGTCCGTTACTCCTGCCATATGTAATATTGGTTTTTTTTCGTACACTTGTATTGGGTCTGTTGCCCAAGAAAAATCCAACTCTTTTGTTATTTTTGTTTCATTACCATTTAACCAAAGATTCCAAAGTAATGACCACATTTCTGCAGTCCAAAATTGGATCTCTCCTGGATTTATTGGGAATCTTTTTTGATAATCTAACATTTGGTTATACAAAGGAGTACAATCGTCATATATTTTTTTCCACAGATTATGATCTGTATTTTTGATTAGGTATTGACCCCCACCCGAATTTTCTTGATTACATTTAACACAATCAACACTAACTCCAATAACATCAACCATTTCTTGTAATAATTGGCCTTTTTCAGATGTTGGGTGATTTTTTTCATATCTATTACAACAATCCATAATATAATTGTAACCTATATAACCAATTGTGTCTGAAAGATATGTCATATCATCATCCAATAATAGATTAAAATTAGGTAAATAATTAAATATAATATCGGCATCGTGTAGAAAAAATAACTTACCAAATTCAGGATATTCCTCTAACCATTTAGAGATTAGGTAAGGTTTGACGCTTGGTATATACGTTTTTACGTCTCTATTATCCTCATAAAAATGAACATTTATTCCGAACTCTTTTAATTTTAAGGCATCTTCAGTCGGGGTTTTAGATCCGTGTACCATTGCAAAAATTACATGAATATTTTTTGGGTTAACTCCTTTCTCTATAAAATTGTGAACATAGAGTTTAATTTGCCAATGAAAATACGGAACATCGGGTTGTGCGGTTACAAATACTATATTATCCATAATAGAAATATATCCTAAAACAAGATAAAGTGAATTTAATAAATTTTATTTACTATGAATATATCAGGGTTAATTGAGTTTAACTCACTATTAGAACTCCATTGTTCGGTTACATCAAAAGTGTTACTTAAGGTAATATCAAATGTTGTACAATCAACTATTTTAAATATTTCACAACCTAACGAATCAATTAGTTTTATACCAACCGCAGGTGCGGTATTAAATTGTGGTGGTATTGTAATTACTATTGTTGGTGGTTGTGGTGGTAATACATTTGCAACTAAAACACATTGATTACCATAAACATCACATACAAACACATTATATGATGTAAAAATAAAACTTGTTGTTTGTATTTGTATCTGTGCCATTATATAAAGTAACTTGGATCTATTACGTTAGGGATTCCTCCGATATTCTCATAAATTTTAATTAGTGGATTTAAAGGGGGTGAGGGTATTGGACTAGTTGACAAATCATATGACCATATTTCAAAATCACCGGTAAAGCTTGTTATTCTGAATTCATAATACGCCATATACCAAGTATAAGACCCAAGATTAGTTGAACCACCTGAATTTACCAAATTAAAATTTGATAGGTCACATGTTTCCGCACTTAAGGATGGTATTATTGTTAATGGTGATCCAGAATATGGTATTGTTTGATTAACGTAGTTTGGTATTTGGATTTGGTAAGCTTGTGTAGATGCGGTAATGACAGAATTATTAACATATAACTGTCTCCATCTAAAAAAGGGATGTTCTAATTTTGATCCTGTATTAGATGTAAAAAGTATATCATTTGTTGTTCCTGTTGAGGAATCATTTACTAAATTAACTATTCCGTTAGTAAACCCACTACAACCAACATCACAACTTCCCCATGTTAATGAATTTGTTATTGTTGGCATTGTAATTGACATTGTCCATGGACCAGTTCCTCCTGTTGTTATTGTTGCAGATGGATGTATATTGTAATTTTCATATCCTGTTAAATCACCACATTGTGTTGATCCTGTTGCCAATGGTATTCTAAGGTTAAAAAATCTATAAAAATCAACATCTAATGGGTTTGTTGGGTTTCCAGAATATGAAATATACATACTATCCCAAGCAAAATTATAATGTTCTAAATCAGAATATATATCAAATGTCATTAATATTAAACCCTCACCAAGAACTACAGATTTTTCATATGTTATTGTGTTTGTATTTGGAACATCACAATTTGGGGTATATGTTTCATTATATTGAGCCCCACATTCAACTATGGGATTATAATACATTACCGAGGTTGTTATTGGGTATGGTACGGTATTATATATAAAAGGAACTATAGAGTCATTATATTGTATACCATCTATTTGCCCAAAAATCGGATTTAAATATCTGTAAATATCACTGTCATTACACCCAGATAATGTAAACTCCACTCGATAACCATCACATGGATAAGTCTGATTAATTATTGATGATTCAATAATTTTAATTGGTGGTATTGTTGTATCATAACATAATTCACAATTAAAAGTTTCTAAACATTCACATAATAATTCCCAATTTGTGTTATTATTAATAGGGTTTGGGGTTATTTCTATTTCTAAGTAATCCCCATTATTTACTGTAATAGCCGTTAGGCACAAAACTTTTGGAAAAAAAGTACTTACATTTGTATTTTTTATAGTTTTTGGTGTTAGTGATAGGCTAAAGTCTGTTGCCGTTTGATTAGTTCCCATACTTATATACTCTAAAACTATAGGGTCGGAATATGAACTACCAAAAAAAGTTATTTTTAAATCGTCATAAATTTGTTCTCCCTTAAATGAATAAGCAAAATATGGTTTTAATGGGTCCAAAGCAAACGTTGTTACAACAGGTTGTGGCGTTATACTTGTGGTTGCACTAAAACTAAACCCGTGAGAATAATAAGGATTTGTGGTACCACTACCATTAATACATGTTAACGCATCAACATCAACCACAGTTGAATTAAAACAATTAAGGTCTGTATATTCCGTTCCGTTTAATTTAATTTTCTGTATTACAGGGGTATAAATTCCCGCAACTATTGGCACTTCACTTGACCCTGTTAATGGATGTGTATATAGATAATCGCCAATATAATCTGTACCGTATCCTGATGTAAAAGAAACTGTTGTACTTCCAACTCCAGGTCCGTACCATCCAATAACATAATCCGTCACACTAGGATCACAACTTGCGGTTATTGATCCAACAGAAATTACCCCTATTGGGTTCGTATCATAAAAGTCAAACCCAATATCACAACTCTGACAAATAGGGTTTAATGTTGTTGTAGATGTTGTTGTTGTCCCTTGGAAAGTTTGACAGTACTCGCAATTTGCGGCATCTATAATTTTAACCCCAAAAGATGAATATCCACTATATGGTCCTGGAATTGTTATTGTTGCGGGTACAGAACTAATCGTATCAATTAAAGTACAATCAATATCGGGACAATCTCTACAAACATAAACATCAACAGGGTATGTTACTTGTGATATATTTGTTATATTAACTTCTAAAGGCATATATTAGACATATTTAATTTTATTTTTTAACAAATTCCAGTGTTTACTGCCGACACAAAATTAGGTGATGAACTTGTCGGTGTTATTGTTGAACAATGAGTGAACGTTCCTCCACTTAAAAATGTAGTTTCATTTGATGAACCACAACTATATGTGGTGTATGAACCTCCACCACTAAAGATGATTTCCCATTCATAACTTATACATGACCCAGATGAACCTAATACTGAACCCATACCACTTAGTGGTTGTAAAATAGGCGTGGTTAATGAACAAGTGTGTCCCGTTCCAAAAAGAACTGTTATAGTATCTGACGAAAAAGTATCACAACTTGTATAGTCAAAAATTGCTAAATCCG
>Ga0181355_1000762_pt1 | contig 14000 bp, 10 predicted proteins | sample Fa13VDMM15DN_FD_130099 | JGI IMG/M metagenome (GOLD analysis project Ga0181355, IMG submission 130099) | Freshwater viral communities from Lake Michigan, USA - Fa13.VD.MM15.D.N | ecosystem: Environmental > Aquatic > Freshwater > Lake | place: USA: Michigan | collected 2013-09-23 | reverse complement strand
TTCTGGTGGTGTCCAATTGCTCATATATTATTTTTTAATGTAAATTTTACCATCTGGTCCTTTCATCTTACCTCCAGCAGGAAGTTTTTCCCATGCTATTTGAAATTTAACTTTAGCTCTTTCGGCAGCGACATCTGCTTTTGTTTTTACTGTTTTACCTTTTGCTGTTTTAGCTCTTGATGCCGTAGGATGAGTCTTCTTAAAATCGTAGTTTTGTTGCATACGTTGTTGTTGATAATCTAACGCTCTGCCATGCTTCATGTTCTCTTGAGTCAACTTATCGTTGTATCCTGCATTTGCTGCTGATGATAATCCTTCTGTTACTGTATCTAAAAAATATTGTTGTAACTTAGGGTAATTTTCAGGAGCATACAATTCTTGAGGTATTTTGTTTGTATCGAATCCAGGTATTAAATCATCGTTTATTAATGATAGTATACTATCTCTACCGCCTTCTTGTATTAATCCCTTAACCTGATTCATTACTAAATTTCTACGTTGTGTACCCATAGGTTCTTTGGTTTCGTACATTGTATTTGCCAGCTTTAATATCTTGTCAGCAGTGCCAAAGTCTTTAACCGCATGAGAAGCCATGGCTGAATACGGAGAGTACTGACCATCTAAACCAAAATTTAGGGTGCCATCTTCGTTAATCTTCATATCAAGATCGCCTCTGTATAGTTTACTTACAGCGGAAGCTTTGCCATTCACAACATCGCTTTTTGACAATGCATTGTTATCAAAATCCTGTATGTAACCTACTTGATTTTCATTAAATGAATCTACTTGATCTGCTAGGGTTTGCATAGCTTGGTTAACGCCATTCATTGTAGCAACATGCTCAAAATATTCCGGAGAGTCAGAGCGTAATCGGCTAACACGCATTGCAGCATCGGCATATTTAGATCGTAGATCAATTAGGTATGAATTAATCTTTTGTTTTGAACCAACAGGTAAACCCAATTTAGCTCCACCTGTATTAAGTTTTTCTATATAAGCAGCTGTGCTCGCATTATCATCTTCAGGAAGTGGTGTAGGAACTTTACTTACTTCATTTGGTAATTGATCTTCAGCCACTGTGTTATTTACTTCTTCCATTATTATATTTGTTTATTTTCCAAAGAATTTCTCTGCTCCACCAGCAAGTGTTCCAACTCCACCCATTATAGCCGAAGTAGCTGCTTGCCTCGCTGCGTTTGCGGCTCCTAATCTATTTTGGGACATACCTAATAATGTTGATGTTTTTTCTTTTTCGGCCTCTCTGGAAGCTTCCTTACCAGCTAATTCTTGTGCTTGTATATTTGTTGCTGCTGCTTGGAAGTTTGACTGAGTAGCAGCCTCCTGGTTGCCTATTGATACACTAGCTGATTGTGCATCAGCTGAACCTTGATTTGCCATAGCTTGTGCCATAGCAGCAATACCGCTGCCTCCAGCAGCTTGATTCATACCACCCATTATATTTGCTTGAGTCTGCATTTGTTGCCCTTTCGTAAACTCAGCTTCCTTTAAATTAACAGTAGAATCTTCATACATATTTTGCTGATTAGCATATATGTTAGAAGTGTCTAGATTGTTAAACCTAGCCATATTATTTTTATAATCAGCTTGTGCAGATCTTTGTTCTCTCTTTCTTTTACCGCTGCCAATCATTCCGGATGCAATCCCGACCAATCCTTGTACTCCAGTGCCTATAGCACTTGCCATTCCTGCTGCCATATTATATAATTATTATATTGTTATTACTATTATTGTTATAATCACGCGCTATTTACTACTCTCAAATACTTCAGAGGCAACAGAATACATTTCAGACTTATCAGTAGAATCATTCCTTAATTGTACCTCTGCATAATACCCTGTTAAAGCATTTATGTTAGTTTCATTGTCTTTACTAAATAATATAAAACTACTAGTTGTTGGACGTATTGTAGAAGTAGATATGTTTACCGTAATAGAGTTTACAGTAACCGCAGTTATGTCACCTATCAGTACTATATTTACTCCGTTAGGGTCGTTTGTGTAGTATGCAACATCTCCTATTTGCACGGATACATTTATAGGTGATGGAAAGTTTAAAGTTATTGAAGCCATGGTCTTATGTATTTATATAAATTAAATTTATGGATATGATTCAAAAGTTATAAGTGCAACTTTTGTAGTTCTATTATAGGTTATTGAACCCATCTTTCTTTTTGGATCAATACCAGTTACCCCAGCATTACACACTCCGGAAATAACAGTTATTGGAGCTGAATTTGTTGCGGGGTCTGATGGTGTGCCATCACTTATATATCTATTTGTTGGTGTTCCCGGTGGTATTGGCGGCAATACATAATTTGTAATGTCTCCTCCTATAAAAGTTTCATATTTTATATTTATTGGGTACGGCTCAGTTGGCACTAGAATACCATCTTCTTTTTGCGAATGCCAGCCAGCATATAGTTCTACTATTATTATATTTTCATCTGGATCTAAAATACCACTATCTTCAAGATTTTTAAAGTTTATAACAACTGATTCTCCAAAAGAACCAGCTACCGATTGGCCAGCGTCATCACCTCCAAAAACTAAATAAGCGGTATTTATAGTCGTGCCGCTTGGCACTACAGCATCATCGCCCGCGTTACCTGTGCCACAGCCAACAACGCCTGTATCTGGAATAAAACCGGCTATAGTAGCTGATGTAGCCCCTGTTATTGTGCTACTTGGATATTTCAAAGTACTGATAGTATCCAAATCATAATCATAAACAATCTGCGGAGCTGGAAGAGGTGGATTTGTAGGTACGTTATATTCGTATGTTACAATGATATAATCAAAAGGGCTGAGTAATATTTCGCCAAATTGATAAAGGAATATAGGATTTTGTTGCGCAAATCCAGCGGATAAATCGCCCTCTAAAAGTATAGAATAGAATGCATCAACCAAACTAACTCCCACGCTTATACCAACGGTAAATTGACCGCTGCTATCTAATACACCACTAGTTGTAGTCCCGTAAGGTATTAATCCTGTTATTGGGTCTCTAGGCCCTGTTTGCAGTATAGGTGATGCACATGTTAATTCCCAATTAGCCCCAGCACCGCCGTATATAATTAATGTTGATAAACCACCTATTAATGGCATTGAAGTGTTGCTTATTGAATAACTTGTTATATCGGATGTTGGCACGTATATTTCTGAAGCTATTGCTTTTAAATTAAACGTATTACCTAAAGAATCGTAGTTTGGTGTTAAATAATTAATAGAATATTCTCTGCTAACTATATTATCATTTATATCAAAATAATCAGTGTGAGCAATATCAAAATTAGTTGGGTCGCCTGATACTTGTCTTAATGTTGGTGCTACACTAAAAAAGTAACCAGGATCCGCTATTATGGTTTCATTATAAACTATAACATCTGTGTTGTAATTATTAGATGTATCAAAAGTAAATGGATTTACACCACTATCAACATAAGCATTGGTAAGTGCGGTGTATATAACCGAACCGGTAACTCTAAAGTTTAAAAGTTGACCTGCTCCATTTATACATAATGGAATATCTACGTCTTCATCCGGCATTACAAATCCGGTATCAAATGTTAACGTGAGTATTACATTAGCGCCGCTTTGTGTAAAAACAGCGCTAGTTGTATATATAGGCGGGTACTCTAAAGAAAATTCAGTGTAATCTAAAAAGTATCCATTAAGCGGTGATATTACTAAAACCGCTGTAGGGTGTATTAGATACACAATAGAATCCTCTTCTACATTATTGTATGTAACACTCGTTATTGTATAATTTGTTGGTAAAGTCGGCATATTGAATTATTTTTTATTTAGCAGTCAGGGTCAGCATAAACACGTATAGCAAATCCAGTTGTTAGTACATCTCCAGTTATTGATGATGGTCTTCCTATACCTTGAACAGCAAATTCCTGAGTGTTTACATTGTTATCGCAATTTGTATTAAAGAAAGTTTTTAATCCTTTTATGTAATTAAAGAATTTACCTTCTTTCTTTATAAATTCTTTTACTTGTCCTTCTTGCAGATCAGTTGCAACATAATTAGCATACCACCCTTTTTTTGTTGAAAAACTAGTAGGTGTAAGATTATTTGCTTGTATCTCTGCAATTGAATAATTACGTGCTCCGCCAATAGAATAAACATATTCACGTTGTCTAGATCCCGTATAGTTCAATGTTTTGAAACCTTTAACCATTTCAGGACTTTCGTTTATTAATACATTAACGGAACAGTCATATTGTACACCATAAAAATTATTATACAATGTTGTACTCGTGTTATGATCCCATATTCTACCGTTTTTAAACGTGTAAAATGTAGAGTTCAAAGAACATCCGGCTTCCTGTATAAATGACATTCTACTAGTCCAACCATCGGCATTTTCTTTAAAAGTAACTGTTGTTTGAGGTACTAATCCACTAAGTACATAATCAGAACAATCTGGATTTGTTCTATCAAATTGGCCTGTAGCAAATAATGCTTGCCATTTTTCTGATAATGCACTTAATGTTAAATTATAAGAACTATTGCTATCGTTAAAACTACCAACTAGAGTATCACATAATGGTAAATTGTCAAAAAAGAAAGCTGACATACCTTTATCGCCAATTGGCTCTAGGCCATCTCTTGATAATCTCAATACAGTACCTCTTGATTTATCTGTGAAATAAGTTCTAAACCCATAACTAGCTAAAGATTCAGGATTCTTTGATATTCCAAATTCACCAACGTACGGTGTAACCTGGCCAAGGACATTGTTACTTGCTGTTAATTGAGCATTACCATCTGCATTGTATAGAGCATCTTTACTAGCAATTATATTTAATATTTTATCTTCACAAAATGTTACAAGATCCGTATCTCTAGATAGGAACGCTTGTATACTACCGTAGTACGGATTAAGATTTTTTGTTATGGTATCTGCTTGCACAAATTGATTCAGGTTATTTACACCTGAAATAGAATTAAAAATTCCAGAATATATTATACCGCCTAACTTAACTTCTTCTTGATATGGAATATCTAGTGTAGATGAAACAACAGGTCCTTTATCTATAGTTGGAGCATTGTAATCATCTCGTATTCTATTTGATTCTACACCATTTCCGTACGAAAAGCAGTTGAACCATGATAATGTTTTTACATCACTCACGTCGTTTATATCAAATGCATCAGAAGCTTGGTAGAATAATTTTAAATCAACCGATTCTTTAGGTTCTGTTTCAAATATAGCAGGGTTTGTAGATGATAATATAGAATTACCGCTAGGATTAACCTCTGTAATAGCTTGTACATCTACCGGGGTCCAAGTTTCAGCAAACGGTTTGTTTAATACAATAGCGCAATATACTCTTGAATTTGAAAACAAAGACCTTTGTTTATTGAATACATCTCTATCGCCTCTTCTACTCTTATTAATTCCAGTAGACTTTGACACTCTGTATACTTGGCTAACTTCACCGCTAGGCCCTATAAACCTAAGACTTGTTCCAAGTCTGCTAAAGTAATTAAATAGTAATGCTCCTACATTATCTAATGTTGGATCATTAACACCGTCGGAGTTTGTTTGTGGAAATCCCGCTATTACGTATGAAACATTTCTACTACCAAATGTCGGGGGTTGTCCACGGCCTAGATCTACACCAGTTCTCCAGTCTATAGCATCAGCGCTACTGTTCTCTACGAAAGCATGTGTTTGAGTAGCGTCCCCTCCTCCAAATCCAGGTATAACACTAGAAATAGCCCTGTCTGATAAGGTAGCGTAAACAGGTGCTTTATTTGTAAACGGATCTATAACATTAGTTTGTAATAATGTATCTAAATTTATTTTAGCAAAAAATCTTCCTTCAAATTCTGGTAAGTTTTCTACTCTTTTTTCTATTATATTTATTGTTATAGGTGATCCATCAGGCAGTGCGTTTAAGAAACTAGCATCGGCGCCTAAAAGTTTTTCTAATTTAAAAGTATATAAATTAGTTCCATTTGGTCCACCACTAGCTATCTTATATGAGTCTGTAGTAAATGCTCCGTCTGATATTGTTATATATCTACTAGAGTCTATTCCAGTAAAGAAATTATTGTTTTGCGTGCTACTTGGCCCGGTGACGGTGAACATAATAGCATTCTCCACAGGTTTATCATACGATAAAGTTGTACATACTGCAGAAGCAATATTTACATTAGTGCTAGCTACAAAAATAGGCACCTCTGAATTTATCGCTAGTACTTTATATCTATTTCTAATTGATACAGGAACATCACTATTGTGCTGTTTCTTTAATATTATATAATCCTCAACTTGTAGCTTGTTCCTTTCGGATGAAGGAAATGACAACCATATATTACCATCTTCTGCAGGATAGTATCTGTCTAATGCTAAATTATAATATTCATTAGATACTTCTTTTACAAAATATTTAAAGTGAGTTGCCCATGCAGGTGGGTTCCAGCTAGAAGGTACTAACGCTTGTAATGACGTTGAATTTTTAGAATCAATTATTTGTACTATAGATGCCGATGCGTTAGAAGAGAATACCGGTGTTTCTCTACCATATTCATCAAGTAAGCATAGGCCTATTTGATAAGTACGTATGGATTTTAAAGATGGCATAGGTGTACCTATTGGATGCGTAAGAAGATCTCTAGTATTTAATGATAAACTTACCACTATATTTGGTGTAGTTAGATCATACTGTTGTGTATAATTACCGAACATTAATCTATTAGCAACTATCTCTTGAGCCTTCGCTTTCCTAGGCACATTGTCGTAAGGTCTTAATAATTGCAGACTCTCTAGCGCAGCGCCTATTATTTCATTTGTAACAGTATAGTCAGGAACTAATCCATCAACTCTTTTTAATTTGGCTAATGAATATATGCCTACAGCATTAGAAGTTTTGTAAAGTATTTCAACTTCCGCAACGTCGTCATTACCCCAATCTATATTATTCAATATAAGTTTTCTAACATTGTTAGTCATACCTGTATTATATCCATTAGACGATAGGTATTTAAACTCATCACCTAAGAATACAACATTTGTAAACGGAGCAAATGCTGAAACGTTGTTATTACTATACTTCCATCTGTATGAAAACCTAGGAAATATCAAGTTATATAAAGGACTAATCTCATCTAATAAAACTTCCCATACATAAGGATTCAATCCTCTAGGTAAGTTTGATGGTATAGACTGTATTTGACAAATTAATGTACTACCTAATAATAGTTGTTGATTACTATCTAAAGGACCTTCAACTAATAATCTTATACTGTATTCTGTAGAAACTAAGTCTGGACCTACTATAGTGGTCCTTAATGTTATGGTATCTTGGTTTCTAAAGTTACCCGCCATGTTAGTTATAATTGTTACCTTGCCATTTAAACCTGCTGGATAAAAACCAGGAGCTGCTGCAGAATATGCGCTAAATGTAGGCAATGGAGCTTCCTCCCCAGGTTCACCAATTGGATCTGGTATATAAGTGAAGTTTAATGTTGAAAAACCGTTTACATTAATTATACCGGGGTATACTGTTGTTACAGGTGTAATACCTGTTCCTAACCCACCTCTATTAGAAGGACTAGCGTCTACGCCTAATGCAGTTAATGGTTTTTTCTTTATTGTAGTTATATCTTGCTCCTCAAAGTTTCTACCATATATTTGAGTATGCGTCAGAAAATTAGGAGTATTTAAGGCTTTAAATTCATTTATATTAAAGGACTTAGGTTCTGTTTGATTATCTGTAAATAATAATATACCTTCTATTATATTTATACCGGTGATTAAGTAATCTTTACTAAACTTTAATATGTTTTCGGTATCAACTAATATAGGTGTAATAACATCTTTTGATTGATCGTACTCTGCAATAGCGCTTACCTCATCTGAAGCTATAAACCAATATAATTTTTCTGTAGTATTATCAATTATTTTACCAACACATATTGGATTAGTTAAAGCATTTATGTAACTTGTAGTCCATGGTGTAAATACACCTGTAGATGCATTATAACCTTTATTAGATCTTTCAACATTAGCACGTATATTTTGTAGTGTACCTATATCAGATCCATCTGAATCGGTTATTTCTAAATTTAGAGCATCACGATATTCGCCGTTAGGTACTAAACGATCATCATAATCCTTATTCATTTTTCCCGCAGTAAAATTATGTAATAACTCTGCCATATACTAGTGCTTTATGTGTTTTGATTTGTTACGCATTACCTGCGTTATCTCTTCAATTTTTATATTTGATAATCTTATTTTTGCATTACGTCTTGCTGCAGCAAATTCTTTTTTAAATCTTGCTACTAAATATTCAGGTGTATTAGATCTTGTTGATAATACAGCATGAGCTATGTAAGCATATATAGCTGCTTCAGCAAATTTATGAACAACCATTTCTCCATCTGTGGCTAAACCGTCGCTTATATATTTTATTGTTATAATCTTACCGGCTATATCAGAACTAAAGTGTACTATATTCTTTATCTTATCAATATAGAATGTACCGTTAGTCTGCATGTTCTCTGGATTTGATCCATAACGTCTGCCATAGTTTTGTACAGCCATTATATCCCAATTGTTATAGTTTTCTTCTAATGTAGGCACACCAGACGAAGCAATAAATCTTTTGGATGTTTCAGACTGATTAGCATATAATATCTCACCATTGTTGTCGTATGTGTATTCATACTGGCTATCCTGTAAGATAGGTTTTGGATCACTTGTTTTTATCGCTGGATATATTACTCTTTCTATACCTTGACTATCTGTCCATGTAAATTTAACATAGTTAACATAGTCTTGAGGTAATACCATATACAATTGTGGATTAACCTCTATTTCTAAAGATTTGGTAGATGGTAATGTATCGAAAGATAATTCTTGTATTCCACGTTGAGCGTGGTAAGCTACATCAGTACGTTTTAATTTCGATATTAATTTATCCTCTCCAACATAAGATATAATGAAATTATTTATTATATCCTTTATAGGTATGAATTGATAATTCCCATAATCCTCATCAAGACTATTCCATACTCCATCAGGTCCTAAATAGTATTGTTCATTAGTTTCGTTTATGAGTGCCATATATTATGCTTTTTCTTGTTGAGTATTCATAGTAGTTTCCTGTGTACCTATTTCATATACATCAGGTTGTTTTATAGCTATGCCAGATAATGTTAATATATTCATTACCAAATCAGTTTCTTCCGATGCGTGTAGTTCGAAATCCTGTGAATTTGTTGCATCATATAAAGCTTCTCCATAAACCATTTGATAAACCCACTCTACCTTAGCTGGCTTCTTAATATAATTACAGCTAATATCGTCAATTAAAGTTGAATTGCCATACGCTTTTATGCCATTGGTATCTGCATAATAGATAGGTCTAACATTCTTTGGCTTAGTTAATGGAGATGAGTTTATATATAGAAATTCATTTTTATTAATTCTTTCTACTTCTATTTCCTCATTAGAGACTACTCCAAATGGATTTGTTGTTGTGTTAGTATATATGATTGTACCAAGTCTGTACAAGTTGCCTGGCAATATGAAGTATCCACCTGTGTACGTCATTGCGGACGTTGTTTCAAATAGATTTATTTTCTCATTAAGTAATGTAAGCATATCAGAGTACTCTGTACTATTTCCTGCTACTCTACCAAATTGATTTATATCATAAAAATATTGTTCAAATATATCCAATTGAGCCTGGTTGGCAAATAGATTAAACTCTTGAGGCGTAATATACCCTCTTTGTTCTTTATTGAGTATACCTAATACTCTTTGGTAAACAGTATCTACACTTACAGCCATAGTTTTTTTTATTATTTATAGTAAAATAGGCCACCATTACAGCGACCTATTACTATAAAATGGTGACTATTTAAGTCGTTTTTCTATATTTTTGTAAACTTCCATTCCTTCATCTGTTTTAAACCATGCTGCTAATGCAGAGTATGGATGTTCGTCAAATGGAACAGTCATTAATTTTCTTCTTGTTTCTCCAAAAGTAAATGTTCTTTGATCTTCGGAAAGTTGTATCAATCCCGCTTCAGTAGCTCTAATACCAACGTTTCTTAACGATACGTTTTCATCATTCGCTAACTCTAAAAACAATATAGGATTTCTTTTTGCAAACACTAATAAGTCTCTTTTTAGTTCACTAGATGTTAGTTCACTAACTTTACTTCCAAACTCTGATCTTAATACAGCTTCTGCATGATCAATATCAAGCCCTTTAGCACATATAAGCGCTTCAATTTCTAAGTTTATCCATTCTAAGTCGTCAACTGAATCTTGTTCAGCATCATACTCTACATACGCTTGCCCTTTTAATGGGTGGTAAATGGATAATAATTTTTGTAAATTTTGTTGTTCTTTTGGTACTCTAAGTATACCCTCTCTAAATGCAATTCTACCTAATGTTGATTCACCCTTTTGTTCGTCTGCAAATACGCTTTGCTGATTGGTTGCATACCTAAGTTCTCTTTGATATTTTGAGTCTGGATCATAATATAATAGAGGGCTCACGGATGAGTGTTTACCTGATATTGTAAAAACTAACGGTTGCTTTTCATCTACTAATTGATATAATCTGTCTTTTATCTCCCATGTAGGAGCAATACTTATTTTTTTTGTAGGTGTTGGCGTAGTAATTTGTACATCTACCACCTCTTCTTGATTTGTTTGAGCTTTTGCCATGATATAATAAAATTTAATAATTGTTTAAAAAGTAAAAACCGCCCCCACAAATTCAGTGAGGGCAATTCCTACATTAATTTACTGCTAATACTATACTGTTTTTTTCAACATTACAAAGTTATTTGCAGCTTGAACGCAGATTGTTCTTTCAGATAAGAAGTGAACATTCATTTCGTCAGTGTCATTCGTGAAGTTACCTCCAACAGAACCAGTAACCCAAGATTTCAAACGTCTATCATCTGCTTCAGAAGCTCTGTAACGGATGTGTAAGAATGGACGTGAAATGTTTTGACCTAATTGTTGATCGTAAACTGTAGACGTTCCAGCTGGGGTAATTACTCCAGATACATCATTGATGTTTCCACGAGTTGTAGAATCATTTAAGTATTTCCAGTCAGTTTTGTAGAAGTCATAAGATCCTCTTCTAAAACCAGAGAAACCTAAGTTCAAAGCCATATCCTCAGAGTTATCAAATACACCATAAGATGTACCACCAGCTCCGTAAGTATTTTGGCCAGCAAGCATGTTGTCAATCTGTAGTGCAGTAGCACGGTTTAAGAACATCATGTTTTCTTCAATAGCTCCTTGTTTATCAAGCTCTTGTAGAATAAGATCAAAATCAGCTAATCCAGCACCACCAGCAGCTCCAAAGTCAGGGTCGTTGAATACTAAACCTCTTGTAGAAATAGCATCAAATAAACCTTGAGTACCTTTTAAAGTCTTACTCGCGGCATTAGTAATACCAGCAGCAGAAACTTCAGCTTCAATCATAGCCATTTCTAACTGATCTTCGAAACGGATTCTAGCCTCATGCTCAGATTTTAAATACCATAAATATCCAGATCCACCAGCTTCAGTAGTTACTTCTACCCATCCAATTTGAGCAACATCAGAACCACTAACTCTATATTTATCTCTTAAGATAATAGGTTGGTTAGAGAAAGTTGTGAAAGAGGCATCGATAGAGTTACCAGCTAAAGAAGATCCTTTTGCGTACTCAGAACCAAAAACAAATATTTTAACGTCAGTAGTAATAAGACCAGCAGGTAATACAGCAGCTGAGCCATAAGTAGCAATAGTGGCTTGAGTAGCTGTTACAGAGATAACGAATGCTTTACGAGTAATAGGCCCTTTAGATACAACGATGGTCATACCAGCACCAATCAAGTGGCCTGTAGGTAAAGTAATAGTTGTTGATGTAGGTACTGTAAGTCCTTCATAAGCGATGTGCAATCTTCCTTGTTCTGACCATACCGCTTGATCTGAAGCTAAAGGTAGCTCAGCACCAGCCATACGTAAGAATCCTGAGATTGTACGGTTACCATAACGCTCTACTTCTTTTTCGTAAACGTCTGGTAAAAATTGTTGTGTAAAATTCATAGCTGATAAGCTAAGATAGTTGTCTCCAAAAAGTCCTTTTACTGGGCGTGGAGTTAAGTGCGCTAGATTAGCTAGCGTACTGGGTGATGTTGCAAATGTACCTGCCATAATGTGTAATTTTAAATTTTGTTATTTCGTATTTTTAGTTTAAATTCGGAAGCATCGACCCCGTTAACAGACCTTACAGTCCAACCATTGTTATTAGTAACTTGTTGATGAGCCCCCCTAGGGTCCATATCAATATTCTTAGACTTGGTTAAACTTTCCTTAATAGCATCGGCTTTACCTTGCTCATAGAAATGGTTTGCAACAGCATCTGGATTCATCGCAGTGAAAAGAGATTTGTGATACCCTTTAGCGTCTTTCATTTCATTCTTCTCGTTAAGAAACTTCTTAACCAAATTATTTATGTCGCTTTGTGTATTCTTAACCTCATCTACATTTTTAACATTGAACCTGTATTTTTTTTCTCCAACTGTATATTCAAAACCTTTGAATTCATTAGAGAAAACCTCTTGGGTTCTAGCAGTAAATATAGACTTTTGTTTTTCATTAGTCTTTAAATCCTCTTCATTTTCTTTACTGTATCTATTAAAAAACTCAACAGCCTTTTGTTGCTCAGGGTTTAATTTAGATCCAGCTTTAATTTCGTCGTAGTATTTAGATTTTAAATTCTCTAAATGTTTTTTAGCTTTTAGTAATTCTTCTTTTCTAGCTAATTTTTTTCTTTTTATATCTTTGTCATCGTCATACTCATCTTCCCATTGAAATTTGTCTTCTAATAAAAAACTAATCTCTTCTTGGTCTAAGTCAGGGCGTGTTGATTGATAGTATTCTCTTAATAATTGATCTTCATTAAGTGAAGCATAATCGGTGTTTAGTCTTACGTAATCCTCTAAACTACCACCGGTTTCATTAATAAAGTCAACAACTTTCTGTATATTTTCTGGTAATGGAACACCATTTGACTGTGCTTCAATAGCTTCAGCAATCTCTTCTTTAACATCGGCTACAATCTCTTGTACCTCTTCATCAGTTATTTCTTCTAATACATTTTCCTGATTTTCAACGGCGCTTTCTTCTCCGGCAATTTCGACAACTGGTTCTTTGTCGTGTGCTTCTGGAATTCCTTCGCCACTGTCGGATTCTGCGAGAACAGGAACCTCATCTGTGATTTGCTTTTGAACGGCATTCTTATTTTTTTTATTAAGTTCTCCTAAGTTTATTTTTATTACCCCATCTTCCTGCGTAATCGGATTAACTTCAACTTCTTGTGTAATTACTTGTTCTTCTGTATTCATGATAAAATATTATATAATTGTGTTAATGTTATTATTACCTAGGCTCAAAGGAATTTAAACCAAAACCACCGCCCATTATGTCATTGCCAGACGATTCAAAATCTTTAGGGCCTGTTAAGTTATGTCTCTGATCAATCATTTGACTTTGTTGCGTAGCTTGTATCTTAGTTCTATCGTCTTTTCTATCCTCCTTAAAACTCTCTTTTGACTTATAAGCTTCAGCTTCAACACTCTTTAGTTTCATGTTTAAATCAAACTCCATCTGCATTAATTCTCTTTTGGCAGCAATCTCTCTTTCCATACGTCTTAGTTCTAAATCTGCTTTAGTTTGTTCTAACTGTATTTTTTGAGATATTAGTTGTTGTTCTTTTTGAATCTCTAGTTGGGCTGCTTGCTGTTGCGTTTGCATATTAGCATTAGCTTGCGCTTGTATATTTTCTTGTTGTAGTCTTTGATCACGTTCTACCTTCTTTTTTCTTCTTATTTTAAGAACTTGATTTGCAAGTTTTAAATTTCTAATCTCACGTATATCTATAGCGTCTTCAATATCGATGTTTTTCTGTGCTAATGAAACTTGTATATTAGCCTCTAA
>Ga0181355_1000761_pt1 | contig 14006 bp, 13 predicted proteins | sample Fa13VDMM15DN_FD_130099 | JGI IMG/M metagenome (GOLD analysis project Ga0181355, IMG submission 130099) | Freshwater viral communities from Lake Michigan, USA - Fa13.VD.MM15.D.N | ecosystem: Environmental > Aquatic > Freshwater > Lake | place: USA: Michigan | collected 2013-09-23 | reverse complement strand
CCGTGCGGCGTGGCTTGACGAAAAGTTCATTAAGCAGCTCCGTGAGACCGTCCCGCCAAGCAGCGAAATTTACTACTTGCTTCCCATTGCCCCAGAAAAGGCGGCGACGGTCCTCCGTGACATCCTACGTCAACATGAAGCGGTCGAGATTGTAGATGTGAATGAGAAGGGGACCCTGCGTGAGGAACGCCTCCCATACGGGGAGCCAAAGACTACCACGTCCGATGTGGGAGAACGCATCCCTGGCGCACGGAAGCACAAGTATGAACACTTAAAGATGAGCGACATTGAACGCATGACGCCCGAAGAGCGAGATTCGCTCGTCACAAAGCAAAGTATTTGGAAGCCAGACTACCAGCAGTACGTCAGTGACGGTATGGAGCCACGGGCGGCGGCACTTCTGAAGGTCGCCTACGACGGGATGCCGGCAACTTTGCGCAGCTTGAAGCGGTCTAAGGGCGACAATGATGACTCTACGCCGGAGGAGTACGCGACCTTTCACCAAGCCGTGACATGGATGAACGACCGTGTTAATGATATTCCGAAGACTGAGGAGTTCATCCAGACTGGGGTTGTGTCGTACGATTCGCTCTACAGCGCGCTGACACAATCTATCCCTAAAGAAGTAACGAACCTCTTTGGGTATAGTTCGAGCTTTTGGATGGGAGACCCTTCGTACGCCTTGAAGACTTACGCAACGCAGCGCTCCATTGACAAGCTCCTCTCCCAAGGCTTTCCAAACCAGGTGCCATGGACGCGACAATTTAGAGTTACTCAAAAACGTGAGGGTGCCGAGATCACGGAGAAGTTTCTCCTTAAGGGGTGGGAAGATCTACGAGCTGGAGTGATCTTTAAAAACGATATAGCCCTGGCCGATCCGTCAGTAGTCAAAGACTTGCGCGAATTTGGATTATGGGTTGTCTTGGATAAGGAAGGTAGCGTTAAGGCGTACGCGGCAGGGCGTGCCGCAGCGGAAGCCAAAGCCGAAGCCCTGTACAAGGCAGGCAAGAAGGACAAAGAAAAGGGGTACGAGCGTCCCTATTTGAAAGATATTGTCCGTGAAGGTCCGAGTGTACGTGGCGACCAGAACGTCACATCTGATGATTTCCAGCGCGAGTTCCTTATAAGGGGTCTCCAATTTGGGAATTACGTGTCGGAGGGCGTAAGTCCTATGACGATTGCGGAACGTCAGTCGCATCTCAATCGAGCGTACGACGCGTTGCAGGATCTTGCAGATGTCTTAGGCATCCCCCCGTCAGCGATTGGACTTGGCGGCACCTTAGGATTAGCCATTGGCGCGAGAGGGAAAGGGGGCAAATGGGCGGCGGCGGCGCACTACGAGCCCACGGCGGTCGTCATCAACCTCACAAAAATGAAGGGTGCAGGGGCGTTAGCACATGAATGGGGGCATGCACTTGACTACTACCTCGGGGATGTCGGAAAAAGTTCAGATGAAACCGGTGGGACACGCGCCATATCAGGGGGACAGGGAAAGAGGCCGTACAAAGACATTGTGAACGTCTCATCACTCCGCCCTGAATTGCAGGAAACGCTTCGCACGCTCATGTCGAGACTCTATGCCTCGAAAATGCAGCAAGCGCAGGCGGTCCGAGAGGTGGAATTTGAGCTTGAGAAAGTCATCGCCAAAATCAACGAGCATTTGGGAAATCTTGAGGCGTCACGGCAGATTCCTACGCCGGCACAATGGAAGATGGCGCAAAATAAGCGCTATCTTAAGTCGTTAGATTGGCAGCTTCCATCTCTCGGTAAGCAGAAAGAGGAAATTGCAAAAAAACTCCTCGCCTTGACCAATGAGCCTGAGCCCGCCGGCGGGTACGGGACGGTCGAGAGCTCGTATTACCGTGAAGCGGGGAAGATTGCCGGGAAGAAAGATTACTGGACACAACCCACCGAGCTGTTTGCACGCGCCTTTGAATCGTACGTACAGGATACGTTGGGGCGGAAGAGCCAGTATCTCGTCCATAGCACGGGACCGGAGTCGCGCCTACCGACGGGAAATCCGTACCCGGAAGGACTCGATCGCGTCGAGATTCATGCGGCGTTCGCGGCACTCTTTGAGGAGTTCGTGCGTATTCCGGCCGAACTTACCATGGACATTGGCGAAGAAGGGAAGACGATCCCCGTGTCCGTCGAAGGGGTGCTTTTACGCTCACCACAGGAGGAGTATGACACACCAGCACGACGTGCCCACGACATTCTTGGCCGACTACAACGACTCATTGGCATGGTACGTACCGCCGTTGGCATTTTACCCGCCTCGGAAGGAGTCACTGGGGACCGCGATGGAATCCGTACCCTTGGATTGGGCATCAACCGTGCGTTCATGGCGGACGGTGTTGTAGACCTCCGTGGCCAGCAGATCGAGACTGCCGAGGACCTCGCCACACTGGCGCAGGTCTTTCGTGACCCAAGTATTGAAACGCTCAGGATCTTCTATACGAAGAACAAGCAGGTTGTCGGGCAGGAAGGGATTAGCTCCCGTCTCCCTGGCAGCATTGACGTGTTTGTGTCGGAAGCAGGGAAGACCATACCGGCCTCCACCTTCTTTAACACGATGCGGCAGCGCATGGAGGCCTTAGGCGCGGACGGCTATTACCTCCTCCATAACCATCCTGGTGGAGATAGCAGTGCGTCTGACGCGGACATTGAAAGTACGCAGCAGTTTAGCGAAGCGGTACCAGGGTTCCTCGATCATGTCATTATTGACTCGAATGAATACACCACGATTGGTCAAGGCACGGTTGAAACCACCAAGAAAGATTTTGGTCCAGACCGACTCTTAACGCCCGCGATTGCCCATACGCTCCTTGCTCGAAAGCTCACGAACGCGGATGAGGTCGCGCAATTCGGGAAAGAGCTGCAATCCCCTATGGGCTTTGCCACGGTGGTGTATTTAAACGCTAAGAATCTGGTGCAAGCGATTCAGGAAGTCCCAGTGACGTTCTTTGAAGATCTCGAGAAGGCCCAAGCTTACCTCGGAGAGCACGGACGTGCCTTTGGCAGTGATCGCATTATCACCTATTATCATACGACGAATATCTACGATCCGGCCTTACCGCCGATTTACCAAAACATCAAATCGTTGATTCGGGAAGGATTCCTCGCAGACCACGTCTTCGACTCTCCAGACCTCTCTCGACGATTTAGTGCGCGTGAGCGTGAGGTCATGGCGAATAAAGGCATGGTCCTTGGGGTTCAAACAATCCCTAGCCTTCGTACTGTTGGCGAGGTGTTCGGCACACCAACCCCGCTCAAGGTCCCTGCCCTGTCTCAGCTTGATACGGTCATTCGAAAATTACAAGACTCGAATATCGACCTGGTTCGACTCATCAACGCGATGAAAGACTCGGGACGTGTCATACCCACCGAGCTCAATCCGATTTTACGCCAAGACGCGTTGAGTGGTCGCACCATGAATCTGGTGGACACGTTTGTAAATGAGGAACTGAATCCGCTCATCGCCCTCCTGAATACCCATCAGATTTCACTGGCGCAGCTTGACGAATATCTCATTGCGAGGCATGCCGAAGAGGCTAACTTCCATCTCCAAGAGATTAACCCAGACCTTGAAGACAACGAGGCCCTGTCCGGGATGACCAATGCGAAGGCTCGAAGCATCCTGGCGGGTGCCACTCCCGCCATGCCGATTCTCGCGCAACATGCTGATCGAATCATTCAACGCACGCGACAGCTCTCCGTGGACTACGGACTGGAATCGCAAGCCGATATCGATATTGTCTCACGCGCCTACCTCTTCTATGTCCCGCTTCAGCGGGCAGGATTCCCGGATGAGTTAGGGAGCGGACGCGGCGCGTCGGTACGCGGGTCGAGACTGACGTCTCGCGTCGGCGGGACGCAAGCCCCGATTAACGTGCTGGCCAATATCGCCATGGCGCGAGAGTCCGTGATCGGGCGAGGAGAGCAGCAACGCCCCACGATCGCCCTAGCCGGCCTCCTGTCTCTGTATCCCGATAAGAACATTGCGACACTGGCTCGTCCAGTGCCGATCTCCTACACCGACCCTGACACCGGATTGCGCAGGACAGTCCCAGGTGATGTGGGCCCCTACAAATTCCCAACCATTAAGTTTGTCAATAAGGAAACAGGGCGCGTCGAATTTCGCCCAGACCCGAACTATAAAGGGCGAGACAATGTCGTCAACTTCCGCGTACAGGGCATCGACTACGCCATCATCTTTAACGAATTTAATCCACGCGCCTTGGAAATTGCGAAGGCGCTCAATGGACTTGGGGTCATGGAGCTCAATGGCATGATGGCCGGCATTGCCACGGCGACGCGCTACATTGCCTCGATCAATACCCAGTACGATCCCGTCTTCGGCTTAATCAATTTCGTGCGTGACGCACAGTTTGCCATGGTGAGCCTCAGCTCCACGCCCCTGAAGGGGAAACGTGGCGCGGTCTTGAGTTATGCGGTCGAAGCCATTCACTCCATCTACAGCGACCAACGGGCGTTACGGTCTGGTGAGGCGCCAACCTCCCTCATGCACGTCTGGTATCAGCGCTTTAAGGAGGCCGGCGGGCAGACGGGGTTTCGTCAACGGTACGAGTCGAGTACGGAGCGATCTGACGCGATCCAGCGGCTGCTCGATCCTGACTGGTGGAAGCGGACGGCGATCGGCAAGGGATTGACCGTCGGCGGATTATTTGCCAAACCCGAAGCGCTCTTTGTGAGTGAGGTGGCGCGACCCATTCGGGATTGGCTGACCGACTACAACCAGGCGATGGAAAACGCCATTCGACTCTCTGTGTTCCGTGTCGCCATTGAGCAGGGCCTCTCTGATATCGAAGCAGCGAGTCTTGCGAAGAACATCACGGTCAATTTCAATCGAAAAGGGCAAGCCACGGCGCAGATGGGCGCCTTATTTGCCTTCTTTAACGCGGCCGTTCAAGGCACCGCCCGTATTCATGAGATTCTGTTTGATCCTCGAAGTCCGTTTACCCTCTCGGAGATTGGGAAAAAGATCATCCGCGGCGGGGTTTTGTTAGGTGTGCTCCAAGCGTTCCTTTTGGCGATGAGTGGATTTGGAGACGACGAGCCACCCGAATGGAAGAAGTCACGGAACACCATTATCCCTGTGCCGTTTACCGACAAGGGGTATATCGCGATTCCTATGCCGCTGGGATTAAATATCATCCCAAACCTGGGACGCTTAGCTGCCGAAGCGTTTATCCACGGGCGCATTTCCAAGCGGATTATGAGTTTTGCCGAATCCACATTTGACATGCTGTCTCCAGTGGGCAGCTCCTCAAGTGTGATGCAACTGCTGGCTCCTACGCTCCTAGATCCCGTGGTCGCACTGTCAGAAAATAAAGACTGGACTGGGCGTAAGATCTATCGTAAGGATTTTGATGAATCAAAGCCTACGCCAGGGTTTACCCGGGCACGAGACAATGCCAGTCCTTGGGCCATGAGCTTGGCCCAGATCATCAATTACGCGACAGGCGGCACGGCGTATGTCCCTGGCGGGTTATCGCCTACACCTGAAGCCATTGACTACCTTATTAAACAAGCCACTGGTGGTGTCGGACGTGAATTTACCGGTCTGACGGAAACTGTGACCACCCTGCAGGCAGGAGATGAAGTCAATATTCAGAGGGTGCCCCTGGTGGGACGAATCATCGGGACGGCCACGGATACCGCATCAGTGCGGAACGCGTTCTATGAACATCTTCATGCCGTGAATGAAACCAAGCAGGAGATTAAAGGAAGGACCGAGCATGGTGAAGAGACCGCGAGCTATCGACGAGATCACCCAGAGTCTCAGCTGCTTAATAGCGCCCATACAGCGGACGCCACCGTAAAGCGGTTGCATAAGGAAAAGAATCGGCTAGTGAAATTAAATGCCCCGCATGAACGGGTGAAACTGCTCGACATGCAAGTCCTCGCGGTGATGAAGCAATTCAACGAACAGTACATTCGCGTGGCGCCCTAACATGAAGAGGTCAGCAAAGGAGCACTGATGTCTATCAAGAAAGTGACCAACGACGAATTGTGGGCCGCATTTCAAATCCATCAAACTGGCGCAAAAACGCTTAAAGCCGTCGGGCTACCGAGAGGGTCAAAGATTCGCCGCCGACTCATGAAGGCGATTTCTGAGCGTGTCGCCACTCCCGCGTTTGAGCCGGTAGAAATGCCTCCGGTCGTGCGTCCTGTGGACGAATTAATTGCCTCGGCCATCACGCACCGCGAGAGGCTCCAGGCCAACATGAGAACGAAACACAACGCGGTATTGCCGCTGCATAACGGCGGCAAACCGTTCGGAGTGGCTCTCATTCCGGATCAACATATGGATAATCCAGGCTCAAACCTCAAACTGATCTTTGAGCATGCAAAACTGATTGCCGAAACGGACGGGCTGTATGCCGTCGAGCTGGGTGACAGCATCGACAATTTTATTATTGGAAAATTAGAAGCCGCTCGTCGCGCTCATATTATTAGCGTGCCTGAAGCATGGTCGCTCAGCGAAAGTTATCATAAAATCTTCGCCCATAAGTTGCTCGCCGCGATCAGTGGCAATCACACCGAGTGGACGAACAAACTGGGCGGTGCAGACTACATGGCGGCGGTGCTGCACAAAGCGGGCGTCAAGGCGCTGTACGATGCCGACGAACTGTACTTTTCGATTCGTGCCGATAATCAACAAACGTGGAAATATGGCGTAAGGCATTTTTTTCAGGGCGGGTCTATGTGGAATGCGGCCCATTCAGTTTCGCGCTATGCGATGAGCCATGCGTACAGAAACGAAGATGTCATCGTGGCCGGCCATCGGCATGTCGCCGGGTATCAGATTATCGAAAGCCGTGGCACGATCGTAAATTGCGTCCAGGTGGGTTCATACAAAGATCGGGACCTCGACGACTACTGCAGGACGAAGGGATTTTTAAGCCAGCATTCCTTCCTTTTGCCCGTGATGATTCATTTTCCAGAGACACGCAAATCCTTATTTATTCCTGAAATTGAAGATGCCATCCCTTACATTAAGTTCTTGCGAAGCAAGAAATGACCTCCTGTACGGCATGAGAGCTCAATCCTTCGGCATAAACAAGAACGTGTCTCCTAGGCCTCGTGGAGGGGCTTCCTGGGGTGGCTGGCGCACCTCAGGTGCCCTGGTCCGTGGTGGTGGGGTCAGGGGCGGCAACAAAAGGTACGGCTGGACTTTCCCGTAGGGGTCAACGGTCAGCCCTTGTCCCGGGGCGATCTCCATCTGCAGCGCTTCGCTCGGTCCTCGTGGCCCGTCACAAAACACCATGGCCCCAGACGTCATGCACATCACCTGGGCTATCGCCTCCTCCGTAAATAACACCATCCAGACGCACGCAATAAGCACTCGCATTGGCATCCTCCTTGTTGCAGGCGTGATTGCCCCTGACTCCCTTAATAGTATCCTATGAAACAAACAAGCCAATAGCAAGTATTATTTTGCAATAAACCCTCCTTTTGGCACACAAAAAATTAATGAAAATATATGTTGACACCCGTTTCCGCGTGGGCTACGCTCGGTACCGTGATGCGTATCTTTAAATGAAAGGAATGACAGTATGAAGACGACAGCGAAACCGCCTCGCCCATTTGCTGGGGTATTTGCCAAGACGAAGTTGGCGGCAAAGAAGCTCGCACTGCGGCGTGGACGCGAGATCATGCGTGCGCAACGACTAATGAAACGCCTTGGACTGTAGGAGGATTCATGACCTATCAATTAGTGCATCATAGCGAAACCCTGCCCTTCGATGAGCGGATGCTCTATCATTTGAGCGACGAGGAGCGCCTCGAATTGCTTTGCTCCATCCTAAAGACGCTACGAGCCGTGGTGCACCAATGGCCAGTCTCCATGCTCTCGCTGTCCGTGGCGGCGCATAACGGACTCATCATGAATCACGTTAAGACGGTCGGAGAGTTTGCGGATCTCATGCAATCGCCTCGACGGCTCTCCTTACTTGTCAATGTCGGGGCTAAGAAACTCGAGGAATACAATCTTGCGTATGACAATGTTCGACGGGTGTTTTCGTCCACAGCCAAACCAGTGTTCTTTTCTCTATAACGTTCACCAAGGAGGATACCATGCCTATTTTTACTCCGGAAACTCGCAAGGGAAATCACTTTATTGCCCCCGTGGGGACGCGTCGAGCGGTGTGTGTTGATGTTATTGATAATGGCATGCAGGACACGGACTGGGGAGAGAAGCACAAAATTACGATGGTATGGGAAGTCGATGCCACAGTGGAGCATGCGCAATACGCAATCACCGTGAGGAAGCCATACACACTCTCCCTTCATGAGAAGTCCTCGCTCGGTAAAGATTTGGGAAGATGGCTGAAGGGGAACCTAGCCGATAAGCCATTTGATGTTGAGGAGATGATAGGTAAGAGCTGCCAATTAATCGTGACACATAAATTATCCAGCAACGGCAAGACCTACGCAAACGTGGAGATGGTCATGCCGCTCGAAGCCAATATGCTGGACATGCAAGCGTCCGGAACCTATGTCAGGTTCCAAGACCGTCCTGTTGACGACACTCGCATTTAACAAGGAGGCACCATGCCTGTCATTGCACCGTACACGCGTAAAACATCCGCTTCGGGGTATCGCACCTATGAAATCGACGGGGTGGTCATGCCGAGTGTGACCACCGTATTGAGCTGTATTGGGAAGCCGTTCCTTGTGCCGTGGGCAGCCAAGATGGAGCGAGAACTGGTCATGGAATCCGCCGCGAACCTCTACGAAGAGACTGCGTCCACGGCCAAGTGGAGTCGAGCCACGTATCTTGCCACACTCCTGTCACGGATGGGCAAACAGAAAGCCTTTCAGAAGGAGGGCGATAAGGCCAAGGAGATCGGGAGTCAAGTTCATGCCCTTATTGAATGGAACCTGCGGAAGAATCTTGGAGAGACCGTCGGGTCGGCGCCGAGCATCCCTTCCCAGGAAGGATCGTGGGCCATGATGGTGTGGGAGGACTTTGTAAAAGCTCACGACCTCCGCCCCTCGTCGATCGAACAAACCGTCTGGTCAACCCAGCACCGCTATGCCGGCACGATGGATTGGGTGGCGGAACTGGACGGCGTGCAGACCGTAGGAGATTGGAAAACGGGGAAGGCAATTTACCCCGAGTATCTCATGCAGATCTCCGCGTACATGATGGCCCTCGTTGAAATGGGCCATGCGAAAAAAGGGGTACAGGGTTGTCTGGTGCGGTTTCCAAAGCTGACCACGGACCCTGCCGCTGAAATGCGGATTGTGCTATGGGAAGAAGCTGAGCAGCACTTTGAGGTGTTCTTACATGTGATGCAACTTTTTCATTGGGTGCAAGCCCAAGAGAGCGTACGCAAGAAAGCCTAAGGGAGGGCCTGTCTGATGGATGCAGAAGCATTTACCGAGCAAATACGGGCGAAGGCTCCTGCTTACGGCAAAGCCAAAGCCCAGCGGGTCTATCTTGAAGAGTTTAAGCGCAGCAAGAAGGCGTTGCTGATGAAGGCCCAGTACGGACATGGCATCGAGGCCGCGAACGCCCAGGAACGTGAAGCTTTGGCTGACCCTGAATATATCGCCCTCCTAGAAGGACTCTCCGTGGCTGTAGAGACAGAGGAAACTTTGCGATGGGAGTTAGAGGCGGCGAGGCTCGACGTGGACATTTGGCGTACGAGGCAAGCCAGCGAACGCCTGCAGATTCGTAGCCATGAATAATCGTTGGGAGCTAATTGGTTCAGACTGGAACCAATCTGTGTGGAGCAATCATGAGTAAGCTGTTCTGGTTTAAGTTTACTCCAGCTGACTGGAGGCATGATACTGGCTGTTTATCCCCAGCCACAAAAGGGGTCTGGATCGATCTGTTGTGCACATTATGGCCCGTCGGAATTAAGACCATGCCAGAGTCAAATTGGTGCCGAGAACTCGGCGCGACAGAAGCGGAATTCTTGGCCGCGATTCAGGAGTTGACGTGTTTTGATGTCGCCAAAATTAGTCGCGTCAGTAACGGAGATGTAACGGTAGAATCTCGCCGCATGGCACGAGAGGCAAAGGCTCGGGAACATACGCGGTTACGAGTATTAAGGCATCGTGCAACGGTTGTTGTAACGCCATCGAAACGATCAGGTAGCGGGACAGAGTTAGAGTTAGAGTTAAAAGAAGATAAGAATAAGACGATTGCGGCTATCCGATCAATCGAACAAACAGCCCTCTTTTGGTCCGCCTATAAAAGTAACCAACGGAAGGTCGGAAGAGGCATGGTCGAAAAATGGTTTGAGAAGAATGCTGTTCCTGACGAAGTCTTCGCGGCGATTCTCACAAGTTTGCAAAATTTGGCGGTTTCCGATAAATGGTTAGAAGAGGGCGGCAAATGGATCCCCTCGCCGATGACGTGGTTGAATCAGAAACGATGGCTCGATGATGTTCCTCTTTCGCGGAAGAAAGACAGGATACCCGTATGAATAAGACGTGGTCTGATTTTAATATCGCCGTCCCTCCTGGCCCTGGCCCTGAAATCTATACAACCTGTCCTCAGTGCTCCGCGTCACGGCAGAAGAAATTTGCAAAGTGTCTCTCGGTGAATATCGAGAAGTTTGTGTGGCACTGTAACCATTGTGATTGGTGCGGCACGTTAAAGTCCGGCGAAGCGACACCAGGGAGAAAGGTGTATACACGGCCGACATGGACCACCATAGCCCCAGGACGAGCCATCGTCTCGTGGTTCGTGGCACGGGGCATCCCCGAAGCGATCGTTGATGCTGAGGGCATTACGGAGGTTCTCGCGTACATGCCGCAGCTCGAAGAGGAAGTGCCGTGCATGGCCTTTCCGTATCGCAAGCATGGCGAGGTGGTAAATATTAAGTACCGCGCCATTCAAGACAAGGCGTTTCGGCAGGTGTCCGGTGCGGAGAAAGTGCTGTACCGGCAAGATTGTATTGCGAACGATCAGGTAATTATTGTGGAAGGCGAGATCGATTGTCTCAGTGTAATCGCCGCCGGATGTACGTCGGTCGTCTCCGTCCCGGATGGCGCGCCTGCGGTCAATACGAAGAATTATACGGCAAAATTTACTTATTTGGATCAAGACCCCGATCCGTTTGCGGACGTACAGAAGATTATTATTGCGGTGGATGGGGATGCGGCAGGAGAAACGCTCCGCTATGAACTTGGGCGGCGACTGGGCACCGATCGCTGCTGGTTTGTGCAGTGGCCTGACGGGTGCAAGGACGCCAATGATGTGCTGCGTGTCCACGGAGCACAAGCGTTGGCGGAGTGTCTGAACACAGCCGTGCCGTTTCCGGTCCAAGACGTAATTAACGTCCTCGATGTAGCGGCCAGCGTCACGGATCGCTACTATCATGGCGTGGCGAAGGGGTTGTCGACAGGATGGCCGACCGTGGACAACTACTATACGATCCAAGCGGGACAGTTTACAGTCGTGACGGGCATTCCTGGGCATGGCAAATCAGAATGGCTGGATGCGCTCATGCTCAACATGGCGGAGAATCATGGCTGGCGATTTGCCATCTGCTCACCAGAAAATGCTCCGGTGGAACAGCACGTCGAAAAGCTCTTGGAAAAGACGTTAGGGGCCCCGTTTCGTGTGGGCCCCGCGTCACGGATGACCCCGACCGATTTAGATCTGGGGCTTAAGTGGCTCGATCAATACGTCACGTTCATCATGCCGGAAGATGCGTTAACGATTCAGGGGGTGCTGGATCGTGCGACGAGTCTCGTCCGTCGATTGGGTATTCGAGGATTAATTATTGACCCGTTCAATGAGTTTGACCATACCCGCATGAAAGGCGTAACGGAAACGGAATATATCGGCTTGACGCTGCTGCTGCTGAAGAAGTGGGCACAGAAGTGGCAAGTGCATGTCTGGCTCGTGGCGCATCCGGCGAAGATGCACAAAAATCTGGAGGGCGAATATCCCGTGCCCACGCCGTACGATATTAACGGATCGGCCAATTTTAAGAATAAAGGCGATTGTTGCGTGACGGTGTGGCGGGACGAGAATGAGCCGGACGCGCCGGTGCAGATTTACGTGCAAAAGATTCGGCATAAGCACATTGGGAGAATTGGGAAAGCGGAATTAGCGTGGAATCGTTTGACGGGACGCTATAGCGAAGTAGTCAACTTGACGGACTGACGATCTCTAGGAGGTGCCCATGGAGACTCGACCGTTGTTTCCTGAGATTACGGGGAGTTTATTTCCTGATAGTGAAGCCGGTGGAGAGCATCGAAATCTGTTCGGTGCGCTGCCTGTGCCGGCAGAAAAAGACGCACAACTCACGGAAGGAATATTACGGACACGGATTTTTGAGTTGATCGGCCATGCGCAAGCGCACGGGTTGAGTGTCGACGAAATGGCGCAATTGCTGTCGCTCACAACCGAGTCCGTCATGCACGCCATGAAAGAATTGCAGCGCGGCGGGCGGATTCGAAAGAACGGAGATCGACGCAGTATGTTCGGGCGCCGGCGCCAACCCGTGTGGGTGACGCGATGAAGGCGTGGAAACAGTTTGAGGCGGACGCGGCGGCGGTGTTTGGGGCGAAGCGCTGTTGGGCGAACAGTGGGGAGCGAGTCGACTTCATTGGGGCCTTTGCCATCGGACAATGTAAACTCGTCAAAGTGCTCAGCCTTGAAAGCCTTACGCAGCTCGCTGAAGAAATGGCCGAGGCGGGAGCAGCCCAGTCTAAGCTAGGGGTGGTGGCGACAAAGGTGCGTCGTGGGGCGGGGCGGAAGAGTCCAATCCTGATTACCATGACGGCGGAGATGTTCACGGCCTGGTTTGATATGCGTACGCGGGTCGTTCCGATTACGGAGGAGATTACCGGATGTTAATAAATGAAATCTACGCCAATCTGGAGTCCGTGACGGAATCGGGTTGCCTCGTGTGGACTAGGTGTACCAACGCAAAGGGCTACGGCCGGGTACGGTTCCATGGGAAAATGCACCTCGTCCACCGTGTGGTGTGGGAAGCCGTTCGCGGCCCTATTCCTCCAGATCTTCAGATCGATCATCTCTGCCGAGTCAGACGCTGTGGTAATGTCGAGCACTTAGAGTTAGTCACCTCTCGTGAGAACACGCTGCGAGGAGAAAGTCTCGCGGCACAACGCGCACGACAAACGCACTGCAAACGAGGGCACGAACTGTCCGGTGAGAATCTGTATTCATCATCGCAAAACCGGGCGGTACAACGGACATGTCGAACGTGCCATATTGCAACACAGAAAAGCTATCGTGCACAGCGACGTGCCGCGGCACAGGTGGGTTGCAATGTTTGAGCCTCTACCCAATCGACGAGCAGTCGTGCGCCAGGCCGTGAAGATCGGTGGGGTGCGGGTGTATCTCGACACCGGACTCTACCCTGACGGGCGGGTCGGGGAATTGTTTCTGGCGGTCGAGCAGACCGGATCAGAGCGCCGATGGCTGTATGACGAGGCCGCGAGATCGAATAGCAAATTGCTGCAGTGGGGCGCACCGCTCGAAGAAATAATTGATGGGTGGGTCGGCAGCAAGGGCGCACCATCTGGTCCGGTACAGGGGGACGTGCGGATCAAATACTGTTCGTCGATTTTGGATTACTGCGGTCGGTATCTCGGGGTCTATTACGGGAGTCGAGAGGATCTTGCTCATGTGCCACAGTCCATGCAGTCTGATGAACCCTAGGAGGTGTTATGCCAAATCCCATCATGGTTCGAGTTGATGTGTTGAGCGTGCTTCGCAATCAAGAGTGCTATTGGCAGCAAGACGAGGCCGGATGGCGGCTATGGGACTGGTGGACTCAAGGCGTGTTGGCCGTAGACGCGTGGGCGCGTCGGGTGTGGTCATGAGTAACAAGCCTGTGTCAGTCCTTTGCATTCCCATGCATATCCGTGTCCCCGACCACTTGCACGCGCATCTCGTAAGGTTAGCCAGGGCCTCCGGTACCAGCCCCGAGCAATATGCCGTCGAGGCAATTGACTGTTGGGTCGTCGAGCATCGGGCGAAGGGG
>Ga0181355_1000759_pt1 | contig 14011 bp, 15 predicted proteins | sample Fa13VDMM15DN_FD_130099 | JGI IMG/M metagenome (GOLD analysis project Ga0181355, IMG submission 130099) | Freshwater viral communities from Lake Michigan, USA - Fa13.VD.MM15.D.N | ecosystem: Environmental > Aquatic > Freshwater > Lake | place: USA: Michigan | collected 2013-09-23 | reverse complement strand
TAACAAGGCTAATATTGCTGTAGGTAAAAACTTTAGCATTGACGTTAGAATTACTTCTCAATATGATCGTATTATTGAAGGAGCTAATGCTGTTAAAGTACAAGCATCAGTACAAGAAACTAAACCAGAAGTAATTAAACTTTTTGAGGACTAATTTATGTCAGAATCATATCTAAATACAGCAGCTCAGTTTAAGAAAGGTCAAGCTGATGGTGTCAATGGCACTATCGGTGTTTTAACTAGTATTATCAACGGTACGGATGTCGGTGTACACGCCGTCTCTAATCGTGAATTAGAGAAGGTTCGTCGTGTATTGTTAATGTGGAGAGATTATATTATTGAATCAAAGGCTAAGGATAGAAGGGCAATGGAAGTCTTAGTTGAAACTAAGAAGGTAATGGATATTAAAATTCCAAAAACAGTAATGTAATATATGTTTGATTTTATCCATACACCATATATAATAGGTGTATGGATAAAGACATTAGAGATACTCTAGACGAATTAAATAAGAATAACCCATACGCATCGTATCTAAACGATGGAGCGCTATCAAACGTAGATGGGTGGATAGATACGGGATCAATGGTACTAAACGGAATTATTTCTGGATCCCTTACAGGTGGTATACCAAAGAATAGATTAACGCTATTTGCTGGACCGTCAATGACTGGTAAGTCATTTATTGTACAAAAGATTTTAGCAAATGCACAGAAAGAAGGGTTAATACCTATTATCTTTGATAGTGAGAATGCTATTGATAGCGTAGGAGCAACAGCTCTAGGCTTAGATACAAGCAAGGTTAAGTATATACCTACTTTTAGTATTGAACAATGCCGTAATTCAATTTATAACTTTCTTACAAAAGCAAAAGAAAAAGGTCAAGTAGGTAAGTTTATTATTGCTATTGATTCATTAGGTAATATGGAGAGTGAATTACAGATTGGTAGAATGGAAAAGGAAAGTACAAGTGCTGATATGGGTAGTAGAGCAAAAGCTGTTAAGTCATTACTTAGAACTTGTGTGCAGTTAGCTGCAATGACAAAGACAACTATTGTTTGTACGAACCATATCTTTGATGACCCTAGTGCAATGTTCCCATCATTAGTAAAAGATATGCCAGGTGGTAGAGCTGCAGTATTTCTTCCATCAGTAACGGTTCAACTTGCTAGAAAAGCAACAAAAGATGAAAAGGATACAGATGCTAAGTTAGCTGTTGGTCAAAAGAACTACTCTGGAGTTATCTTGAGAGCATTAACTGCTAAAAATAGATTTGTAAAGCAGTATCTTGAAGGTGAAATGTATCTAAGTTTCGAGAGCGGTCTTAATAAGTATTTCGGCTTGCTAGATTTAGCTGTTGGTTTTGGTATTGTAATTCAATCAGGAAGTACATATACATTACCAGATGGAACTAAACTTGGTTATTATTCAAAATGGAAGACAGATACTCAGTTATGGGAAAAGACTATCATACCAGGTATTGAAGAGAAGATTAAGGTTGAATGGAAGTATGGTAATAAAGCAGAAGAAGTTCCTGATGAAGTACCATGAGTAAAGTAGTATTAGCATTATCAGGAGGAATGGATTCTACGGTGCTGCTTCATATGGCAGCCCGTAAGTTCAATACTATACATACTATTACCTTTGATTACGGTCAAAGACATAGTAGAGAGATTGGTTGTATTGATACGCAGATACATGATGTATTATCTAAAGAGCATACTAATAATCTTATAATAACGAATAAGATTGTAGATGTAAAATATATTAAAGATATAGCCCCTACTTCATCTTTAACTAATGATAAAATAGATAATCCTAATATTAAAGAGATGGCTGGAGATGCACAGCCTGTATCATACGTACCGTTCCGTAATATGATGTTTTTGTCTATTGCATGTTCATATGCTGAGAGTGTTGGTGCATCAGTTGTTTGGTACGGTGCAGCTCAAGCTGATTCATTAGCCGGTTACTGGGACGGAAGTATAGAGTTTTTAAATAGCATTAATAATGTTATTAATCTTAACCGTAAGAGTAAGATCTCTATTGAAGCTCCGTTAATCGACAAAAGTAAAAGCGATATCATTAAAGAAGGTGTACTTCTAAAAGTGAACTTTGCAAATACATGGACTTGCTATTCGAATAGAGTAGATGGATTAGCAGATGCTAACACCCCATCTAGTAGTTTGAGGTTACGTGGCTTTATAGAAGCTGGTTATAAAGACCCTATACAGTATGTACAACAAGAGAAACTTAACAGCCTTTATAAAAATAAAGACTGTAAAGAATGTTAGTATCCGAAAGTGTTACGTCTTTCAGTAGTAAATCTATCTTGCATTTTATTTCTAAATGCAGTACGTAAATGTCTATTGATTGATTGAGGAGATTGTCTAATAGTAATAACCATCGGCTGAGCATGTACTTGACAATCTTCACCAGTATCACCAGCTAGGCTTTCATTTTCTTCCTCACCCATTCCACTAGCATGATCCATAACTTTATCATCCCAAATTTGTCTATTATTATTAAGCATTTCAAGCTCTTCATCAGTGAGTTTTGTACCATCTGTAAAGTTAGCATAAACTACATGCGCATCAGAAAAGTCTGGATAATCTCTACCATCAATATCAGCTATATCTAAAGAACGAAAATCAATTTCTTTACCACCGAATAAAGGTTGCATTTGTTCATCGTCTTCAGCTTTTCTACCATGTGCAACATCTTCAGGGTCTGGACCAGAAAAATCATCTTCTTTACCACCTGGAAAATCTGCAACTAATTTTTCACGTTCAATCTTAGGAGCGTCTGTATCACCTGCTGTTGGTAATGATACTGTTTCTTTTTGTTTAGGATTTGTTACTTGTAAGCTTGCAACATTATCTTTATCTAAATCTTTTAATTTAACTGGCTTACCGTCTGCTACTTTTAAAGTAACATTATACTTCAAGCCATTTTTGTTAACTATATAAGTACTATAACCTGCAGGAGTTTCTTTATCAAAAGTTAACATAGCTTCTGGATCGATATTTAAATTTAAAGTATCAAATGGGGTATTACCTTTTTGTACTTGGCTAGGTGAAGCTGATGCATCGCCTTTATCAGTTGATAAAGTAATATCTCCTCTCATTTGTAATTTTCTTGATAACTGAGCCACTAAATTCATTGCAGATAATAAGTCATCTTCTGTAATATCTTTAATATCTACTTCTGGATGATCTTGTGATAATTGCTTTAAAACCTTAGTTGCAAAATATCTTGGCGTCATTGTACCTGCTAAATTCTTGATATCCTTTAACGACATTAGTCTTGCATAACCAGGGGCAGCTTCTTTACCTCTCTTACCTTTAGCTTCAGTTATGATGTCGAAGACACTAGCAACCCAATCTTCATTGTATAAAGGCGCTACATTTTTACCCCAACTGCATGTATAAAGACTGTTCATATCATATTATTTATTGAAATCTTTATAGTTTATCATATAATAGATATATGTCACATAAAATACTTGTCTCTCATGAATCACCTATTTCTATACTCGATAACAGTATTCATTATAACGACTATGATTATGCTCTAGTTCATCTGTTTGAAAAGCTTCCAAACTACTATGAGTTCTTTAAATCATCATTAAGTCGAGGCCGCCAAGTATTACTTGATAATAGTATATTTGAACTTGGTACTGCTTTTGATAGCGATAAGTTTGCTAATTATGTAAGAGAGTTAAAGCCTTCATACTATATTGTACCTGATGTATTAGAGAAAGGTTATGAAACTGTAAAGAGCTTTGCTGAATTTACAGCGAAGTATAATGACTTACCCGGGTTAAAGATAGGGGCAGTACAAGGTAAAACGTATGATGAACTGGTTGATTGTTACAAGTATATGAGTGAGTATGCTGACTATATTGCTATTAGTTTTGACTTCTCTTATTACATTGTTACTGGTACAGGTAAAACTAAACTTGAAAGATGGTGCAGTGGTAGACAACACTTTATCAATGACCTTATTCAAGATGGGGTTTGGAAATGGTCTAAACCGCATCATCTTCTAGGCTGCTCTCTTGCTAAAGAGTTTAGATATTATGTTGATAATAACATATATAATATTCGTAGCTGCGATACTTCTAATCCAGTTGTAGCAGGTATTAAGGGACTTCGATATAATGGTGATCTAGGGTTGCAAGATAAACCTAGTGTTAAGTTAGCTGACTTAATTGAACATCAAGTATCTAACGAAGAACTAGAGGCTATTATTTATAATACTACCCAATTCAAAAATATTTTAAACCGATCATATTAATATGTTAATTACATTTACAGGTGCTCAAAGTTCTGGTAAAAGTACTCTTCTTAATAAGATGAAAGAAGATGAGTACTTTAAGGACTGGAATTTTGAACCTGAGATTACTAGGGGGTTAAAAGAAAAGTATGGTATTAATATAAATGAAGAAGGAGATAATTTTACTCAAATAATTACTATTAATAGTCATGTTGATAATTATTTGAGGAATAAGAATAAGGATTGTGTGTTAGATCGTTGCTGTATTGATAGTTTAGTTTATACGACATATCAAACTTATATTAAAAAAGTGGATGAAGATCTTGGATACTATGCAGAGTTTGTAAACAATAAATTAATGGGTAAGTATGATATTATTTTTTATACCGATCCTTCTATTCCGTTAGTTGATGATGGGGTAAGAAGTGTTGATGTAAACTTTAGGAATAAGATTATAGAATTATTTGATTTTTATATTGAGCATTATACCCCTACTAATATGGTTATGCTTTCAGGTAGTGTTGAAGAAAGATATAAAACTATTAAAAATGAGATTGAAAAACGTAAACCATCAACTATAATTTAAATATGAGTGAACAAATGCTAGATAACTCCGCAATAAGTAAACATTTAGGTAAAACATCGCAGTACAAAAGTACGTACGATTCTACTCTTCTTGTTAGAGAACCAAGACAAAGTAACCGTACTTATCTAGATATTCATGCAGACAATTTACCATTTGTAGGCTATGATACCTGGAATGCTTATGAATGCTCGTTTCTTTTAAATAATGGTTGTCCTGTAACCGGGGTATGTAAGCTTACATATCCAGCATCTAGCGAATCTATTGTTGAGAGTAAGTCTATTAAACTATACTTTAATAGCTTTAATATGCAAAAGATGGGTACCTCTCTTAAAGAAGCTATTACTAGTTTTAGTAAACTTGTTGGAGGCGATCTTTGCTCATTATTAAAGACTAATGTGCAAGTAGCTTTTATACCTGGGCATGTTTATGATACAACGCAAGTAAGTGCTCATGATTTTTATAATAAGGATCAATATATTACGTTAGAGAATTCTATTGATGAGAAGGAATTATATTCAACTACATTTGATGTTTATAAAGAGACGCCTAGTTTATTATTAAATTCATCTGATGCAATAGATGTAGCAAGAGAGCAATACTTTCATTCGGGATTACTTAAAAGTAATTGCAGAGTAACTAGCCAACCAGATTGGGGTGATGTATACATTTATATAAAGACTTGCCAGGAAATTAATAAATTAAGTCTACTTAAGTATATTGTATCGTTTAGAGAAGAATGCCATTTTCATGAAGAGATTTGTGAGTGTATATATAAACGTTTACAAACAATGTTTAATCCAGAAGAACTATTTGTTATGTGTCTATATGCCAGAAGAGGCGGTATTGATATCAATCCAATGAGAGCATCAAACAATACCTTACTGTATAGTAAGTCTGGTAATCTTCTAGACGTGTTTAGTCCGCACGTTAAAACGTCTAAGCAATAAGACATAAAAAAACCCGACATCTTTCGATATCGGGTTCTTGTTTTGTAATATTGTCCGAGCCTTAGAAGTATACTGAAGCTGTTGCTGGAGTAAAGCTTTGACCGAGGCCACTAACGAGAATTACATGGTAGTACAGATTCGCACCAAAGATATTGTCTACAACACCATAACGTGTTAATAAACCAACCCGTGGAGCAAAATCGTTCTGACCAATTGTGCGCTGAACCATTACAGGAATGTAAGGGCAGTAGATGATACCTGTATCGTAGAATTCTGGACCCTTGTAGCCTAATAAGGCATACTCAGGACGCTGAAGACCGGCATATTGGCCGTTCTCAAAATTACCATCGGTACGTGTATCGCGATAAACGTTGAAACGTCCACCTAAATTACCTACCTTAGCAACGCCGACTGGCTGTGTATTTACATTACCTTGAACTGGTACCCATTGGAATTCGGGTAACATTTCTAGGATAGCGCAAACGCGAGGAGTAGCAACAACGAAGTTTGCTGAGCCTCTGCGATTACGAACTGCAATACGATTTGCTTCGATAATTAATCTTTGATAGAAGTCACGATTACGTTCTACTAACCAGCGACCATCTGCGGAAGCTGGGGACCAAACAGAATAACCTGAACCAAACCCTGCATTGAGGGAGATTTGGATCATTCTGATTAACATTTCACGGTCGATTTCGGCCTGAATTTCATATGACATTGCATTTGTTAATTCAGTATCGATATCGATACCATTCATGTTCTTTAAGTCTTGTTCTAGTTCAACTGACCATTTGGCACCTAAACGTCTTGTACCTGCTTCTACTGCTGTCTTTTCAAATGTTACTTCAAATGTAGGAATTGCGTTCGTTAATTCGAAGTTTTGTAAGAGAGCTGCTACACCTTGATCAGTGTTACCTGTGGTAATCCACTGAGTGAGTGTGCTGTATGGGCCTGTACTTGTACCGCCATTTCCTGTACCACCTGAAAGGTAGCCAGCGGAAGTGCCGGTATAAGATGTTTGTAGGTATTGGTAACCAGCTTCTAAGTTCGCAGAAGTCCCGATAGGGGACCCTGGAGCTGGGGTTGTCGAACCTGCTCCATCGTTCTGGCCAAGTGTTTGACCTGTATAACGATAGCGGAGAGCAAATGCTAAACCGACTGGACCTGCCATTGGTTGAACACCAACGATCTCGTTTGTGATTAACTCGGGAAAAGTACGTCTAATCATTGGAATCAAAATCTTTGGAAGACGGAAGTCGCCAGTAGCATAGGTATCTGTACCTTGTGTACCACCGACTTGCGTACCCGCGTACATTGAAGCTGCATTACCAACTGCACCTGGATTACCTGCACGGTTGATACCGGCAGATGATGGGGCATAGTTAGGACCTGCTTCACGAATACACCATTGTTCTTGGTTCTCAAGAAGCATTGCTGTATTTAAACGGGTATGATCATCTTCGATTGGAGCAACACTTTTAGAAGTATAATCGAGCACTGGTGCCCATTTTTCTAAAAGAGCTGCTGCTCTTGATTCGTCAATATAAGCCTGTGTAGGTCTAATTGATTTCATAGTTTGTTATTTCCTTTTTAATCTAAATTTATTTCGATCCCAAGGTGCTGTTAAACAGCAGCCAGGTAACTCAGGAGAAACCTTTTAAAAATTGCTTAGTACTTACTTAATTCTTGTAAGTAAGGCGATGTGCTTGTTGATTCTTCAATGACTTCGTTCTGTTCAAGAACGACTCTATCAACATTAGAACTATCGCTTAAAGCTTCTTCCTTTAAAGTCTCAAGCCTGTCATTCGTCTTCTTGTTAAACAACTTTAAAGTATATTCGAAGTTTTCTTTAATAAAGTCAGGAGACTTATTAGTAAATACTTTCTTAATATAATTTTTTTGTTGTTCGTCAAGCGCAGCAGTACGTTGTTCAATTAATAGGTTAGCTTGTAACTTATTAACTTCATTATGTAATTTTGCGTTTTCAGAAACGACAGACTCAAGCTTACTGGAAGCTTCATTTATTTGCGATTTGCCATCAAGAATTGCTTCTTTAATACTCTCTTGTTGAAGAGCAGCATCGACGGCTAAATGGTTTCTTAGACTTTGTAATACATTAATTGCTTTCTTATTACGAACAGCTTCTTGAATATCAGCTGTTGGAATTACTTCTGCAATGTATGCGTCTAAGTAATCACTAATAGATTCTACTAATTGTGATTTAAAATTGGTTGCATCTTCATTTAATGCGGTTTCATATTTGTTAACGACTAATTTAAGTTTTGATGCACGATCATTATCGATAGCTTCAACAACTTTTTCTAATTTCTTAGAATGATCTTTATCAATAGCGCTAAGGAGCTGAGTAAGCTTATTGCTATATAACTCATCTTGTTCAAGTAATGCCTTCTCGACATGTATTTGAACTTTTTCTTTTACTTTAGTTTCAACAGCATTTTGAATTTCTGTTAACGATTCATCTGATAAATTTTTTAGTGTTTCCATATTTAAAAAAGGTTCCTATTATTATTTATGATCTGCTGTTTGATTTTCTTATCAATTACTAATTTTAATTGATCATTAGCAAGCTTATAGTTAGTATTAACTATAGCGGTAACAAATTTTTTTACTTGTTCTTTCATATTAAAATATTATAATTTACTTATAAAGTCTATAACCATTTTACGTAAATAAGCATCCTTATTATTCCGTGGTAATGTACTTATGCTGGTTTCAAAGCTATCGTACAGCTCTTCAAATGATCCGTCTTTCGTTAATACATATTGCTTACTTTCTAGAATTCCATTAACAAAAGCTTTAGAAAAGCTTGGATCTGCTACACAATCAACAGCAACTAACCTAAAGTCTTTAACTCTATTTAGCCCGCTTGATTCAGATACTAGCTGACCTAACCCTCTCGTGCTCATACCAACCTTAACACCGTCATTTATTAATGAACGTACGATTAAGCCTGTTGGAGTTGATAGCACTTTACTCTTACCATAGAACACATTACCTTCTTGAGTAAATTCAGTTACAAGATGGCAAGCTCTACCAAGATCAACATCTGCTGTTGTTGGGTGATTTAACTCGCCCATCGCTCTACCAGTCTTGATCATTTCATTTGTATAGCGAGTAACTTCGGTTTGCATTTCATGGAGTGAATAGATTCTCTTATTTCTATTAGCTCCCTCAGCCATCATATATGGCCCTTTGATGTAGAAGTTTCTTGGCTCATTAGCGTTCTTCTCTTCTACGATGTATTCGAATTCGTTATTGTCTGCTGGCGTTTCTACAATAAGTTTAAAACTCATATATACTAATTATTTATAGTTTTTTATGTCTAATCAACGGATGCCCAGCTCTTTTTCTGTCAATATGATAAATTGACAGCCTTTCTTATCTGCCCATCTTTTAGCTGCATCCCATTTAGCTTGGTTTGTTATCCAAGTCGTTTGTTCATATACTATAGTTGAGTGCTTCTTTTTATTTGAACTTACTGGTCTGCTTACCTGCTTACTAGGTTTTATCTCAATTAAGAACTTTTGTTTATTGCCAGCTTTATCTTTAAAAACTATATAGTTATCAACAAAATATCTATGTACTTTATTATCTAAAGGATTGATATAAGGTATGATTATAGTCTCGCTACCCCAACATAAAATATTTTCATTTAAATCAGCCCATCTAAAAAATTTTAATTCCCACCCTGACCGGTACATTGGGTAGGTTGATCCTAGATACTTAGCACTATTTTGGGGTTTAAAAATACCCTGTTTGAATCCATGAGACATTATTACACTTGATATAACGGTCTAATAACATCAGCTTCAGTCATCTTACCTGACTTAAGTTTTTCTATATTCATCATTAATTCGGCTTTCTTATCATTTGGTAATTGTGTTGAATTAGTAGCTGATTTTGCTTCATCAAATTTACCTTGTTTAATAAGTGCAATTACTTTCATTAATGCTGGGTCTTTCTTTTTCATAGCCACTCTACCTTTTGTTGGTTCAACAATTGACCTTACTTTAGAACCTGTACCTGCTAAAAAGTCAAATACCTTTTCTGGATTGCTAACTAGTCCTTTACGAGACATTGTATCAGCAACCGATTTATACATTGTTATAAGACTAGGTAAGGGGTCTTGTCCTTCTTCTTTTTGTGAAGTAATATACTTTGACAATGGTAAGAACTCTTTCTCACCCCGATATATATCTTTTAGAAAATTAACCACTTTAACTTTATCCTCACCCATTACTTTAACAGCATCATCTAAATCACTTAATGATGATATTTTGCGAGTAGGCTTACTTTGCATAACCTTTACAAAATTAGTTGCACCGTCTTTTATTAACTCTTGTAGTTTCTTAAAAAAGAATGGCTCTAATTTGTCTATTCTTTCTTTTGCTTTGGTTGCAATTGCAAGATACTCTTTTTCTCTTTCTTTAAGATCAAACACTAAATCAGAATCTTCATTAGGTATTCTCTCCCATTGTTTTCTTGCTGATTGAGCTTCTTGTTTGCTATTCTTAAATTCAAATAAAACGCTGCCTATTTCTTCAACTAAATCTTTTAACTGGCTACCTGCTTTTGTATCAGCTAGAGTAACACTAAATGCCATTGATATTAATCTACGAGCATCTGCTGCAATATAAATACCTTTATCTCCAGGACCTTTATCAGTAGGAGTAAATTTTTGTGGATTGTCAATACCTGTGTTACCAGAGAAACCAGCTGGCCCTCTTGCAACATATTTTAACGGATCACCATTTGCTTCAACTAATAAATTGTATAGGGTATTAAAATTCACACAATTATTTAATATCAGCCGACAAAGAACAGAGGTGGTTCTGCATCACCAAACCCAGGTGCACCTTCATATAACTGCTTTTCAAGCTCTTTCTTTTCATCTATACCTTCCGCAAGCATATCAGCATTAACCATACCCCCGCCGAATAAGGTTGTACCTGAAAACTTACCTCTTATTCTACCTAATACAATTTTGGTTAAAGCTAATGCATATTGATATACCCATTGTTCTTTTATAACATCCCTCAATGGTCGTTCAACATAACATTGTATAACACCATAATACTGTATCGTTTGTCCTTGTGAAGATTGTGGTTGTGGATATAATCTCATAATTTGAGTTCTATCATCAAAATCGAATGACGGTTTAGTTGATAGTAATTTTTCACGCATTTTCATCCAATCTTTTAATACATACCAGCTAACTAAATCAAAGCCATAATTACCCATTGCGTAGCTAAAATATGTTTGCTGAGCTAGAGTTTGTTCCATCGTGAATAACGTATTAATACCAGATGTTGAACCTTCTTCCATATCAACAATTGCAATTACCTTTCTATAGTCCATTATATCATAATCAAAACTATTCAAGTAAACTGGATTAGGGCTAGATATTTCACTACCTAATTGTGTTATATCGTACCTGGCGCTACGGGTAAAGTATTGTGGTAATGACGGTGCAACTGATATTATATATTCATATGATGATAAAGTAAATACAGAATTAGCATATATACCAGCGCTTAAAGTAGCTGACAAATCTGTAACAAGCGTAAAGTACTGAGCTGGTATAGAACTGTTTGCAGTGTATACTGTCTTTTGATTGTCAATATATTTACTAAAGAGTGGGTTGCTTGTCGAGTTAGGATTTTGTCTGTTCTTAATCTGCGTAAGATAACTATCACTAGACTTTGCTGTAAAGAGAGAATCTAACTTCAACCCGTAATTAGGTATATATAAACTACTATCAAATATCAAATACTCTCTAGTATACCCTGCAAACTTAGTAAACATCTCGCACGATAAACTTATATTATCATTTAATTGGTCTCTATGAACCTCAACATTGATCATAGGAAAGCCTAACGTTCTAAGTATTCTATCTGACAGCTTATCGAACGATGTTATCTTACTTGATAAATTTGAGCTCTGAAAAGCAGATATAGGTGTTATTACACAACGTTCAGGAGATGACATATATGTTATTTATGTTTAGGTTGTTGGTGCAGGTGGTGGAGCTGCTTCTCCACCTGGAGCGGCTGCTTCAGCTCCTGCTTCTGGAGGCGGTGCTTCTCCACCTGGAGCTGCTGCTGGACCACCAAACGCTGGAGGTGTTGCCCCGCCTTGTGGAGATGCTTCTCCACCTGTAGGTGCTTCACCGCTTGCTGGAGTCAATTGATCTCTCCAATTAGGTCCACCATTAAGAATTTGATTTAATTCCCATTCTAATTCTTTATCCTTGCGTAAAAATTCTCTATTAGCTTTTATATCAACATCACTCCAACCTAATAACTTCTTTTGTGTATATGTTGCTGAAACAAAAGGATTAGCAGCTAAGTTATTAAAGTTAGTTACCTTTAACTCTAACTTCTGATTCTCTCTTAACTCATAGAAGTTTGTAGGTACATTCATTTCTAAATGTAAATTTTGTTCTTTAATATCAAACTTTTCTAATAACCCCTTTAACTTTAAGTGTGTTATAAATCCATTCTTTAAACCTGATGCAAAGCCTTGTTGTAATCTAATTATGAAACGAGCAAACTTTAATTCTTCTCTTAATATTTCATTACCGTCTTTAAATGTACTTTCAGTGTTTAATCTATTAGTTGGAACCTTTAATGACTTGTAAAGTTTATTTACGAAATACATTAAGTCAGTTAACTCACCTAAATTTGCTCCACCAGCTAATTGTGTCACTGAAGTACCATCACTACCGGCTCGTTTTGCAAACCAAAAGCTATCTAACATTGATTGTGGGTTAAATTTTTGAACTGGGTTGGATGTTTGATTAACGTCAAATGTTTTCTTACTCCAATACTCAGTTATTAATTTACGTAAATAAGCTTCCGCTTTTGGTGGTGCCATATTACCAACATCAACGTTAAATACAAGACGTTCCGGAGCTCTTACTAAACGATATATAACAATTGAATCTTCAATTAACGAAAGTTGTCTATAAGCTCTACGGCAATTCTCAATAAAAGGTAATCTAAATGTTTTGTCTTGATTCCAGATACCAGAATTAATATACGTTACCTGATTTTTATCCATTGGAATAAACTCATACTTTTCAATCTTGTTTGGTTTATTTGGATCAAAAATCGGTTTACGTAAAATGTAACCTTTGATAATCATGTTTTGAATATTATCAAAAATAGGATCAATTAATTCTGTTGGTAGTTGTACTGCACCTAAAACGCCTTCTTGTGGATATGCTTTATGAACAATATGTTCAAAATAGACTTCACCTTCAATTAATAGCTGTCTAAAATACTCCCAACCTTTCTTCTCTAATTCAAAGTTTTGAATGTATTTTTTAAACTCATCATCTACCTTTTGTTTATCTTGTTCATCTAATTCTATGTTACGAAAATGTAATCTAACTATATCACCATGATCGTTCTTATTAATACACTCGTCACAAATTTCATCTAAACAATCACTGACTTCAGAAAATGCGGCCATTATTCTGTAATCTAAAATTCTAGGACCTTTATCAACTTGTATATTAGCATATACTAAGTCATTATATATGCCGCCTTTTGCTATAGAACCTGACGGGGTATTATTATAATCGTTATCATAAAATACAGATTGGCGTGCTAGAGCTTCAGTTCTTCTTGAACCTGTATCTTGAAATACCTCGTACTTAGGATTTAACTGAGATAATACAGAGTTAAGGTCTAAAGACTGGTACGGTAGTTTATTAGTTATATTCTTAAAAAACCCGGTTTGATTTACACCTTTATTATCTGAAGCCATTTCAATTATTTAATACTGAATGCAGAGATTTCTACAATTATAGTTATAGGCAATTATTAAATGCGCCTTAATAAAACGGTTCAATTTCATTATCATAATCGGTTATTATATCATCATTGTAATCTGTTATAAGATTATTTGCAGGTACACTAGATGAAGGTGTAGGGGTCGGAGTTATGGATACAGTAGGTGTAATTGAACTAGTAGGAGTAATTGATCTTGTTGGTGTTACTGTAGGAGCGATTGAAGCTGTAGGTGTTATAGACGCCGTAGGAGTAATTGATCTCGTAGGTGTAATTGAAGGTGTAATACTAACTGTAGGTGTTATCGATGCAGTAGGTGTTATAGACGCTGTAGGAGTTACTGATGCTGTAGGAGTTAACGAAGGTGTAATACTAACTGTAGG
>Ga0181355_1000748_pt1 | contig 14155 bp, 15 predicted proteins | sample Fa13VDMM15DN_FD_130099 | JGI IMG/M metagenome (GOLD analysis project Ga0181355, IMG submission 130099) | Freshwater viral communities from Lake Michigan, USA - Fa13.VD.MM15.D.N | ecosystem: Environmental > Aquatic > Freshwater > Lake | place: USA: Michigan | collected 2013-09-23 | reverse complement strand
GAGTTTACTCAAAAACAACCTGAAAGTTTCTTTGGATTGGTTCCAGAAACAACACGCAAATACTTTGTAGAAATTCCTGGATATTTGTTTGCTGAAGAAAATCGTCAAGTTCTTTTGGCGGTAGTTGGATTCTACTTTGGTACAGCCGCAGGAGGAAATAAATCATGAAATATTTGATTCCAATGGTTCTATTTCTAGTATCGTGCACATCTCCTCAGATTATTTCTCCGTTAGACAAACAGGGAAACCAAATTCACAGCGTTCTCAAAGAACCATTCTTTGGATCTCCCAACCAAGCCTCCGAATGGAGTTTTTGGTATGTGGTTATCTTGGCTGTTGTGATATGGTTTGCTTGGAAAGAATTTAAATCAATTAAATTTCCAAAGAAATCATCTGACACCAGTACTACCGAACCCACCGATTCTGTCTGACTTTAGAGTCGGACGAAATTGAATTTCAGCAAGTAAAGGCTGCTCATAGGCAACTAGTTCTGCCTGTGCCACACGGTCCTTATTATAAATTTTGATAGAATCCTTGCTATTGGTATTCATCATGATAAGTTTGGTCTCGTAGGTATAATCCTCGTCAACCACGCCTTCGCAATTTGTCAGCGTAAGACCGTATTTAAGGGCCATCCCTGACCGGGGGTGTAGACGGAGGGAATATCCATCGGGCAGCTTAAAAGTCAAGCCTGTGCGAATTAGAGCCCTTTCTCCGGGCATCAGGCAGACATAGGAGTCTTCCTTCTCGGAGTCATATATTGGGGAGACATCCATACATTCTTTGCCAGAATAAACTTTGACTTTTTCATTCTTTGGAATGTATGCGGCAAGGTCAAAGCATGCTGCCATCTTGGTCTGAAAATTTGGATCTGGGATATACGGATTATCTTTAAAATATTCTAGAAGCATAGACTTAATATATCACATATTATTGGATTGTCAACAATCTGAGCAATCAAAAGAAAATTCAGATTGTGTTTTTATCCAAGCATAGACATCACTTATAGATAAATTATCAGCAAATTCAGACTCTGGAATGATAAAATTAAAAACTCTAATTGGTTTAGATAAATTTATCCTAGCTTCTTCTGAAGCATAACCAGATAATTCTACGGTTACTTTATTATCCAATAAAAACTTTATTTCAGTAATTTTCCAATACTGAGCAACCGTACCATATTCTGTAGAATAAATTTTTAAAAGTGCCATTATTCAAAATATCCGTTTACAGCAAGGCTTGAATGGAAAGTCAATGCTGTTGGTGAAGTAGCACTGAATGGTCTCATTACAAACAAGAAAGATGTACCAGCTGGAATAACCAATGGACTGTTAAATGTTACTTCAAATCCGGGTTTTACGGTTCCTACTGCCTCGGTGGTCAAGAAACCATGACCACCCACAGCAATACCACGTGGAGCTACCGTGTTAGCACCATCTGCGGTAGCTGTTGTGACCGCAGAAGCATTGTTATAACCACCAACAGTAACTATATAAGACACAAATGCTGGGTTAGTTGCAGGCGCTGCTGTCATAAATGCTTCACCTACACGCAGTCCAGTAATGTACAAAGTTTTACCGGGCAAGACTGTGGTACCAGCTGGATTTGTAAAGTTAAAAATTGGATAATCTGTATCGGTTGCCGTGCTTGCAGCTATTGTAAATAGACCACCCAAACTGTTTAAGCTGGGTGCGCTGAGTGCCGTATATGTGCCTGCAATTCTTGTTGTAGTGGATCCAGGCCATCCGTTTGCACCAGTACCTCTTGTAACTGTAGGACCGCTAGAAGATCCTTGCTGATTTTGGTATGATCCCTGACCAGAACCACACATTGCATGCGACCATGGTTTTGATGTATTTTGGTCACCTTGAGCGATATTCAAAAAACCTATTGAAACTTGTCTGACGGCAGAAGCAGCACCAAAATTAACTACACGAGCACCGAAAGGTATATTTGATGATGCTGTTGGGAACTGCAAAGAACCGGGAACGTCTATACTGGCGACCAAAATATGATTAATCCAAAATCTTACAACGTCATTGTGGAATACGATTATATAATGGTTTACCTCAGTAGGATCATACAAACCAACACCATCTCTTGAGGGAATATTTGTTGTAACGATGTCAACTACAGTTTCTACTGCGCTGTTGTTTACAACTGCACGCAATCCACCACCAGAAAGTCTTCTAAAAAATACTCCGTCAATGTTTGGTGATGTTGGAGTTTGAATGGCTGCTTGTGCTGCAGAGGCAAAAAAAAGAAATCCCCATTCACTTTGTGCATTGGACGCATTATGATTTACTTCTTTTGCCCATATATCACAATATGTTGGATATGTTCCAAACGTAGGAAATGATCTATAAGTACGAAGATACGTAGCATGACCTGATGTAGTAGAGTTACCAGTGTTTAAAGTAAAAAAGCCGCTTGCTTGAGTAGAGGTCATTGTTGTGTTTTGTTGCAACAAGTGGCCAAAGGGTGTGTTTGTACCTTCAAAAGACAGATTAAATAATGTCTGGTCCAGACCAACACGCAAACGATAGTCATCTGAAACTTCTACAGGCAAAGTTGTTCTTTCGCCCAAAACAGTTCCACCATCTACTTCTGCGCTAATATTGACAAATCCAGCAAGTGAAGCATCTGTAGGTGTATTAACATTCAAGTCATAATTGCTGCTTACGTTAGCCAATCCTGTCGAATTATTACCAGTTCTTATTTGAACGCCCATTTTTAAAGATCTCCTTATCGATCTGTACTATACTATTTATTCAAAATACCCATTCACCGAAACGCTACCTTGGACCGTCAATGTATTTGATGTTACGGTTCCAGCAGGTCTTATAATATATTGAAACACACAGTTAGGCGGAACAACCAAAGGACTATTTAAGTTCATAGAAAATCCTTTCTGTACTGTTCCCGCTGTCGAACCAGCAGTAAACCCATGTCCACCAATTGTGATAGCTCTAGTCGCAAAAGCAGTAGTACTATCAACTGTTGCTGTGTTGACGGTTGAACCAACGCCAGCTATGAATGAAAGAAAAATTGCATTTGCGGTTGCACCTGTAACTGCAAAACTATCACCTACGTTAATTCCAGTAATATATAAACTTTTTCCGGTTACTCTTTGATTGGGAGGATAATTAATCCAAGAAAATACTGGATAATCTGCATCAGTAGTTAAAGAAGATATTGCTGGTGTTAACCAGAAACCACCCAATGATGGTTTACCGGGTCCAGAAGTTGCAACCCATGATCCAGATGTAATACCTGTGCCTGAATTTGGCCAACCAGCAGTACTACCTGTACCTCTTGTTACTGTAGAACTTGAAAAAGTAACTCCAGATGGATGTTGATATGAACCATTGCCAGCAGCAACCATCGAATCTGCGTATGATCTGTATGAATTTTGATCACCCGTTGCCACGTTAATAAATCCAAGATACATCTGTCTCGTTGGTGTCGAAGATGTTCCAGTATTCAAAACTCTGAATCCTACTGGTAAATTTGATGACGCTGTTGGAGTCGCAAATGTTTTTCCACTTAAATCAATTTGAGCGGCCAATATATCATTTACCCAATATCTGACTCCATCAGTATCGTACGAAACCGTATAATGATTATAATCTTGTGGAGTATATGCCACACCAGTCTTTGAAAGTAAAAGTGATGATGTTATTCCCTGAGACAGTTCCAAAGAATTGTTATTCAATACTGCATATAAACTTCCACCAGAAATTCTTCTGAAATATGCACCGTCAAATGATGTTCCACTGGTTGGGTTGGAAATTGTTTCCGAGCCCGATGGAACATCAAAAAATCCCCATTCGCTCTGAGCATTTGTTGCAGTAAAACCAGTTTCTCTCAACCACACATCCATATATGTTGGATAAGTACCGTATACTGGAAAATGTCGGTATGTTCTGGTATATGAAACACCACCCGAAACACCAGTCGCTCCACTATTCAACAAAAAATAGCCAGCGGTTTGTCCGTTTGTCATACCATTAAAAACCTGTTGTTCTAAATGTGAGAATGGTTGAGCTATTCCCTCAAAAGACAGATTAAATATGCTTTGATCAATTCCAACTCTTAAACGATAATCATCATTTACTTCCAGAGGATAATCAATGCGATTTCTAGATGCAATACCAGAATCAAGCAGTCCACTTAAATTTAAAATACCAGAACCGTCTCCAGTATTAGGAGTTACTACATTTAGTCCATATGAAGCACCAACGTTTGCTAAACCGGGAGTATTGTTTCCACTCTTAATATTAATAGCCATTTTTATAAATCCTCAAGAACCCTGACACTTTATAGAATATTTACCATACGTACCATTTGGTGCGTGACCAATCACATCAAAACCTGTTCCACCCAGTATATTATTTATTTCAAAGTTAACTCCTTCAAGAATTGCATCTTCCGGGGTATGGTCTGCAGAAGTTAGTCCTAGAACTTTGCAATTTAAGAACATGTTATTCGTAACCCATGTAATTCCTGTGAGGGTTTTGGTTACATAAGTTTCTTCTTGGTGATATAGGACTGTACTAGCAATATTTGGCCAATTTTCTTCAACTACTAAAGTAGAACTTCCTAAACCAATATATACCGCTGAAATAGAACTATTATATAATAATTCTGCTGTTGTCGTAGAAAGGGGATTGGTACTATCCGTAAAAGTTGGCTTGGCAATTAGTTTGGCAGACCAGCCATTAGTTGCATCATAAAAAGAAGTTATACTGTCAATAGTAACATAATAAGTTCCCAATCCAGTACCCAAATAGATATAACTTATAGTTTGATTTTGAATATTTTGCAAGGAAGTGGAATAATCGTTCCCAAGACCATAAAATATAATTTCAAGACCATTAACATTTTCAGAAAAATCAATACTTGCAGTAACTCCATATACAGAACTTCCACCACCACCAGAAGAATTAATAGTAATTGTATTGCCAGATGGAACTAGTGTGATATTTGTACCGGCTGCGAAAGTTACGCCACCAGAAAGACCATTTACAGTTTTAACAATATTGGTAAGATTGGTTCCTGATCCAGAGAACCCAACAGTAGATGATACAAGACCTGTAAAGTTTGCAGTTGTTCCCTTTAAAGTTCCTGCAAGAGTCACACCACCAGATGCACTAATTCCAGAATTAAATCCGGTCAATAAATTAAACGTATTAGTTCCTGTGAAAGTTTGAGTACTAGCTAAACCAGCTAAAACTGTTGTATCACCTGGAAATGTTATTACCTGATCTCCAACAACATTAAAAAATAATTGAACACTAGTACCAAAATCGTTATCGTTAAATGTAATTTTTTTTGTTTTTGGAGTTAAACTTATCGAATATAAAAAGTCTGTGTCATTTACTATAAAATAACCATTACTTGCAGACATAGTTTGTGATTGACTAAAATTATTATCTACATTTGTACGAGCAACATTTGTAATAGCCCCAGTACTACCGTCAATATTCAAAACTCCAGTATTTGAAACAGTCAGAGTGTTTCCAGAAACTGATAGACCTACTCCAGAACCGTTGGTCAAACCAACAGCACCAGTTAGACCACGAATAGATGCTACACCCGTTACTGCGCCAGATAATCCATTAAAAGAAATTACATAAGGACCAGAAATTCCACCTCCACCACCAGTACCTGTATAAGCAATTGTTAGAGTATTACCTGTTGGTGTGACAGATATAGAAGTTCCTCCAGCAACATTTACACCACCAGAAAGACCATTTAAAGTAGCAACATATGTACTAATTGATCCTGATGTGCTCTTGTCCCATGCAGTACCATTATAAGTCCAAAGAATACTACCGTATGAATACGTTGCGCCAATAGAGGGATTTGGAGGAAAATCAATAGGCATTGTTTTTAATATTTATGTTAGAGTTGAACCCAAATAAAGCCTGATGCGCCTGTTATGGCTGTATATAAAATTCCAGTATTTGTATTAAACCAACGGTCTCCTACTATATTAATATTTGGTGCTGTTGTAGATTCTGTAAATATTGTAGAACCAATTATCGGACTAGAACCACCCGGAATATTAACAGTAAGATTCTGACCACTAGCAGTAACATTTACTCCATTACCAGTAAAATTAATATTACCAACATATTTTGCAACATAATTTCCATTAACAAGTGCTGCTAATCCACCACCACCGGGAACAGAAAGTTTTCCAATATAATCTATGATCTTTTGTGTATCTGCACCTTTGAACTTACCAAGAATTTTATCAATGTGCTTGGCATCTAAAGAAATTTTATTATCTTGAAGTACTAAAGGATATTCAACATCTACTACTGTAGATTCTCCATTTTGTCCTGCAGGACCTACTGGGCCTGCTTCTCCTCTTGGTCCAGCAGGACCTTGAGGGCCCACAGGTCCTCTATTACCTTGATCTCCTTTTTCTCCACGCGGACCTTGCGGTCCCATGGAGCCTTGAGGTCCAATCTTACCTTCAATTCCATCTTTACCGGGTATTCCTTGGTCACCTTTTGGGCCTTGAATGCCTTGTAGACCTTGTGGACCAACCAATCCTTGATCGCCCTTATCGCCTTTCTCACCCTTCTCTCCTTGTTTTCCTTTTGGACCTTGGATTCCTTGGAAACCAGGTTCACCCTGATCTCCTTTTTCTCCTTGATCGCCTTGAATACCTTGAACACCATCTTTACCTTGTTCACCTCTTGGACCCTGAGGCCCCATTGGTCCGGGTTCACCTTGTGGACCTTGAAGACCAATTTCTCCTCGTAGACCCTGTTGTCCAATTACTGGAGTGGTTTCCTTTATAATAGTTCTTTCAACTATTTCAATCTTTGGTGGAGCAAGTGGCTTTGAAACAATTACTGGCTTTGGCTGAACAGGAACAACTTCCTCCAACAAATTTTTAATTTGATTGGAGTTACCATAAAGTTTTATAACTTTATCATTATTGTTCTGTATAAAATAGTGTTCAGAAACACCATGCCCAAGTTGGAACTTTTCATCATACTGACATGCTGTTATTTCTTTTAACAGAACATTCTGGAATAATGACCCGAAAGGACGTTTTACCTTAAATACTTTTCCATTAGATGCAGAATATGTTTTGGTTGGTTCAAAGTATTCTTTTATCTTTATTGAATTTCCTTCAATAATATACTCTTCACCATCTGTGCTACGAAGAAGCAATTTAGTAATTCCAGAACCAATCTTTACTTTGGTTGCGTTGATTGTTGATTCTATAATTATAAATTCACATCCTTGCGGCAGTTCTGGGTGCCACTTTGTTAATTTTAAGGATGTTTTGTTCTTACCAAAGAACATCTATTGTATTTAGACGTATCCTGAAAGAGGTGCTCTTCTCCATGAATTTCCTACAGCACAAACATATAGGAAATCATTGTCCCAAGCAATGGATCCAGTAACTCCAACTGAAGTGCTTGTAGCTGGTGCAGATGCAGGATTTAATACTATTCTATTTCGAACATGTAGTTCACCAAGAGGAGTAGTTACGCCACCAATACCAACATATCCAAAACAACTTCCGGTAATCCATGCTGTTTTACCAGATCCTATTAATAATTGAGTGTGTCCCAGTGCTTGATTTTCTGCAATAGCAACATTATCTAATTCATTATTAGAAGGTTCATATACAGAAGCGATTATAACTGAATTATTTAATCCCAGTTGGGTATTATTATTAAATGCATTTAAAAATTTTAATGGTTGATATCCTATAATTATATTATTTGATGTTGAGGCACATGTTCCACCTGCACCACTATTATTGCCCAGTGCCCCGGAACCAAGTATAACGTTATTTAATGCAGTTACACCAGAACCACTCGCCGTCTGATAGCCAAAAAGTACTGAATTATCAATCCTGTTAGTTCCAACATTTCCTATATTTGTTCCAAATGCTGTTAGGTTATCGGCAGAACATACACCTGTACATAAATTTTTTCCTACTAGTGTTATATTAGCATCTGGAGTACTAATAGCATTTAAATTATCTATACCAAATACGGTGATGTTATTTGTTGTAGTTAATCTTTGTAAATTTCTATTACCAACAACTACACTTCCAGTAGTTAAATTACCAGCTGAAAGAGCTGCAAATAGATTACCTGTACCTATATTAATACAATCATCCGTACTTTTATTATACCAAGTATTTCCCAATGCTATTGTTCCCGTCCAGGAATTAACGTCAGCTGCCCCACCAGACATACCTGAAGATACTCTTATTATTGAATTATTTAATTTACTATAATTACCCCATCCTGAACCAGCCATACCAGAATTAACAACTATAACACCAGTTAGCATTGAACCTGTTATACCAATTTCTGGAAGATACGCACCAGTAAAAGAAATTCCTTTGGTAAATGTTTGCAGCTCATTAAAAATATTTGCAGTACCAGTAGTTACACCAGTAACATTACCAGTAAGACCATTAAAACTTTCAACATATTTTGTAACTCCAGCAGTATTGTTAACAGTTATGATATTTCCATTAGGAACTAGACTTATACCGGAACCAGCCGATAAAGTTATTCCACCAGTAAGACCATTAAAACTTTCAACATATTTTGTAAGTCCAGAAGATGCAATATTGTTAACAGTTATGATATTTCCATTAGGAACTAGACTTATACCGGAACCAGCCGATAAAGTTATTCCACCAGTAAGACCATTTAAAGTTCTAACTCCACCACTATTACCAGATATTCCGTCTCCAACTAAAATTCCACCAGGAGTTGTTCCATCACCAACATACAAAAGATCAGTATCTGTGGTATAAATTAATTCTCCGCTCAATGGAGTAATTGCTAATCTTTGTGCGTCAGTGCCTCTTTTTATTTGAAATGACATTTTTTTCTCCGGTTAAAGTATAATTATTTATATATTTCCTTGGTCTATAACTAAACTACTTGGTGATGCAATAGTTCCCATATCAATAATAGAACCTTGGACTAATAATTGTGCTATGGTACCAATTGGATCACCCAATATTCCAAAATCAATATTAGATGAATCAATTGCTGAACCACTTGGTATTCCATATGGTGTAGTATAGACTGTTACATTAATATCTGCCATTATTTTATCCTCGTGTTACGTCAGGAAATACATCAATTTTTCCTCTTAATATTGTTTCTATCCCTATAGGATTAGATGTTCTTAGTTGAACATCATAAAAAACGGGAGTATAGGGAGGAAATAAATTTGTATAGGTAGCTCCAACAGTAATTGCGACATATCCACCTGTTGCTGTGGCTGATATACCACCTATAATTCCTTCTGGTTGATAAAAAGTGCTTCCAGCAGTAATATATTTACTATAACTAGAAAAAAGTTTAGAAGCATAATATCCTTTTCTTACTTGCATTGCAATAGTACAATCTGTAAGATCATAAGTTCCACCAGTAACTCCGGTGACAGAAAATACCCATCTTAGACTATCTCCAACAACAACTGTTTGGTCGTAAATGTTAGACATATAGGCTCCAAAAAATAATAACCTATTAAAGGTTATTATTTACAAATATTTATGATTTGCGGCAATTAGAGTTTTACAGCTAAATTTTCTGGACTAATCTTTAAAGTTGTTTTTGGTTCAGGAATTTTTAATGTTTGCATATTCGCTAAAGTCTGTGCCTGTTGGGCATTTATTTGACCTTGAATCTGGGCAATTGCATTGATATAAGCATTTTTATTATTTTCTACTCTTGGACGGTGTTCTTCTGGAAGATATGGTTCTGAGAGCAGTTTTTCACAAGCAGCCAATCCCATGTGATACTTTCCAACAAAGAATGCAGTTGTAGCAACTTCATCCAATAGACCCCATCTATAGTTTGCCATATCTACGAACAGAATGTCATTTTGTGGCGGTGGGATTGTTAGTCCCATGGAGGCAACTAGGAATGCATTTCTTGGACGCCCATATTTTCTATAAATGCACGACAGATGATACAAAGATTCTGCTCGATCTGGCTTCGTTTCATATGCTCGCATCATGGCATCTGTAATCATCTCAATTGGTTTTTCAAGGATTGCACGACACATACCTACTCTGAGCCAAGAAAAATAAACTTCTTCTGACCAAGATTCCAGTTCAGCTCTTTTAATATATTCTTGTTCAGCAATATCATACATTCGTGAATCAAATGCGGATTGTGCTGCATAGAATTGTTTTCTTGGTTGATTTGGATCTTCTGCAAGATACTTCTTTAAAATTTCATAGTCATTCTTATATTTTTCAATATCATTGCCGAATTGTCTGGATCGGCAACCTTCAGTCCGAACATCCCAAGCATAGTCGCCTTCTAATTTTTGAATATTCATTGGTTGGCGGCAAATTGCATATTCGTGCAGTGGCTCTTCATACCACCATTTTGTCCTGCCAATATTAAATAATTGTGCGCGATACCATACAAACTCACCGCGCTGAATCTTTACAACGTAACCATCCAATTCATCATTAAACTTTTCAACAGGAAGAGTTCCAGAGATCATATCATCGGCATCGATCATCAGTGCCCATTGTGCTTTGCCTTCACATGCTTCGATAGCCAAAGAACGGTTGTGGCCGAAGTCTTTCCATTCATGGTCTAGAACCTCTCCGGGAATTCCCTTGGAATCAAAGAAATTCTTTATAATTTCCTTGGTGTTATCTGTCGATCCTGTATCACAGATTACGTAATAGTTAATAAATGGGGCAACAGATTCAAGACAACGTTGAATATTTGGAGCCTCGTTTTTGACGATCATCGATAAAGCTAACTTGTGCATTTTCATCCTTATGAATTAAAAAATCTACGTAATGATCCGGGATTAAACTTTGGAATAAGTTCCCAGCTATCTCTTTCACCATATTTAATTATCTTCAAACCATTGATAGGCATTTTGTCTGCTGTTTTTTCTTTATCAATGATTTCAAGCAGTTCCCATTCTTCAAGCAATTGAATAATGGCATTTCTTCGTTTAATGTCTTCTTCGGACACATTTGACGGCAATCCATCCAATGCAAATAATTCTTTAAAATGTGCAACTATATAAACACCATTTTTGTGAATCAAATGACATGATTGATAAAGTACATTTTTTCCTTTGGGAGACACACCTATACGAGATAAAGTTTCACGGACAACCATGAAATCTTCTTCATCAAATAATTTTATGTGTACACCAACATTATTAAAAATTTTATCCGAAGCTTCTGACATATCACACCCTTATTAAGATTTCAGACCACCTGTATCTAAGGATTTTTTTATTTTATCCAGATCCTCGGGTCCAAGAATATTTAGGACTTCCCTAGCCTTGGATTCTGTGTATCCATATGCTTCTCTAATAAGAGATATATCATCTTCCGGTTCTTTCTTTGTCCAAGGAGAAAAACGCTTCTTTTTACGAATGCCAAGTCTATGAAAGTCAAACTGGCTCTTGTTGTCGAGCCATGGTACACAATTCATTTCATTGGCGTGAAAGATCGTATCAGGGAAATACGATAAACATCGATTTACAACAAATGGTTTATAAAGGCGAACATCAGCCTCATCCTTGTCAAGTAGAGCTTTTTTGTCGTGGTTGATGCTTGCAAGAAAGTCTTTAAGTTTTAGCTCTTCGGACTTCATCAATTAAACTCGCAGTCCATCATAAGTTGCACGATAAGAGCCATAGTATTGATTTCCTGATCCGCAGCAAATCCAGACTTGTATTGATATTCGGCAATAATAAGAATGGACTGTGGAATAGAATTGGGCTTCAATGCTGTATATAGTTCTGTGTACAGACGCTTATAGAAGTCTGCAGTATTCAGATCCAAGTTTTGAATCACCCACTTACGGCAAGATGTGAAGTCCTTTGCTTTCATGAATCCAAGAAGTTCCTTATAGGACTCACTGCTTCCTTGAGCCAGAATACCAACATCAATCTTTCCAGAAGATGCATATTTCTGCAACTCATTAAGAATTCTACGAATGTCTGGAAAATGCTTCTTTACCAGATTTGAAAGAACTTGAGTATCATAAGGAATCTTTTCATTATTGAGAATGTATTCAATACGCTTTAGAATTCCTACTGCAACTTGAGCCTTCTCAGCACTTGGAACGGTAAAGTCAATTCCAGTGCACCGAGAGTGCAGAGCATCAATGATCCGATTTTTATAGTTGCAAGTCATGACGAATCTGCAGTTATTTGCAAATTCCTCTATGGCTCCACGCAATGCTGGCTGAATAGACTGTGCATTCGAATAGTCAAACTCGTCCAGAATTACGATCTTTAGCTCACCATTAAGTGAGACTGTAGAACAATAATTACGAATCTTTGTCCGTAGAGTATCAATACCATTCTCTTCGGAGCAGTTGATTATGATGCTGTCAGCACCCAAATCGTTTGCCAAGGCACGGGCAACCGTAGTTTTGCCCGTGCCTGCCTTGCCGTATAGCATCATGTTTGGAATCGTACCTTCCTTAATCATACCATTAAACACAATGGAAAGATCGGTAGGAAGAATACAATCAGACAGTGTTTTGGGACGATACTTTTCGACCCAAAGTAGATTAGTCACATCAGACACGATTAACCCCGCTTGATAGCGATGTAGTAAGAAAGATCAAGACTCTTGTGCGTAAACTTTGAAATAATAGTGTCAGTCAATTCGACACTATATGAACCGGGAATGAACTTCATTTCTGAAACATTTACAGTTCCCTCAAAGTCTTTGCCGGTATAATTTTCATCAATGACAATTTCAAAACTATTGCTTGTGCTCTGACCAGAGTCGTCTACGCTAATGGTGAACTTGCCATCACCACCAACCATACGAAGATCACTTACCTGAAGCACACTTGAAGCCTTAAGAATCTCATTAAGATCCTTTTCATCTAGTTCAAAACTAGTAACAGTGGCAGGCATCTTAATCTCTCTGTTGGGAACAGTAAGCAGGCTTGGTTCAGAATAATAATAAGTAACGCTAGACCGACCATTCGTAATCACAACATGGGTGTCATGAAACTCAAGATCAGGGTTATTAAACATACTGACAATACCAAGAAATTTATTGAGATCCCAAATAGGAACATCAACATCAAAGTCCTCGGTCACCTTTGCCTCAACATAAATGTTCTTACCAGCCGAAACGGTCTTTAGAAGATTTCCGGGCTGAATAAGAATATTAGAGTTGATGGCTGCAAAATTCTTTAGAATGTTATAGGTTTCTTTGCTCAAACGCATTTTGGTCACAGTACTCATATAAATCTTTCTGTAAATTAATCAAAGTCTTTACGATAAACGCTATCGTTAAGTTGCTGCTTTTGCTCGTGTCTGTTGCCGCGAACATTTCTCTTTTGTTGCTTCTTGCTTAGGCCAGTAGGCTTGTTCTTGCGGCGATTCTTAAACTTTTCAAAACTTTCTTCGTTCATAGTTCTATTATAACTCCAAAATAGGATAATACAAATATATTTATACCTGAACCTTGATTTTTGAAAAATTATTCTTCTTTTCAAATTGCAAAGTTTGGTCAAATTTGTCAACCAGTGCATCAGCCTTATGACTAATGATGTAAATTGAACATTTATTTTTCATCTTATTCAAGATCTTCATGAAGGCTTCGGTCCCCGCTGCATCCAAGGATGAATCTAGAATTTCATCAAAGATCAATAGGTTGCAGTTGAGGCTGTTCTTCATCTTGGCAACTTCACGCCAAGTTAGCAGGATCGCCAAGTCGATGCGTTGTTTTTCTCCCTCAGAGAAAGAGGAATATGAAAATGCATCTCTGTATCGTGATTTGATGGTCTCCTTGAACTCCTCATCGATTGTGAAGTCAACATAGAGATTAAGTTTTCCGAGGAACTTATTGACGAGTCCATTGATGATGGGAACATAATGTTTAATAATGCGGCTCTTAAGCCCCCCATCTTTGAGGATATCATAAACAACATCATAGTGAATTTGTTGAGAGATAAAAGATTCAAGTTTTTTAGCGATATCATTTTTTTTATTTTCCGATTCATTTAGACTATTTTCCAGTATAGAAATATTGCTTGAGGCTTCTTTGTCTTTCTTATCTTTTTCAATTACTTTTATATTGGATTCTGCATTTCCAATTCTGTAATTCAAAGCATTTATATCTTGAACTTTT
>Ga0181355_1000746_pt1 | contig 14160 bp, 13 predicted proteins | sample Fa13VDMM15DN_FD_130099 | JGI IMG/M metagenome (GOLD analysis project Ga0181355, IMG submission 130099) | Freshwater viral communities from Lake Michigan, USA - Fa13.VD.MM15.D.N | ecosystem: Environmental > Aquatic > Freshwater > Lake | place: USA: Michigan | collected 2013-09-23 | reverse complement strand
GTATGCAGGGTAATCTCGGTACAGATATTGGTCATCGATACATCGAGGTTGTTCTTAATGTAGGCCGTTGGATTATCGTTGTTGACATTATCCTTAAACATAAGGTAAGGTTCTCCTGTCTCAACCCTTGACTTTAGAATCTCAACCCATAGCTCGACTGCTTCCTGGTCGCGTCTTTCTAGCTTATGCATAAACTTATCATCTACCACTACGCACTGGTGAAGATTTAAGGACTGCCTATTAGGATCTCCTTTAGGTCTTCTGATCTGAAGGAACTCTTTAATATCTCCGTGATTGATATCTAGGTTTACTGAGGCTGCTCCTCTTCTGACTGCTCCCTGGTTAGTAGCGATGATAGTAGAATCGTAGATCTTAGCCCAGGGCACAATACCTTCGGAGTATCCGTTCCCGGTAATAGGGGTGCCTCTTTCTCTAACGCGGGATAATCCTACTCCTACACCTCCGCCTAGAGACGAGAGACGCATTAGCTCTGCATTTGTCAGCCCTATGCCCCTAATGCTATCGGGTGTATCGATGCCAAAGCATGAGATGGGCAAACCTCTTTCCGTACCGGTATTCGAAAGCACGGGAGAGGCTAGGTTTAACCAACCCTTCCACATATACTTGAAGAACTTAGGAGCGAGGTCTGGTCTTTTTAATCTCCCTGCTACAGCAGTAGAAACTCTTTGGTAAGCTTTCTTAGGAGTCTCACCCGGTAGCAAGTACCCCTTAGAGATAGTTGCTAGAGACATATCGTTCATCCATTCCGGAAAATCCTTTCCCACCTCCCACTGTGAGGAGTCTACGTAAATACTATTATTCATATCCTAAATATATTAAAAAATTGAAGCTGAATCCCACTCCATATGCCCTTTAGAGTAGTTGGTGACCCGGCTAGCGAAGAAGTCCGTATGTTGCTTTCCGGCGATAACCATATCAAACCACTTCATAGTCTTCAAAGCTCCTTTATCAATCTCCGAAGAAGCAATCAAAGGCTTAAGCCCTAGGTCCCCCATCTTGGTATTTACCCGGTGCTTAATAAAGTTCTTAAGATCGTCTTTGCTTAAGTTCTCTAGATCACCCATCTCAAAGATCTTATCGATGAACTTAAACTCTAGGTCTAAAGCCATCAAAGCTGCTTTCTCAATCTGAGCAACTAGTTCGGGAGTCTTTAGCTCAGGATGCTCTTTCATGAGCTGGCGGAATAACCAGCATCCGGCTTCAGAGTGAAGAGATTCGTCACGGACGGACCATTCAACGATCTGCCCTACTCCCTTTAGTTTATTCCTCATCTTGAAAGATAGCAGGACTGCAAAAGAGCTAAATAGATTTACCCCTTCGGTGAAGGCTGAGAAAATAGCTAGGGATCTTGCAACCTCGGTATAGTCGATAGCTCCGTTATGACCATCACGAACGGTCATTAAAGCTTCGATCTTATTCTTAGTAGCTTCGTCTTCCATGAATTCGGCAAAATTATCTAGACCTAATTCCTCGTTTAATAGAGAGTAAGCTTCGGCGTGGATAGTTTCAAAGGATCCGAATGTAGTTGCCATCATAATAATTTCAGGCTTACGGAACCACTTAGTAACAAGTCCGGTCCAGTAATCGTTAACCACGGTCTCGGTCTGGGCGAAGCCTTTTAGAATACCTCCTATTACGTTCTTTTCATGATCCTTTAAGTTCGACTTCCAATCGGTGATATCATTTGCCATTGGTACTTCGGTGTGCAGCCAGTGGGCTTGTTGTTGCTTTAGCCAAAACTCATAGGCTTGTGGATATTCGAAGGGTTTATAGACGATACGCTCTTGAAGGATACTCATATTTGTATATATTTGATAGATTGTTAGATAAGTACAGCTCCTAGATTTTTAGTCCTAGAAGCTGTTGATATAAATAGATTCTAGCTTTGCTTATGTGATTGTAAGTCAAAGAATTTTTTAGATAAAAGAGCTCTATCAATACTATCAACTCCTGGTAGTGAAGTAGGTACGTTGCTTATTTGTGTAATTTTTATTTCATTAGATATCTCAATATGACCGTTGTTGGTATTTACTAAAGCATTATAGGTCATGCCATCCATTCCGTATCTATTTTTCATAACATGCACTCTTCCTGTACCTTCAACCTTGTCTTCTTTCTTACGTGATAAAGATAAGCATAAATCGGCTACCATAATCTTATCATATGATCCTGCTGCTTTATCTCCCTCAATAACGTCGTCCTTACTTCCGGCTCGATTGACTTGCGAGGGAGTAACGATAGGTATTTGCAATTCCTTAGCCAACCCTTTAGTAGCAACGTACACGTCATCGATTTCGTCTTTTTTCTCGGTATACTTCTTACTAGGCGGTTTTAAGTAATCAACATAATCGATTACTATAAAATCAGGTTTCATTTCCATATCAGTAAGTTTCTGGATATGTGACTTAATGGTAGTTATAGAAGCTCCTTTAGGTGGATATTCTTTAACTATTAATTTACCGGGAAGTTTATTAATTGTCTCTTCTACTTCCTTACGATGGGAGTTTACATGGTCGATATCGTATCCGGTAAAGTAGCAGTCAAACCTCTTACCAACATATTGCTCTCCTAACTCTAAGGTATAGTAGACAACGTTAAAGCCTAGTTTAACAGCATGACCGGCTAGAGCTACCATCATCCATGACTTACCTCCACCGGGATTACCGAATACGATAGCAAGATCTCCCGGCCCTAGACCTCCTTGAGTAAGCTGGTTAATTTCAGCCCATGGTGTTGGAATAGTAGGACGGTAATCAACCCTATATCTAGATTCTAAATCTTTTAGATATTCATGACCAATATTTTTATCCATACCTGCTTTCAATGCTTTCTCAATAGTAATCCGAATTGAATCGTAATCACCTGCTGCTAGCATATCGACAGAAGACATTAAAGCGCTTTTTAGTTCTTGGTTTTTACAGAAAGCTGAAAACTCCTCCTGGACGTATTTGTTATCCTCCATCGAAGCTTTGTAGGCTTCTCTGAGTTGTTCTACTATGGAGGTTCTTAGGACTTCGTTAGATACCTTCTTTACCTCTATCTGCAATACATCTAAAGTAATATAGGTATGGTACTTATCAAAGTACTGTAAAGCGTTTTCAACGATCCATTGATGAGATTGAGAGTCAAATAACTCAGTCAATACGACATCCCTTACATTAAGTAAGAACGTTTTATCGGTAAGTAATGAAGCTACTACTTTGATCTGGAAGCTTACTCCGTATTGTGAGAGTTTATTTAAAACCATAACTATTTTTTAATTGATTCAAGGTAGCGAAATACTTCTACCCAAGTGTGGATGTTATTGGTTATTCCTCCTCCTAAATTATCTGACTCATACATAAGTGCAAACCCCCCGGTGTTTAAATCGTTTACCGGATGGTTAAGTATACCTAATATAGCTGATATGTCGCTATCTGACAAGACTGATTCTTGAATATTCATTAGCTCGTAGTTAGTTTCAACTCTATCTATTTGAGATAGAACCTTTACATACCCCTTAGCTTTAGTAAGATTATTTTCGCAATGTTCGAAAATAGGTGCTAACCCGTCTACTTCTTCATTAGTAAGCATAGGAAAAAGCTTTACAACACCTTTAGGTCCTAATCCCTTTACACCTGTTAGGTTATCGGATTGATCTCCTAACAAAGCTTTATAAATGAGATAATTCTTTGCTAAGACTCCGTACTCATCATGAACTGCTTGAGGGTTATAGTATTTCTTTTTAATAGGAGAATATACCTGAGTATGGTCGTTTACTAACTGCAAGAAATCCTTATCAGAGGAGACTATTGTTACTTTACTTTTCCTCTTACTAAATCCGTTTGAGATAAAACCGATAACGTCATCAGCCTCTACTTTGTCAACGGACAGTAGAAAGACCGGAAGGCAGTGAAGGTAGTCTATTAGCCTATCAATTTGTGCGGCCATAGAATCTTTCTCCTGATCCTTAGTATCGAATACCTCCCAATGGGTAATACGCGTTAGATTGCGATTACCTTTATAGTTAGGGTCTATATTTTTCCTGTTAATGGTGGAACCTTTTCCATCAAAAATTAGAACGACTCTAGTGGGATTGGTAATCCTAACTAAATAACCTAGACTCTTTAGAAAACCAACAAGGCCACCGACATGATGGCCTTGATGATTAACATAGTTTATCATGGAGAAATTCCTGATAAACAGATTCATTGAATCTACAAGTAATACATGGTCATTTAGTTTCCTAGGTTCGCTTTTCTGAATTTTGTTCAGAATATCGTTATAGGACATTTAGGTCTATATCAACTCCAATATCACGAATATCTTCCTCCATGCTACCCTCCTCTACGAGATCAAAGTCAGTTGATCCTAAAGTATTAAGCCAGTAATTCGAATGTTCTTTTTTATAGTTATCTAAAGCTTTTTTATCATCTTCTAGAAAACCATGAGTGGTCATGACGATAGCTCCTCGAGTAGTAATCCCGTTTATGTGGTTTTTATCTACTTGAATCTTAGTGCGCTTAGCAAACTCTACCTGTTTTCCTCCCTTAATAGCTTTTATTTTAGAAGTACCAGAGTTAGTAATATTTCCAAAGGTGATAACAATAGTAGCGTCGTACCACATCGTCATTCCATTTTTATTCATTAGCTTAGGCTGCTCCATCGGCATGCCTGGTTTCATAGTCCAGACCTTGTTAATGGCTACTAGAGTGTTGGTGTAAGGTAAGCCTTCTTTTCTTGATAGCAAGATTTTCTGGTTTACGTTATTACCAAATTGAGTACTCATAGCTCCTGCGTTCCATTCGTTATTATTCTTGTTAGAACGAACGGATAAATCGCAAGCTACTGATCCTATTGAATCCCACAGGAAAAGGAGATCATGAGGAAGATTTCCCTTCTTCTGTTCGTCTACTAGATCTAAGATAAACTCAGCGACATCCTCAATTGTATTGATTCTGCCTCGATCAGTATAGAGAAAAAATCCTTCATAATCTAAGATCTCCCCTGTATCCGTGTCAACTACTTCTTGTACTTGCAAACCCATTTCACGGGCATGCTCCCAGGACCACTTCATTTCGGTAATAATGAATACCGGAAGAATGCCAGCACTTTGAGCAGCTACTGCTGCTTCTAGTAATGCGGTAGTCTTACCGGTATCACTATGTCCTCTTAAAAGAGTAATATGACCAACAGGAATACCTGGAATAGAAGTAACGTCTTGAAAGGCCTTACTCAATGGTATCCATCTTTGCTCCTTAAACTTAACCGAGCTATTGCTCAGCATCTTACTCTTTTTAAACTTATTAAGATCAAATGAGCTTTTAATCGCTTTAGAAGCTGCTTCTGATACTCCTGTTTTCTTGGCCATACTTAGAACGGTAGGTCGTTAGTAAAAAGTTCGTCGAACTTATCGATTACATTTGACTTAGGTTGGACGGCCTCAAGAGTAAAGTCCGATACGGGAGCGGGTGCTTTAATAACGGGCTGCACTTGCGGTGCTGGTGATTCTTCAGCCTGTTCAGCGTCAGGGTTTAACCAGCTTTGAAGTTGCTTTTTGATAAAGTCGTAATCGTAACGGCTAAATCCTGCAATAGGATCTGGCTGCTCTTTCAACCAAAGATCAACTAGAGTGTTATTATCACTCAAAGGAGACATCTTAGGTTTGATATTTACAGTAGTTGAGGGATATGGGTTTCCTGGTGTAATATTAACTTTAATATCAAAGCCATTTGTTAGATCAGTATAATCACCTACATCCTCGTCTTCAGCAAGTTGCAAAAGAGTTTTGTAGACTTCCTTACCGAAACCCCACAAGCGAACTCCTTTGTCCTCTTCACCTCTTACTACAACAGGTGCAAATACTCTCATCTTTGGAGAAAGCTTACCGGCTAACGACCAACTGTCTTTATCCGAGCTTTTTTTAAGTTCATTGACGAACTCGACGATAGGGTCTTGTTCACCAAAGTTAGATAGAGCAATCATAGGGTACTTCCCGATTCCATAATGGAAAAGAAGTTCCTTAAAGGGCATTGCTCTGTTGAATTTAGAAGGGACGATACGAATCTGGTGGCTGCCATTGGCGGGCTTCCAGAATATTTTCTCGTAATCGATCTTCTCACGCTTACTGCTTTGGTTGTCCATAGCAGCGAGCTTTGATTTGATAGCATTTATATCCATAACGAATTTTAAGATTTAAAAGAATATAAGAAAGGAATCCTTTGGATCCAACTAAACCTCAATAATTTTATGAAGCTTTGTATTCACTCTTTTAAGCTCATCGCCTTTAGTAAGTAAAATGCAGTTTTTATATTCTTCCCAATCTACCTTAAAAGTAGTATCTAGTACTCCTTCGTTAAGTTGCTTAATGAGAGTATTGAGTGCGTTTATAGTATAAAGAGTATTTGTCTCTTTCTTTCTATGTACTAAGATAGTATTCTCTATAAAGTTAAAAACATTAACCATATCAACATTATAGGTACAAATATATTCTTGATTGCTTTTAGAATATAAAATAAAGATCTTCCCAAACTGAATGGTGTATCTCCTGTTTATCTCACTAACAATATTATCTAGCTCATCCTCTTGAGCAAATGTACAGAACAGCTTATTGGCCACGTCTTCAAGTAATAGTAAATCCACTTTATAAATAGTATTCAGTTAGTTAAAAGATAATCTTTACCGTACTTCATTTTTACAGGGTACTTATTTTCTTCACTTAATAAGTTTTTTAACTCAATTAGAATCTCTCTCCCGTCTTCTTTACTGTAATCGAACAGTATAGCGTCGTAGGTATAGAGAACTGCTTTAGTTTTCTTATCTCGTAAAAATCCTAGTACCTTTTTTAATATAACAACGTTTCGGGAGGTCTCCAAATTTTGTATGATATAATTGAAGAGTTTTTGTGAATTCATTTCACCTACCTCTTTAGTGTATCTTCTATTGGATATGGGGCATCTTATTTCACCTTTTTCAGTAAACTCATTCCAAGTCTTTTGTATATAATGATGCACTAAGTCAAAGAACTCTATATACCTCCATTTGCTGGGTATTCCTCCGTATAGAATCTGGAAAGTAGTATTCTTGCTTTCTTTGTATTCTTCGTCGGTAAGTTCTTCTTTTTCAAAGTATAAACGCCCAAGCTGTTTATGAATGCTTTCGGAAGTAAATTCGTACCCAACGGTATCAGCTATAAGGCGTATATGGTAGCCGTCAAAATCAAACTCGATTAAATAATCATTTCTAGCTATAAAAGCTCTCCTGTAGTTTTCCTTATGAGGAATAGCAGCAAAGTTTATAGAGTTAAAAGCATTTGAAGGTCGGGAGGTAACGTTATTTAAATTATAGCAGGTAAACATCTGGTCTTTATAGGTATTATAAGCCAGGAAGTTAGGTTTATAGATCTCTTCAAAATTACCGTACTGGTATCTTATCCCAAAGCTTTCCATAAGATAGAATACTCCTACATATAGGTTATTGTAGAACGACCAGCTTGGATCTTCTAAAAAGCTCTTATATCTCTTAAATACTCTCGCTACTACATCGAAGTTCTGTTCACAATTTTGGTAATGAATTGAAATAGGTATAATACAGTTTATATCAGGCTTTGTAGGATGCTTATGGTACATACTATTATACTGCCTTGTAGTATTGCCCATCTCTAACTGTTCATACTCGTTAAGGGAGTATAGAAGAGATATATCAACTATATTCTTATGTGAGAAGAAATAAAGGAAATTTTTCTTATCCAATACATAAACTTCATCTATAGAGTTTATTAGACTCTGTATTCTAGTGAGGTCTACGTTCATACCCTCATCATGAAGTATGGGTATGATATAGCCCTTATCCTGATCTATAATTCTAATATAGATTAGAGATATAAAGGAAAGTTTAGGATGGTAATTATGGTTGGAGGTTATAAGCTCTATATAGCATTTTTTCTCCCGTATATTTTGCAGTAACTGCAGTTGAGAATCATCTTCAACGATATAAAACATAAAACCTTTTTAAGACTCTAAATCTAGTATAAATCTTTTTACTTTTTTTAAAAAGATTATAATTTTTTTATAAATAAGTTTTCTTATTTTAAAAATAAATAAATACAGTAAGTATTAGTACCCCGGTCCTCTAACGAGTTAATTAATTAGATTTAGTTGAGGTAAGATCCTTCAACTCTTTTTTTGTTTTCTCTTCTAGTTTATCTACCCTACTATCGATATGACGGTAGAGGTTCTCTAGCTCTTGCCGGATACTTCTATCCAGCTCATTTGAATGGTCTAATAGCTTAGACTCTCTATTATCTAGATCTCTCCAGACAGATTCATCAACGTTTTGAAGATTAATGATTTCCTTGCCAAGGTTTTTAATTGTTACATAGTTCATAAACGTAACCGCAACTATTACCGAAGTAATAACAGCACCTACACCTAAAAGAAATGATATTGTTTCCATAATTTTGTTTTGTATTTAGATGTCAAAGAACCGGTAGTACTAATCCTTTACATAATTATTTTATATGTAAAGTTACTTTTAAGGAACTTAGCTAAGCCTCGTACCTTATATCTCTCTTCTGTATAATATACGATCTTTTTATTGCTTTTAGCAACTTCATCTTCAGAACCTTTTATAACCCATGGAACTTCAAAGGGTATCCATAACTCCCATGCATATTTTTTATCCTTGTTGTTTATGCTATTGTAAGTTTCTTCGTTAACCTCTACAAATCTTTGATCGTTAAATCTCTTAAGAAAGTACCTTATCATCTCTCCTATTGATATCTCATTAGGTGAGGGGTTTGAAAAGTACTGAAGAGGTGCTTGAACTAAAGGAGCTACAGTTGAGGTAATGGAGGAATAATCTTCGGTACTGTTTGCTCTTTCAAAAGGAAAAACTAGGTCGTCGGTAACTCTATCGTTAGCGGTGAGAGCGTTTTGAGGTGTATACTTCACCAAAAGCTCAGGAGTACCGTCGTACTGGTCTATTCCTGTATATGCCTTTCCATTATAAAGGAGATAGTACTTACCGGTATAGTCAACTCCGTTAAGCAAATACTCACCTCCGTTTGTAAAGAGGTTTGATTGAATTTTAGACTTAGGAATATACATTAGGAAAGTAAGGTTTTTACTATAGTAGTTCTCTTAATGTCTTTATCTGGAAACTTGTTTTGTAACGATGCTAGTACTGACGCAATATATCCTTCGGTATTATTTTCATTAGGAGGTGCGTAGGTATAGAAAAATTGAGCAATGGTTGGTTTGGTACCTTTCTTATATTTATCTCCTTTCTTTGCATCAGTAATCAAACTTTGATTACCTTTCGTTACCGGCATTAAACCTCCAGCCCATCTTATAATTTTTTTCTGTACCAATGCCTTAGCTCCTAACTCGGCGGTAGTAAAATGAGCAAACCTACTACTTCCGTAAGGATTTTTTTCAAGCTTTACTCCTGGGTCGATAGTTGATAACCCCTTATCAAAATCTACGTTACCTGGGTTATTGTTTCTAAATGATCTAGAACCTACTCCGTCGTTTGCTTTTGGGTTCCATCCTTCTTTAGTTCCTATAGTAACTCCTAATTCATACTCAGCGGTACCGGGAGTAAATCCTGCATTTGCAAAAATAGTTTTTAGATTACTATTCCCTCTTACGCTGTCTGGATTTCCTTCTCCTTGTTCCCTTAATATCTTTTTTGGTTTAACTTTTTCTTTCAGTATTTCTGAAGGAGTTACAGTGCTCTTTTCAGAGGCTATAGCTAATGTTTCTAAGGTTGTAGTCCATTTATCGTTATCGATACTATGGTTAATTCCTTTTACGATAAAGGAAAGTTGACCGGTATAGTAAGGAGGTAGAATTTCTTGAGTAATTTTAAACTGTTGCCAAAGTTTTACTCCCCCTAAACCGTGTATCTCAAGACCCATATTTAACGGTATAAACCCTTGAGCTTCAATACTTCCTTTTTTAATAGTATTACCTCTTATGTACTTTAGGTAATCTTTTTGTATGGCTTGTAGAGTTTCAACTGTTCCTTTATTTATTTTTAATAAATTGTAGATTGCGTTTATTGAACCTGCTAACGAGGTTTGGTATCCGGAAAACTTTTGTTCGGGAGTTTGTTCGGTTTCGCTATTTACTTTTCCTGATGCATCTGTAGCGTCAATCTTTTCAGGAATAATTCTGTCCTTTAAACCTTTATTTATAGTAGCAAAAAAAGTACCATCCTCTCCAGTAACATTACCTCCAGCTTGAGCGCTTACTGCCATCATTGTACTGAGGTCTTTGGTTAGCTGAGATTGAAGGCTTAGGTTTTTTACAAAGCTACCGAACCCCGATTGAGTGTTTACCCCGTTAATTGCAAATATAGCTAAACTTGTATTTTTAGTTGATTTAAAGCCCGGGATTCTAGTCTTATCAACTATAATAGCTAGGTTTTCATCAGCATCATAACTAATCTCAAGATTGTTAATACTACCAAGACTCTTATTTATACCAGCTACAATCTTAGATAAAAAGGTATAAAGTGAAACTTTACCGTCCTTATCAGCACTCCCTTTTAAGATCTTAGCTATAAAGTTCAGGTTAATATGGACATGCTGTACCCTAGCTGCGTATACACCGGCTATGTCTGTAGCTCTGAACTGAGTTCCTGTAACGTTTTCTAGCCTGCTGAAGTTATTAGGTCTATCGTAAAAGGGTACAATGCAAATAGTAGGATCTGAGGAGAACTGCTCTCTTAGAGTAAACATAAGATTGTTCATATAATCTCTTTCGTCAAATATCCTTATTAAGGGCTTTGTTGTTTCTTTGTTATAAAGTAACAATTTGTTATTAATAAATCTTAGTAACGGACCTAGTTTTACATAATACTCTGCGCTTTTCTGTCTAGCGTTCTCAACATCTCTAGTAACGAATTGAATTTTAACTAGTTCTCTATCGGTCTTTAATTTGCTATTTTTACTAGCTTCAGTTTGGTCTATAAAAGCGTACTCACCTCCTGATGAATCCTCAGTAGCGCTTACTAGCGGTCTTTTATCTAACTCTGATTTCCAATAAAATAGATGAGAGTTTAATCTGCTAGCGTCTTTCTCTGCTATTAAGCTAGGTTGTTCAGCAGCACTTCCGGAGGTATTAGCAGCTCCTGGGAAGTTAATGTTTATAGAGCTGTTTACTTTTAAGCTTTCAATAACGTCTCCCATGGAATATACATCAATAGTAATATCGTAGGTTCCTTGATTATAAGCCCACTGGTAGTTGGTAATTTTACCAAACATTCCATCGTAATTACCTGATGCTTTTTCTCTATCCTTTTCAATAAGACTAAGTATAGAATACTGATCAACAGTGCCTTCTAGAAATCCAGTTAAAGCTTGGGTGGAGAACTCATTTTTAGTCTCGTAAAGGCTTTCGTTACTGTAGTAAGTAGCATGCCCCCATTCAATAAGAGTAGTCATACCTATTCTTAGGTAAAGAGCATCGATTAGGGCAAACTGATCCGGGCTAAAGCAGGTAAGTGAGACTGTAGCTTTTTTAAGAGCGCCATCGTTTAACGCAGTAATAGAAACGCTTTTTAGACCCGGGGGTGGGGTTAGTCCGAAATTAGCACTAAAAGCATTACCATAAGCCAGTCTAAGGCTTTGGGCTTTATCGGTACTGAAATCGCTTACTATTCCTGAGCTAAGACTTCCTAAGTCGTTTATTACTCCTCCTGTTAGAATATATTCCCGAGCTAATCCTGATTGAGTTAACGTACTGATTCCTAATTCTTTAGCTTTGTCTTCAGAGATATCTACTGCTGAAGCCATCCTTAGCCAGGGTTTGTTTGCGTTAAATACTAAAATATTTTGAACGCTTTTAGACGTATCTCCTAATGCACTCTGTCTGGTGTTTATTTGAGATACGACGTAGTTATCAAAATTCTCTCCTAAGACTCTTCCCATTACCTAAGAACATTTATTGTATTGTATTTAGAAATTATATTAGAAATATCAGTAGGTATTCTTAGCTGGATTCCTAATGGTGGATATAGAGAATCTTTGACTATATCATCGTTGGAAATTGCTATAATCCACCAAAGACTAGAATCTGAATAAAACTGATTGGCTAGAGTATCAAACCTATCTCCGGTAGTAGTAATTACGTACAAATCTCTTTCTTGAGGTTGAAGTAAAGGGTAGAAGGTAGTCTTAAGAAAACTAAGACCTGGTCTAATAGTTGAGTTCCTGAGAACTTCAGTAGTCTGATACCTTTTCATAAGGTTTCAAATGCTTTAGTTCCTACAGCTGAAATGAATGGAGTAGCAGTAAAGTTGCCCTCTCTTGATCTTCTTGGTAGGAAATTGTGTATAGGTTTAAAACTAAAGGTTCCAACTGTAATGTAGTTTGGTAGCTGCAGTCCGTTTCTATCACCTTTTTCATCTCTTCCAATATCCCAATTACTATCCACTGGTATTTCAAAGGTAAGACTATCTAATACTCCGTACATATCGGTAATATAGTCCCCAACGGTCAGTTTTATAATATTTCCTCTAGCAATACCTGCTGATGAGTAGTCCGGAGCCATTGCACTCTGTAGGTAGTTTAGTTTCTGATAGATTGATTTCTTTTCTTTTTGAGATTGGCAAGCAATTTTGAAAGATAAACTAATTGATCTATTAAATCCGCCGTAGGTATAGAAATCTTCTCCACGGCCTACAAATTTATAGCTAGTCCAATCTGCAGTAAAATTATCATTTAAGTTATCAATAAAAGCTCTAAAGAAAATAAAATCACTTTCAGTAGGATTATCGTTGTTAACTACTGAGATGTAGAACTTTATAATATCATTTAATTCCGGTCTTGCAGCAAAGTCTGGAGCAGCTGAGGATGAAAATATCGGTACTGCGTTTAGTTCATCTATTCCTGAAGTAAATTCTTTATACCTAGCTCCTGGATTTCCGGTGTTATATGTTTCCTCTCTGTTAAATACCTCATAGTTGGAGAAGGGCATAGCGTTATTGTTCCGATTTATTCTCTTCCTATAATCAGTAATGTTAATTAAGGAAGTTTCACCGTTCTCGCCTAGTGCTACTTCCTCTCCAAGTTCCTTATATGAAAGTCCTATTGCATATTGTACTGGAGTTTTATCAGAGGTATCACCTCTTCTTGAGGTATCTCTTGGAAGAATAGTACGAGTAAGACTTAAAAAACTATTTGCTCCTCCTATATAGTTTAATACCTGTTCGGAATCCTGTGAGATACCAAATGTCCTTAGTTCATTATTCGAGCTATCTATGGATCTTTCTAGCTTAAGATCCTTCAGGAGAACTAATCTATTAGTATCTGCGCTATTGTGATTGGTTTGTTGCTGGAATTCATACTTCCTGTTATTGCCTATAAAAGGAGTTATTCCAAGTTGTGGGGTATGTAGGCCGATGCTTACTCCGGCAATCTGTGCTAGAGTGTTGGTTGGTAGATAAATGTTATCGGGTCCGCCTACCCCTTTTGGGTTTTGCCTAGCAAGTAAATTTTGCTTGGTAATAAAGAAAAGACCCTGTCCATTGGGATCGGTCAGGAACTTTGAAATCCTAGTTAAATCTTGCTCGGTACTTTGTAAATTTAAGTACCCGTTTCTTAGTAAAAAATCAGGAGAAGACGGAAAGTTAGAGGCAGAGTATTCCGGTATCGGAGTAGTAACATAGGGCTGTCCGCTGTTACCTCCTCCAAATCTATCCCTCCCGTATCTGAGAGATCTAAGATCGGTTACTAAATCTATTAAGGGCATTTACTATCCTGGAGGATTGTCAAGGTACTTACTGGGGGTTTTCCCGTCTAAATCTAAAGTAGAAGCTTGAAAAACGTTAGGTAGAATTACGCTATTGCCATTATAGACTGGAGGTTTGGTACCTTTAAGTCCTAAATCAGAGGTGGGTAGAAGGTCTAATATCGTCATAGTTTTTCTTTATAAATAGTTATTACAACCTTCTTGCGTTTTGAGCTAGTGTATTTCCAACTTTATTACCATCTAAGTAAATATTACCTCCTGATTGCATTACTGAAATAAGAGTATCTAGTTTATTTTCAACTCCTTTGCCTAATTTAGTACCGCCTGCTCCTACGAAAGTATCTTCAGGCAAAGTCCTAATCGTAAAATCTTCGGCTTGGATTTCTTTTTTCTTAAAACTACC
>Ga0181355_1000745_pt1 | contig 14167 bp, 15 predicted proteins | sample Fa13VDMM15DN_FD_130099 | JGI IMG/M metagenome (GOLD analysis project Ga0181355, IMG submission 130099) | Freshwater viral communities from Lake Michigan, USA - Fa13.VD.MM15.D.N | ecosystem: Environmental > Aquatic > Freshwater > Lake | place: USA: Michigan | collected 2013-09-23 | reverse complement strand
TGGCTGCCCCAATACTCCGTTCACTCGTAAAGAGATTGATTGTTGGATACGCGATTTAATTGCGCCCCGCGCACCTTGGGACGCACGAATCATTTACGCTGGAGTGTGTGCCTTCGGCTGGAAGTTTTACGGCAAGAAATCGAATATAAAAATCACATATAGTTAATTCTTGTTAACGAAATCTGTTTCGGGAACATAAGCAAAAACATTGCAATACCAATACTTTAACATACTATCAATACCATGAAAACAATCTCAGCAATTACGATTCTATTCTTTACTTCCTGTGCCAGCTTGACATATAAAGGCAAGTATGCGAAGTTGACAGCTACCCCAACTGGGGTAATTATCATAGAACCGTATTATGCCAAATGAAATAAATATCTACACGACTATAGCAAGGTTGATCTAATTGGTTAAGATGCCTTCCTGAGGAGGCCATGCATGTTCGAATCGTGCACCTGCTTCTTGTAGCCTGAATATCAAATCTTGACATTACAGATTGCTCTGTCAAGATCTGCTTACCAATTTCATGTCACTCGACCCCACACCACAACGGCAACGCGTAATCTCCTTTGTATCTCCCGATGTGGGCGATATTTTATTTTATGAGCGCGTAGATGCGCAACGTATCGGGGAGAAAAATGTCCCAGAATACGGAACCCCGCATCCTGATCCCCGCTCATGGCCGCATCATAAGCTCGTCTTGATTACGTCTAGTGATGCTGCTAATGGACAAGACCAGCAGGGTAGATTCTTTCGATACTACTATGCGGCCGAGCGTGATAATCAAGATGCTTACAATTTTGAGTATGCTAATACCCAGATCGGTGGGCGCCTTGTAGACACGGTGACTCGGACTTATGTCATTCTCCGCAGCAACTTTGACCCAGAGGCAGCAAACCTAGAAATAGGATCTGCTATGCCTGATATTCCAGAAGGGAAGTTTGAAGGAGATTGGTTCCTGTATGACGTAACCCAAAAACGAATCGGGGAGCAGGAGCTCGATAGCTTATTTGTAGTTCAGCAATTGATATACCTTAAGCCCAACTCGTCGAGCGGTGTTACTTATGGCGAAATTGTTACCATCAACGATACTGTAACAGCTGTCGTTCCTGACGATGCTGCAGTCGATACGGGGATTAATATCATCTCTTCTCGTGTTGAGCCTCTTGGTAATGGACAAGCAGTCAAAACTACTCGTCAAGTTGCAAGCTGGCCATCACCAGTTGATATCTCGGTTGGAACTCCTCCTGCTGGAATCCCACCACTCATCTACTTTGATAATCTTCAGAGCACTACTTTTACAGAAAAGGTATCCTCGATTCCTGATCCAATTACCTTGTCTGGTGATACCATTGGGCTCACATACAAAAGAGAAACACCAGACCGAGTTCAAGCTGAGACTACGCAGCTTCAATACCAGTTAAATGCGGGATCGCTAGAATCATCCATCAATCGATCTGCTTACTTAATCACGACTCGTGAGACTACTGTTAGCAATACCGAGTCGCTACCTGAGGTTGGTGACGTCTCTTCTGAGCTCGTATACCGTGCTGGAGAACTCAACATTCACCGTAATACTGCGGTTACTACAGAGGGAGTAACTGGTCTCAAGGGATCTGACACAATTTCTCAGAGCTGGGGTGCTATTACTGAGACCACCAACTTCACGTTAACTCCTGATTTCGAACAGGGTGGTAATACACGTCTGATTTTCAAAGACAGCATGACGACTGTTTACGAATCCTCTACCGTAGAAGTAGCCGCAGCAGGGACATCGCAAGATGTAGATCCTCAAATCTGGGGTGCGCTAACATGGAGCGGTGTATATTCTACATCATCGAGTGGTCTTAGATCGCGTCAGGTTTGGACTAATGGAGTCACTAGCGTTTTCTTAAACGAGAATCCATCGTTGACCATCAATGATACTCCATTCATTAGCGCAGTAGAGACTAATGCTTTGCTGACAGAAGAGGTAACAACTTACTACAGCGACGAGACCCCAGCTAGCCCAGAAGCAAATTCAACTTCTCGCGTCATTTATCAATTAGACGATATTCGAGTATACGAGAATTCGTCCACGATTATTACCCCGAGCGTTACTCCTAGAACGTATGCCTCTGTTATCCAGTATAACCTACCCAGCATTCTTCTAAGCATCGAGGTCACCGCATTCCCATTAAGAAACGGGGGCATCGAAACACACTTTGAGCCACGAGTAGAGGAAGGTTTATCTGGGACATTCCCATGTATGGTAACAGAATATTACACGGAGACTCCACTCGTCCCTTCGATGGGTGACCTGCAAATGTTTCGGCCGAAACCAGTTTCCTTCACAACTCCGTGGGGTGGTTTGAATTTGGGCGCCACTTTGCACGAAGACCTCAGTGTAGTTTGGACTACGGGGACAAAGGATCCAAGATATAAGTATGCCGTTGGCACTATATCTATTCCTGCCACTACTCCACCTACCTACAAGGGCATAACATTTCTAGCCCGATTTGATGCAACTCCATATAAAAATGGGTTTGTCATTCGCGAATATAGTATTACAATACCCGCATGAACGAATTTGATAGTATCAAGTGGGCTCAGCAACAACTGACTAATGCTGAGTTTCGCCTTCAGAATTTTAATTATAACCAAACGCAAATTGACCAGTATGCAAAGAATCCCTACAGTGATCTAGAGGATAGACCACCTCCATTTTTTGTTACGCTGCGTGAGGAGATCACAATTGAGGTGGTAGATGGCGAAGATCAGCCTGTATCCAATTATAAGGTAACAGTTGCTGAAGGGTATATTGCTGAGAAAAACCGATCAAGGGGCGAACCTGATGCGCTGACTTACCATTTGTGTAATAATTTTTTTGAAGCGGGAGATCCGAAAGAGTTTCCCATTACCACAACCGAAGCAATCTTTGCTACGTTTACAGAAAACGCAGAGGGTATTATCGACGCCGATTCGGCCGAGCTACAAGTATTGCCAAAGATTACACTGCCAATTGTTGGTAACAGATTTCATTACAAACTAGCTGAGCTAGAAGAAGGAGAAGATGATCTGGAGGTAAAACCATTTTTGATGGGTTCACATATTTACCATACAGAAGCTGCCCTTCCGCCATTCTATGTTTTTCTTACTAGTGAAACAACCGAGGTAGATGATTTACCAGTTACTACGTATAAGGTTAACGTATCTCACGGATTAGTGATTGAAAAGGTATCAACGGCGGGCGAAACCGTTGACGCGCTTTTGTATTGGACACCATCTACCGCGCTTACTGGCGAATTGCCAACAAATATCAACAGCGGAGAATCGCTTTTCGTAAAAGTAACCGAAACAAACTTGGGAACGGTTAGGGTTATTGCAAGCGTAGATTTTGAAGTTGCGGCATCATCGACAATTTCCACGGCGTATATTTCTGGTAATCCAAACGCATTACAGAACGGCATTTATTATTACGAGTTGGCAAAGCTCACAATCGTTGGCAGCAATCCGATTCTTGAGCGATTTACTAGCGGAAGCCACATTTTCCACGAGGTTACAACAACTGGATGGTGGGGGACTTGCTCATTTTTATTCACGCCAGCAGGTGGCAGCGGATCAGTATCTAACTTAATTCAGACGTTTGAAAATGGGATTTTGGTAAGCGTATCTCTTGACGGCGTGACGATTGACGGAACGGTAGAAACTCTAGGCGATGCAGAATGGGAAGTGCAACCGTAAAACCTAACATATTTTGATTGCAAATATCTAACAATTAATTACAATACGCGACATGGCAGGGACTTATACTTGGACTTTTTTGGATGAGGTTACTGGATCTGAAAGCAAAGATCCAACTACCCGATTAACTTACCAGCAGAAGTTTACCTCGTAGAGCATATTGACAATAATAGCTCGTATGGTATGATCTGGACATGGCTAATGAGATCATTCAGGACATCAAATTTTCAGCAACGAAAAACGGAGCGACCGTAAGTTTTGCTAACCGCAACTTTATTAATATGTATGGGAGCGATACGTTCCAAGGAACGCAGTTGATCTCGGAGTCTACCATTGATTTGCTAGAATTTGGTAGCGTTGACGGAAGCCCGCGCACCCTGATTATTAAGAATCTTGACACTACCAATGTGGTATACGTAGGCGGAGATAGCGCACATGACGAGTGGCGCATAAAAATCTTGCCGAGCGATTGTTGCGTTATATCGCCGCAGACGTCTACGCTGTATGCTACTGCATCTACGTCTCCTTGCCGAGTGCAAATCATAGCGGTTGAAGACGATTGAGCCTAGTAGAATGGTGTTGACTTTTGGTGCACATATGTTTACCTTTTGTCGATGCCCGCTCTGACTGTCAAGGCCATAACAAAAGCGCTATCTGGATACGTTCGCCCAGATGAAGATATTGTATCCAAGTTAAATCTTATCATGCCACGCCTATATGCGTTGGGTATGTGGCGTGATCTATTGTATGACTGGACAATCCAGACTACCAATGATTACTTCACGATGCCAGAGCATTCTGCTGGTTTAATAGTCGCCTTATTAGATGATGCTCCTGTAGAGTTACAAGCTCGCTGGCACGACTATCGGATTGCGGGATACGCCAATGACGGAGTCGCTCCTATCTTTGGAGTAGTTGATGACGGGTGGACGGCAGTTAAAGAAGATATCACTGTAGCCTCTACCACGGATCTCTTTGCCTTCTCCATGAATCCTGTAGCCTCAAACTCGAACCTACTTCCCTCTGAGGGAACTATTACAGTTGAGGGGTGGCGTAGTAATGGATCAAACACTGATAAGACTTTTAAGACAACCGAAGTATTTAATCTAGACGGATCAGCTCAGATGATCAGTGACTATGATACGTGGGTTGAAATTACTTCTATTTACTTCGAGGGAGTTTTCACACCAGTTGATATCCGAGTCGAAGATGAATTCGAGACCTCCCTCGCTACAGTTCGGGGTGATGGAATTGCCCGATACAGACGCTTCCGTTTTGCTAATAACTCTGGGGCTACCCGAGTGGTTCGTCTATTACTAAAGCGTTCGTGGGAAACTGTATTGACCGAGGATGATTTCATTTACTTAGGAAACCTTAATGCTATCAAACATGGTCTATTAGGAATGATTGCCGAGGACAACGCAGACTTAGAACGCGCACAATACCACTGGACAATTTGTTCTCAGCTACTCGACGCAGAACTCGATGAAGCTCGTGGCGCTGCAAAACCTAAACTTCGCATCATGCCTTCTGGCGTGAGCTCGCGTATACCAAATATTGTCTAATGAATCAGGCTAGTATCAAAGTAATTCAAGAAAAGATCGGGGCGACTCCAGATGGGTTCTGGGGTCAAAAATCCATTGCTGCCTGCCAGAAGTATCTCAAGAGTCTGTGTCCGAATAATGATTCACCTAACACGGATCAGGCTAGTTTGACTAAAGCCTATGGCGCTGCAGGTGATGAGTCCCAGTTGGTCAATATAGATGTCAAGGGGCTTGGTGTAAAGTATGACGGTCAGGTGGTGAAGACGATTCGTTGCAACAAAAATGTAGCTGAGTCGCTGCTTGCAGTTGTCCGCGAGCTCGCCACCTTTGATGAAGGTCGTGCTGCGCTCAAGGAATACGCTGGGTGCTATAACAACCGAGTAATGCGTGGTGGTTCGCTGCCTTCGTTACATGCTCGCGGTGCTGCCATCGATCTAATTCCGAACTCCAATCTCAATAAGCAGTCGTGGCCTATTAGCGCTACCATGCCATTTAGTGTCATGGAAGTATTCGCCAAGCACGGCTGGCTCGCTGCTGGAGCATTCTGGAGCAGGGACGCTATGCATTTCCAGAAGACTAAATAACGACTATGCCCAATCCATATAGTTTTGAAAAAGCGGTAGAGAAGCGGGTGACACAATCTTCTGCCCCACAAACAAGATACGGTTATCCTATCGAGCCACCGCACATGAAGAAGATGTATGACGCTTTCTTCAAAACGCGACCAGATGTAGCTGGTATGGTTGTTGGTGGTGGGCATAACGACTCTGACCCAAATGAACCTATTTCGATTATATCTAATCCGTATAACAAATATATGGGGGACGAAGAAAAACGGGAGGGGCTCTACAAGATTGAAGCTGCTCGTGCATTGATGCCAGACAATCCTGTGGCAGAGTATCCTATTTCGGAAAATCTCCAGAGGCTGCGTGGGCAACATTTCAAAGCGGGTCGCGACCCGTATGCTACTGATGACCAAGCGTTTCGAGAAAGTCTTATTTCACGAGTATTGAGTAACGATATACCAATTAAGCTGATCACGCCAGAGATGAGAGCCGAAGCCGACCGCTACGAGAAGCTACTGCAACAACGACAATAACAACTATGCCAAACCAAGCTAACTTCCAACAAACAGTCGAGAAACGGCTGACACAGCCTACTGCAGATTATGGTAAACGTAATGACGGGACAAAGAAAGGCAAAGGCTGGCTAGGTGTCATTGACTTGGGTGGTGGTAACGTAGCCACGGAATACACGACTCAATCTGATGCCGTAAAAGTAAATGGGCAGCGCGTAGATTTTCCTACGCTCGTTCCTACGCTGACACCAGCGGAAATCGAGGCGATGAAGAAAGTCATTTCTAGCAAAGGTGAGATACCTGAACCAATCATGCAGAAGGCTATCGAACATGCCCGCAAGCAAATCGCGGCAAACAAATCAGTTTTTGTTGAATAGGTCAAACCATCCTTGACCTACGCTACACATCTTATACTAAAGTAAAAACCCCGCTGCGCGATATGCACAACGGGGTTTTGTCTTTTGTGCTGGTCAGTCTTCTATGACTAGAAGGTCAATGTCATCAGTCTTCATATCGTAGTTCTCCTGCAGGTTAATCTGCCAGATCTTGCCACCACCGTGACCGCTCGATCTAATCGGGCGTATACGTGAGTTGACCTTACTGGCTTCTTCCAGAGTGCTCATACCTCGGCGGACGAACTCAAGGTTACTACTCATACCTACGCTGCGGCCATTGTTGAAATCATGCAATGCAACTTGGAACTCAGTAAGCGTTCCACGCCAGATTTGCATGTTCTCATTTAGGTCTCTGCAGCGCTTAGTGAAGAACTCTACTAACTCTGCGATTGCACTGCGGTGACTGTTGTCGTAGGCAGCATCAGCAATCGATGGGTCGATGAAGCTCTGCACACCGAAGCGTCCTACATCTCGAACCCCCGAGGGCACGATGAAGTCAATCAAGAATCTGGCAAAGTGCGGAAGTTCATCAGCGATCATCTGCTCAAGAATCTGGTTGTCGGGGAAGTCAGACCTTGCATCATCTCTCACTCGGAGCGCAATGAGCTTATCTCTATTGCTACTATCAAGCGAAGGGATAACAGACAAGCTATTGGCGTCCATGTTGAGCGAGAGAATTACCCGACCCGTCCACGGCACAGAGAGAGCATCTGCATACTTGGCTTGATACTCAACCCGTGGGTTTGCTACAGATCTCTTTAGCAATTCAGTAGCCTTTCGCTGATCCTGAAAGGACGCAGCGGATGTTGTATCATCGATCACCCATGCAGCTACCCGACCAAGATCTTTGTTAAACTTAGTTTGGCCACTGATGTAATCGCTAGCATCAGCGAACCCACCTACCAATGTGCCTATGACTCGGTTGGACAGTAGGGATTTACCCCGTCCTGTCGCCCCGACCAAGACGAATGCTTGACCCTGCATGAACTTGCGGTTGTAAGCAGCCATGTAGAAGCGCTTTAACCATGCATAGAAATACTGGATCGAGTCAATCGTGCCGCTATTTTCAAACAACTGGTTCAGCCATGCATGGAGGAATGGCCACTTTGAGGGATCTCCATCCGTATCTGGTTCAACAGGTTGGTTGTTTGCACAGTTCAAGATACGGCTGCCATTGTAGGAAACGACTCGGTCTGACGAGAATACCACGGGGGCAATTTCATCAATCCGATTCTGGTTACTTATGACGAGAATAGCACTCTCTATTTCCGTTAAAGGCTGCCCTTGCTTGTGCTTTGTGCTAAACCCTGATTGCCTTAATTCCAACATCAGCTGATCTTTAGGTATGGTAACAGCACTATTGTGAAGCACCTTAAAAAAGCTACGGCCATTGAACCAGTATTCGTCAAGGAGCGTAGATAGTTTCTTGTGCTCAAAGTCTTTCGTGAATGAAGACCCAAAGATCTCAGCCCACGTTACGAATCCTTTTCCAGCACGGTCGCTGTAGCAGACCATACCGTCATCAACTACTTGGCATCCATCACGATCAATCCCGTCATCGATCCAGAACAAGCATCCACGCGAGCCAACTTCGAAGTCACCTACCCATCGATTCGGGAATCTCTTCTCGACTTCAGCTGCGATGATATCAATTGGAATGGACGTCTCTGAGGATTGTGGGGGCTTCTCAGCAGCCGCTTTGGCAAGGACTCCCTGCACGAAGTTACCGTCAAGGTGACCGTTGACCTGAACCCACTCACTTCCGAGCTCGAAGTATTGGTTAGCTCGAAGTGACGTGCTATCAAATCCAGCAAATGCACGGCTGAGTTTTAGCGACTTGTCCATGTGCTTCATGAAGGTATCGAATAACTCAGGAGCAATAGGGATCGGTTCAGCAAATTCCCATACCAAGCGCATGTAGCCTGATTGAGTTTTTGTTCTCCACGTAGGTTGGTTAACACCAAAGCGAGCGAGAATATCGTCGTCGAGCGTCTTCCAGTCTACAGCAGCATCGTAGTCAGCTACGACTCCGTAGATCTTGTTGACTGGGTTGTCGTTGCTAATACGCTTGCTCGGTGCGCGTCCTTCACACGTGCTATAAAACACGTGATCAGTTGTATTGTCAGCGCACCATTGTCTATACGCTTGCTTTGTTGGGAATGGTGGGACGACAGATTGAATCTTGCTTAGGTCGCCCGATTTGTTTGCTTTGGAATCACGTAGATTTTTTATATATCTATAAGAGGTCATAATCAGAGTGGGTTTATTTTTTGTATAGTTGACTGATGTATCCCTCGCAGGCCAGTGGGAGATCTAAACACCACGGGGGTGGGGTAGACATGATCTCGCTCATTGTTTTGAGAACCTCCTCAGCATCCTGTTCATCACACTCAGCGACGATTTCGTCGTGCACATGAAGAACTACGTTGATTCCAGCTTTTTCAAGCTGGAGCATCATGTAGCATAAGATATCTCGAGCCATTGCCTGACTCGCATTTTCTGCCAAAATACCACCCCATAGTTTCATAGGTAGCCGCTTGCCATTGCGGTTCATAATCGCTACATACTGGATTCGACCCGTCCCATCTTTGACAGCCTTTAGCTTCCCATATTTAAGAGATCTGCCAGAGGCTAGATTAATCATGTATGGTTCAGCCAAAGAATAGGTTGAGCGTAAATTGTTGTTTAGCTTTGTCCAGTAAGTTGGGATTTTATGTAGCTTGGTTCGGTAGAGGTTAACGGCGTCTGCTGCTTCATCAAACGGCATATCATACATCTCAGCAAACTTAGCAGCACCTGCACCATAGCCGCATCCGAGAACAAGCGCTTTGACTTTATGTCGCAGCACAGGATCTGTTTTAAGCGCTCCACGTTCCTTAGACCACAAACCAAATCGGATTGCAAAGGCCTCATAGATATCTGGTGTGGTTGATATCTCTTTGAGAGTATCATGGTCACCAGCTAGCCAACATAGGGTGCGCACTTCGATGTTAGATAAGTCGGCCGCGACTAGCTTCTTGCCCTCTGGAGCAGCAATCATATGTCTAAGGTTTGCACCAAACATTTCGTTACGAGGCAAGTTCTGTAGATTTAGATTTCCACCGCTGCCGCTAAAGCGACCAGTGTGTCCTCCAAAATACATTATACTACCGTAGTATCGACCATCTGGCATTGTCGCTGCATCGAAGCCTTCTAGCTTGGAGAGAATTGAATTGATTCTACGCCAGCTAATTACGGCCTCGATCCATTTGTATTTACTTCCATTGATCCGCAGCCAATCTTGAGCTTCAGCATTTGTAGCAGCAAGCGAGGCAGGGGGTTCAATTCCAATACGGATACACTCCTCATCAAATGCTTTGCGGCTTAACAAAGGTTTGTCACCACTCCACGGAATATTCTGCTCGGCGTCAAATAGCGCCTTACGGACTTTACCGAGGTTTTCTTCCATCAGCGTAGTATCAATTGGTAAACCACGCTGAACTACTTTGCGGTTCATGCGGCTTATCTCTTGCTCAAACTCGCCCCATTTGGATGCGTATTCCTGCCAGAGTCTTAAGCATAGCTCTGAGTCTTTCAGGGCGTATGCTGTAACTTCTTCTTGGAAATCTTTAGCCATTGTGTTCCACCGCTTACCTGACATCAGGTTACGCGTCTCTTTCGAGATCTCCAAACTGAACGCTTGTGCTGTAGCATTTTTTAGCGATCTCGGGAGACCGCAGGCTGCAGCCATATCGGCCGTGCAATGCCACGCATAAACTTCAACCTTAGGCCACCATCCTTGGCCTACGCCATAGAGGTAGAGGGTTTCGTCAAAGCTAGCATTGTGGCTCAGAACAGTCGCTCCAGTAAGGAGAGTCCAATCAAACTCCGAGGGGTGACCAACGAAGTTGTATCCATTATCGCCTACAATGGATACCATGTAAGCGTCAAAATCGGGATGCGAAAAGTATCCCAGTGTGCCAAGCGTCTTTATAGAACAGTGCTTGTCGTAATATGTTTCAAAGTCTAGTGCGTAGGTTTCCATAATTTTGTTTAAAGTTAAGCCCACCCCGCTGGAAAATTAGGCAGGGTGGGCTAAGGTTGGTTAGTGTTTACTCAGTGACAGCTTCAACGATACCCTCTTCTCCAATAGAAGGAAAGAGTTCCACAATATTTGAATGGAGTTCCAACTCAAGCTGTTCACAACGATTGTTGTCCAGATAAGCCTGATAGGTTTCACGGATAACTTCGAAGGTAGTGATGATTTCATGCAGCTGTGTGAGCTGCTTCTTCATCTCGTTAAGCTGGGTATCGACTTGTGCAATCTCACCAGCAATGATGTGTGTTTTGCTTTCTAATGACATAATAAGGAAAATATATTGGTTTTGGTTATTATGCACCGAAGTTTGCCAAGAATTCCAGAACTTCTGGTTCTGGTGTAGACTTGGTGATGGTCAAGGATGGGCTGAACCAACTGTATTTGCCTTTGCTCATGCTAGAACTCTTAAGAGACCAGACGCGACCAGATAGCGATACCCCTTTGTTAAATGCCGCGAAGGTAGCGAGACATTTGTAAGTGGATCGATAGGCATTCTTGGATACGTTGATGCGGCCGATAGCGTAATTACCACTACCAATAGGGAATGGAAAAGCGTCATCGTCGGTATTGCCTTCTGGCTGTTTGATGAACATGGTAATCTCCGCAAACTCAATCATCTCATAATCACCATCCAATGCAATAGCATCGGCGCGGTCTTTAGACCATGCGATTTGTGGGACGGTATCCTCTTCGTATGGGACATCTTGTCTCCAGCCTTTTTGGGCAGCAGCCACGATGACTTCTACCGCTTGATCAGCAAGAGCGATGACATCCATTTTGTTGACGACGATTGAACCAACAGGTGCTTCAATCTGACTCGACTTTTGGATAACATTGATACGGGGAATATCAATATCTTCTGCATCGATTTGCATTGCTCCATTAACTGTGGTGCTCAGTGATGTGTTTTTTGCAGAAACTTCTGCAACCTGCGTGTCCGCTTTAGCGGTATTATCTTCTTTAGACATATGTGTTATTAGTTTAATGTTATTGGTTTAAGTCAGACTTGCGATTGTGAACCGCTCGTCGGAGAACGTGACAATACCCGCATCTTGGCAGGCGTCAAGAAATTTTTCTTCTTTTTCTTTTTTTGTTTTTCCATGACCCAAAGAGGCTACGACTTTAGCCATTTTACCGAGTGGGAAATTTGCTTCTTTCAGGATGTCTTCCATCTCAACGCCGCACTCTTTAGCAATTTCGATCAGTGTAATATTGTCTGTGACCGATTTTGTTTTACCCATGGATCTTAGCTTGAGACCCTCTAACGACTCACCATTTTTTAGGGCGGCTAGAGTTCTCTCTTTAACTGCTGCAGCCCAGTTCTCTACGATCTTAGAGATGTGGTAGAGCTCGGCTAAGCGGTCTGTGTTTTCAAGATCTGTTAGATCGATGTCGGGTAGTGTGCTGTTGATTCTTTTGGCTAATGCGATGCTGAGCCCGCCTAGAGAAGGACAGCCATCTTCATGTGCGCAGAAGCGGCAATATTGGCTCGGTGTGCAATCATCGATATCCATCGTGCCTTTGTTCCATTTTGGTCTAACACGCTCCGCTGTCGTAACAATCGTGCTTAGCTCCTGCACTAGGCTAGGAAGGTCTGCCCGATAGAACGTATGGTGCAACGATTGGTAGTGCTGAGGGACATAGAAGACGAAGACGATCTTTTCCAACTTTTGATACTTTTGGAAAGCCCCAATGGTATATGCCTTTGCTTGGAAGTTTTTATCTGGCGGATCAATAATTGAGATACCAGTTTTGTAGTCGGCCATCACTGCTTCGCTGCCATCTCCAATGATCAATAGACGGTCACATGTCCCCCATGTTTCAGTCCCAATCAATTCTACGCTCACTTGGATCTCATTGAGCTCTTCTGTGATTGTGCCAAAGTTCGTCATGAACTCAGCTTCCATTTCAACGATCTGATTGTAGATGTCAACTTCCTGTTCATTGTGCAAAGCAGAAGGGTCTCTAACCTCTAAGGCTTCGTGGATTCGTGTGCCCATTTCTGAGGCTGCGGAATTTCCGCTTTTACCTTGGTATCCTGCGCACTGCGCTACATACTTTAGGCTCGATGGTGAGAACTCTGCGTGTCCTCTGTCTGCGTGGTTTACGTTGTCTATCATTGTAATGGTTGTTCTAATGTTAAAGGTGTTAAAAAGCAAGGGGTGTTTTCGCCGATCCAAGCTCCTAATTGGTTAAAGTTAAAATACTCTTCAGCTTCTTCTTCGGTCATACCATCATTCACTAATGACGCTATAACCTTGGTAGTATCATAGCATATGATTGGTGGTTGGCCTATGCGGTTTACAACTCCGACAATACAGTCGTTATATCCATCCATGCATAATAGCTCGGATGCGTCGTATCCTGCGTCTTCTAATTGTTGTTCTAAGGTTGTCATATTTTTATTATTGGTTAGTAGCCGCTTACGGCGGCAAGTCGTGTGGTGGTAGAATACGAATCTACGGGCGGCGATACGTTGCAGAACATATCCCCGCTCTATCTGCGTCAACTTTAAACCATCTCAGTCACACCACACTCGCACCCACTGTTCAGGTTGCTCACCCAGTATCTAGTTTAAGGATGCCCTTAATACAATGAGCGCGAGTGTGGTGACATACTAAACGGCATGTCAGCGTTTATCAGAACAGGTTCAGGTTAGTTGTGATGTAGTGCCACTTCCCATTGTAGAAAGCCAGCAGATCGTGGAATCTACCACCGCCGTTGACAGCAACACGCAGGGCAGAAGCCATGTCGAGAGCCTTTTGCCTACAAGGTATGAGGGGGTTTTTATTCATTACAAAGTCAGTAGTCATTTGTTCTTGGTGTCGGTGTGTTGTTCATGGTTCGTTCGGGTTGGTTGTCCACTTGTTAATCGTGCGGAGGAAAGCCTCGGCGCGTTGGTCGGCGGAAGCCATTGCCACTTTAGCAATTTCTCGATGTTCTGGGGTGTATAAGCTAACGGTTTCATTGTCTTTTCCTTTTAAGAACGCCCCATAATCACTTAGCTGATCTTCAGTTAGCACCTTCTCGGCCTCGTGCATATCGTTGAGGTCGTTTAGGTAGTCGGGATAGTAGCCACAAAGGTGTTTACCATCTGGAGTGACGGTAGTGAATTCAGGAGGCTGATCCTCGCCGTGGTAATACTCTGGGATGAATTGCCACCCACAGGCTTCTGCGATGGCTATTCTTTGTTGTTTTGGTTTCATAGTTCTGCGTTCGGGGTTAGGGATTGAAGAGTTTCTTTGGCTTCATTGAGATATGTCCAGTTGATATTTTGACGGTGCAAAATATGATGCGATGCAGAATCACCCCACGATATAGCTTTCCCCAGTGCCTCAGCCAG
>Ga0181355_1000744_pt1 | contig 14168 bp, 13 predicted proteins | sample Fa13VDMM15DN_FD_130099 | JGI IMG/M metagenome (GOLD analysis project Ga0181355, IMG submission 130099) | Freshwater viral communities from Lake Michigan, USA - Fa13.VD.MM15.D.N | ecosystem: Environmental > Aquatic > Freshwater > Lake | place: USA: Michigan | collected 2013-09-23 | reverse complement strand
GAAAGGAGGAAGAGAGAGGAGGAACCCCCCTTCCTACTTAATATTGAATTAATTCATTCTGAATTCTTCAATACATAAAAATCCTTTCTAAGGATTTTACTGGATCCATCATAATTTCCCCTTTATAAAGGGTATATATCACGCTGTGTGATGGTAAGTTATAGGAATGGTAATATAGGTTATATTAATAGATGTAATAGCATATAATAGTTATAGTAATAGTTATTATATTAAATTAGTTATTTTAGTAGGGGTTTAGGGTGTGGTTTTGCCTATAAAAAAGCATATAAATAGTTATAAAATATAAACGTAATAATTTTGGTAGAAAGCCCAGGAAAAAGTATCCCTTGTAATCCCAGTAAGAAAGAAAGTTGAAAGAAAGTTATATATTAGTTGTTGTATTTAATTTATTAAATTGTTGTTTTTGTTGGGGTTTAGGGTGTGGTTTTAGGGTCGGAAATCTATTTATTTATTATTATTTGTAAATGGCGTTTTTGAAAGGTCAAAAGCACATATAAAAGTCCTCGTCAATTCGTCATGTTAAGGACGGCCAAGCGCCCTTCGAGCAGTGATATCTGCGACTCCTTGTTCGTTGATGACTTCAATTTGTGCTTAGGAACTGAGGGGAAGTCATAGTTGTCGACATCAACGATTTCAACTTCTTCGTCGCCATCATATCTCCGACGCTTTGCATTGGCTGCAGCGAGGATACCTGCAGCGTTCCTGCGAGCTGTTTCCATTTGCCTCACTTCTTTAATCTCAGACTTGATCCCTAAGAAGATTTTCTCGTAATAAGCAGCTGCAGCGCTTAAGCCGCTTTCTGTCTTGCATCGCTTTAAGATATCACTCAGCTTTGGGTCTTCAAATGAAGCTTCATTATCCTGATGGTGTCAAGAAATTATAAAGCTATAGCATCGAGGTTTAAAAGCTTGTCTAGGGGCGATACCTGAGCCAACAGCTTAATATTATCTCTTAGAACAGTGTAATCTTTATTGTCGTCTTCAAAGTGAACTACGTAGGTGCCGTCTGCATTGATACTTCGAATAGTTCCTTCGTAGTGTGTATGAGAGTTATCAAATGGGACCATAACCTTCATTCCTGCCTTGAGTGCTTTGTTCTGATCTGTATTCATCTTTACCTGATCATGAAATATGTTAATGGTGAATAGTTATACACGACCAAAGAAATGCAGACCTGGGAGCGTGGGTCCTTTATGTGGGAATGCGAGTTTGTTGGTGAGATCTTCGGGGGAAAGAAGTTGTTGTATGGTGGAGCGGGCGCCCAAAAAAAACAATGAATCTAAGATTCGATTCCGAACGTCACGAAACTTCGTTGATCGTAAATTTTGAGAAGTAAAAATTGATCCGCTTCACTGATCAAAGAAAAATGAAAACATTTTGAATGAAAAAAAATCGTTGATCAGCGAAGCAAAACAAAAAATGGATGATCAACGAAGCTTCAAAATGTATTTCGTTATTTTGATACTGTAATAAAGCTACAAAAATGGCAAAAATGGCTTATAGAAAATGGCAAAAAAATGGATACTGTAACAAGTCGTAAAAATGGCTACCAAAGAAGATTCCAACTGAGCCATGCAGGTGAATACCTCGGAGCGTTAGCCCATCGATGGTTTCTCTTCCTAAAGTTGTCCCTTCTTTTCTTATCACCGTGTTTTGTATAATCCCCGTATTTTGGAGAAAATGATCCAAAATGAACCATCTTATTTCCATCGAACACCATGTATTTTTTGTCCTTCCTGCTTGATTCATAAACAGGATTGAGATGCAATTGCATCGCCCGTCTCTCGACTTCTTCTGGATTAGAATATTTATATAATTCCTCTAACTTTGTCATATAACTTAACCCAGAAAAAAATATCTAGAAATTTCAAAAAGTTCTTTAAATAATAAAATATAAAAAAATAAAAATAAAAACATTTAAAAAATAATTTCTATTGTATAATATATATAAATGTCTAGTTTCCAAACTTCAAACTTTAACTTTAAACTCATTGACCCACGCCAAAAAACTCTCGAAGAGTGCAAGGCTTACATCAGAGAATACTTTGTTCCACTACGAGATGGCAATCATGCTGTTTTGGAAGATGGAAAGTATGTATTGAAAGACGAAGCAACCTTAAAGAAAGTTTATTTCAATAGAATGCCAATTTATACTGTCGGTGGTGAAGACGATGACGGAAAGAAGGTCGATCTTTCTAATTGGTATTTCAAGAAATATACTGATGTCCGCTCAATAACATATGAACTAAATAAAGAAGTCTTCTACGATGATAAATTTAACATGTGCCCACAAATCAAACACAAATATTTCAAATACGATTACGAAGAAGACTGCAACAAACCACTCAAAAAGAAACTGGATATAATGCTCAACTACATCAAAGAAGTCCTAGCAAATGGAAGTGATGAAGTTTATAAATATCTCCTTCAATGGCTTTCATACATGGTCAAAGGTCAAAAGAATGATTCAATCATTTATCTCAAAAGTAAGCAAGGTTTTGGAAAATCGACACTTCCTGAATTCTTAAGAGATTACGTGATTGGTAATGATCTTAGTTTGGAAACTGGTTCTGGTCCAATCATCTCCAATTTCAACGCCCAACTTGGCGGTAAATTGTTTGTTTATTTTGAGGAACTTGAGACATTTTCAACTGCTCAATGGATGGCGGTATCATCGAGACTTAAGAGATATGCTACATCCAACATCATAACCCTCGAAGATAAAAATATTAAAGCATATGCTACTAAGAACATTATGAACATCTTCGTGTTGTCGAACAATGATGCGATAATGGACGACGATGGACGGCGATATGTAATACTTGATATTGCCACCCATAGACAAGTTATTCCAAACTGCACAACTCCAAGAAACGAAGAGAACAAGAAATTCTGGAACGAAGTTCGAAGTTGTTTCAATGATGATGTCGGTCAAGCCTTCTACAGTTATCTCATGGAAGTAGATACAACCGATTACCGCCCACAGAACTTTCCGATCACTCAGAACAAACTTGATTCATACGCCAAGAGAATGGAATCACATGAGCTATTTCTTAAGTATAATTATGTTCTTAGAAGAAGCGAATTAAAGACAACAGTTGGACAAATATATGAAGAATACGTTACTTACTGCAAAGGGAATGGCATCATCAAACCACTCACAAAGATCGATCTAAACAAAAAGCTTAAAGAAATTGGAATTGAGTCATACAAATCAAATAAAGATCTCAAGATTACTTTAACAGCTGATGAATTAGCAGAGATCGCTAAATGCCAGAATTGGGTCCATGAAACTGATGAGTATTACGATGAAGAAGAAACAAAAGAGAAGAAATCAGATTTGGATTATTTTATTGATGATGTCCATCCAGAAGTTAAAGTTGAAGAGTTAGAAAAAGATCTTAGAGAAGAGAAGAAACAACACTTTGAATTGAGCACTAAATTTGATGAGATGAAAGCCCAACTTGAAGAACTAAGAAAGTGGAAGAATGAATCTTATCACCAAGAACTTAAATTAGCATATGAGCAAGAAAAGGAATGTTCAAATGAAATGAGCAAAGAATATAGAAATTATTATGATAAATGGTTTAAAACTTTATCAGCAGAAGAAAAGAAGATTGAAGACGAAAGAATATACAACCAAGGAGCAGCAGAATCTGAGGATAGAATAACTAAACCTTACTACCGGGCTGAATATGAAAAGTTAGTAAAGAAACAAATAAAGAAACAAGAAAAAGCGAAGACAAGAAACGAAGGTATTCAATTTATCGATGACGAAACCCCAAAACCCAAAATCTTAGATTTAGACAGTTTGATTGAAAATGCACCAGAAGGAAAACTCATTCAAGTTTCTGATGAGACAAAGGAAAAAATTAATACAAAAATATAACACCTTATTATACAGTGATAAAAATATTACTATATGATAGATTTTACTTTCCTGCTTCATATTGCTCAACAAATTTCTTGGGAATCTTACTTTTGGCTTCCCACGTAGCCTCATCTTTTTTGTATCCTTTCCACCAAACCAAATAAGACGTCTTATTTCCTTGGCTTTTCTTATCTATCAACTTCTTAATAGCAAACTCTCCATCCGGGTTTGGGGTCCTTATGACTATTGGATTGGGGTCATCCTCTTCTTCTGGGACCACTTGAAGTTGTTTCCTTGTATATGCGACACGCTCATTTGGTTTCAACGGTTTATCAGTCTTATACAAAACAGGTTGATGCGGATCAAATACGTAGCCAGTAATCGAGTAAATATCTTGATACCACCTTTGATCTGTTGATCTAAACTTTCCACTTAACTTCGTCTCTTTGTAGTTTCTTGGTTCATCTAATATAATACGAACTTTTGTTCCAACTGGAATAAGTTCCTGTTTGAGGTTCTTCACTGGATCAAACTTCTTATAAAGTTGTTCATCGGTAAATGGCGGGTGTGAATACTTTTCATTCATCTTTTGGATTATAAACGGTAGATCATCGACCCATTCTTTTGACGGCTTTCCAGTAAGTAATTCCTGAGAGAACATCCTCATGAACAAAATACGTCCTAATATTTGGTTCTTCCTTTCAACTAATCCCATCTGACGATGCCTACCCGCCAACGCTTTCTTCATTGAGACCTTCTTAGCCTTCATGAATCTTAAAAACTTGTCTTGAAACTCTTTACCTGAATCCACGGTTAGGTGATTAGGATACTTTAATATTCCACGATTATAAATTTTAGCGATCGCCTTCATGGTATCATCAACGGTAGGACCATCCCATCCTTGTCTTTTGGATAACGGTTCCGCATCCGTTTTTGCAGTAGCGACATCAGTGACAACAAGAGCATAATCCATCCCTTTGTCGTGAGGTAAGAATAAAATGTCAGCTTGGTGCATGTCGTTTTCTTCCATGTTGTAAAATCGTGGCATGTCTTCTTTGGTTTCTTTTCGTGGTAGAGTAAATAAGTTATACACTTCTTGGTTCTTTAACCATTTTTTAGGAAGTGGCGTCAGTCCGAAATCCTTATAAAATTGTTCCGAGTAATTATTCATATATATTATAATCTAGAAAATTTAAAAAAATAGTTTAGAAAATTCAAAAATATAAAAATATAAAAATATATATAAAGAAATAATTTCTACTATAGTATAATGGCAATAGATTTATCTAACTTAGACGTTAAAAAGATTCCGAACAAGACAATGATCAACGGAAAACAACTCAAGATATTTGAATTCAGACACAAAGACGGTTCTATGATCGAACGCAAAGAATTAAAAGCGATCTGTTCTCAATATCAACAATCTCTACAAAACAAACATGAAGAAGGAATTATCTCAGTTTCAATGCAATACCCAAATAGGTGGTTTAGTGCCGATACTACTTACTTAGATGAACCAATAAACTATTTCAGTTTAGATGATTATGAGGAATTCGAAAATGACCCTAGTGAATACGAAGCCTTCCGATTTATATTTGTAGAGCAGGATCGAATAGCAGAAGGTGGTAAAGACGAACACAACGATTGTTTAATTAAATGTCTGAAGAAATCACTAGGAACTCACAAATCCAAATTCATGATGGTCGCTGAAGAGTTAAAGAAAGAATTAGGATTACAACGAGATGATCCAATTCCAATATCTCAAATGAATGAAGTAGAAAAGTATATGAACAAAAAAATTGGGTGTAAGAATGATTTAAATTCGTATTCTATATTTGTATCTGGAGACCATGAATATATTAGTCCTAATGCAACCAATAAAAGAGTTCATATTATTCTATCAAATGGTCATTATACTTTAGATAGTTCAAAATTCAAGGCAATTCACTGTAAATCTCATGATGAAAAACCCATCGTAATGATTGAATTTGATAAAAGTGAGATCAAAATGTTCGATGGTGAAAAAGTAAGAGTGATATCTAGAGAGGAAATGGATGGTTTTAACGACGTATATAACCGAGAATACACACCAGTTTTGAGAGATACGTTGAGCAGACCATTACAAGGAAAGTGTATTGAAGATGCTTACTACTTATTCCAAGAAATGGCTGATGATATGAAGCAACATTTGGGCGGTAGATACAACTTTTACAAATGCGGATCAGTGAAAGAGATGGCACTTAATGCATTCTTTGAAAATACCAAAGCGGTCCAACCTGAAAAGATTCCGATGATTGAAGCAAATTGGATAAATGATGCATCATGTGGAGCACTTATGTATTGGGAACCATTTAAAGGAACCGTTCATGAATATGATGTAAATAGCCGATATTCTTCAGTGATGCAAAAGAACAACCACTATTTTCCAATAAAAGAAGGCAACTTCGAAACACTAAAATCACCGATTGAAGATATTGAATACGGAATATATAGATGTATCATAACCAAGGAAGATAGCAATCCATATAAATTTTTCAGGTTCAATCCAAAGAATAAATACACTCATCTAGATATCATCGTCGCCCTCAAATACGGCTTACAAATTGAAATGATTCTTGATGGAAAACCTAATGCTCTCATCTATTCAAAGGATAAACTGATGAACGGTGCTTATTTATTTAAAACTTATATAGATGAATTGTATGAACTGAAACAGCAAAAGGTCAAAGGATCAAAAGATTTGTTAAATGTTCTATGGGGTGCATTAACTGAATCTACTTACTATTACCACAACGTTGATCAACAAGAAGAATGTCAAGTTGATGACGCTAAAATAACCCGAATTATTGTGGATAACAAAATAAGAGTCCAATGTCTATACCGCAAGAAGAAACAATTTAAAACGGCATGGGGTAGAATAAAACCATTTGTTTTGGCTTATGCAAGATCACGAATGTTCTTCTCATTTAGAAAGTTTGAACGCCTTATTGTTCGCATGCACACCGACGGATTCTACATGAAAGAAAAGAATGATGAATTAAAAACAGGACCAGAACTAGGAAACCTTAAATATGAAGGCACTCATGAAGTCGATATCCAGGGTATCAATAAATGTAATAAACGCAAATAAAAATATTTAGAAATATATAAAATATAAATTTCTAAATATAAGTAATATGAAAAAATGCCAGACAGAAAGTTGCACAAGACTTGTGAAGAACAGCTATAACCATTGTTATGAATGTAATTCCAAAGCAGTCAAAGAAGAAGGAGAATCCAGTTCAGAACCAGAGACAGCACCAGAAGTAAGCCAATACAAAAAGGAAACAATTCCAAAATGTGTTCGTAATGCCTTATGGATCAACTACTTCAAAGACAAAAGAAACGGAATATGTCAATGTTGTATGAGAGAACAAATCACAATCGGAAATTTCCATGTCGGACACATCGTTGCAGAAATAAACGGAGGAAGAACTGCATTGGACAACTTATCACCGCTATGCATGCTTTGTAATACATCGATGGGACGACACAATCTAAATGACTTCATCGTCAAATACAATCTTCATCATGGGCTAGATTAGGCTTATACGCCATCACAAATTCTATTCCATTTCTTAACCTCTTCTTTTTTAATTCAGTATAACCTTTCTTTTCTAGTTTAACGGGACTTACTTGAATAAAATGAAAGAAATTACTCTGATCTATTTTAGTCGCTTTGAATCCATTCTCTTGAAGCCATTGAACAGCATCACGAACACTCCACATTTTGGAATCAAACAATATACTTTGAACAATACTCATATTATCTAATGATTATACTAATAATTAGATTATATTTATAGCCCTCAAAAAGGCTATTCGGAAGATGTAATTTTATAACGTTTATTGAACTTCACTTGACTATGTTTCTTCGCTGGTTTCACATCGGGCATTTCATGGCTTATAAAGTTGTTGTAGCAAGAACAGTAGGTAGTCTTTAGATCCTTGGACATCTGTAAGAGACTTCGGTATTCTTTACGGCTTATTGACTCTTGGGTATCAGGATTCTTTTCAAACAAAATGTATTTCATTATTATATTACTAAAGATTTTATTTTCTAAATATTTTATTTTTAAATTTTATTATTTTGATATTTAAAGGATTCCATTTATTTCTTCACCATACCATTTTCAACATTTAATACGATGCGGTCCAAATATACAGTAAAGCACATGACATCGATCACTACGTTGTTGTTATTGGTGAATGAAATGTTTAAGTTTCTAGTGGTGGCTTTATCTGCTTCAGTTCCTCGAGCAAGATCAACCCAATAGACTCTTCCTACTTGTTCCCACCAATTTTGATTTATTAAACCAACACTAATACCGATATCTGCACTTGTTAAAGATTCAGCAAGTTGAACCTGTTGGAGGAAATTTTCATAAGTGTAGAAGTATGAGGAATTTAAAATATTGACACCCCCTAAAGTTACTTGAAGATTGGTTAATGAGAGAGGAGAATAGGTCGCTGGGAAAGTATCGAATGGACTGGCATATTGAGAGAATCCAATTGTTGGTGTTTGAGCATAACCGCAAATATTGATGGGACTGATTAATGGAATAATAGCGATACCGATTGGATTTTTAATACCAGATTGAACTAACTGAGAGAAAGTGCTTGATGCTGTAATTCCAGAATATTGGTTGAATAATAAATTTTCGAAAACGACTTGTTTGTTGGTGTTGGCTTCTACGTATTGGAGTGCTTTTTGTGGAGAGAGAGCAACTTGAGAGTAATACATTCTACATGCTTTCATTGGATTTTGTGTAGCAGAAGCAGCACCCGATATAGTGATACTTGTTCCAGCACCGAAAGAAGAAGGAGCAGAACCAATGTATAAACCCGCAGTGATTAATGTAGTGTTAGCGGTGTATTGACCAGCACCAGGAAGATAATTGACGGTTATTGGACAAGTTTGGGAGAATGAAGTAGTAATTTGACCATAAGAAGATGTAACAAGAGTTGGATTGGTCACAGCAACTTGAACAGCACCTGTGTTGAAGTAAGCACGAATCAATAAATCACATTTCTTGACTAAACCCATTTTGTCGATGACATCACATAAGTATTTAAGTGGAATTATTCCGTAATCAGTCCATGTCATAACGTTGCTAGTAACATTAAAGGATGGTCTGAATTCATTTGCTAAGTTGGCAGCAGTTTGAAGGGCTAATGTTGTTCCAGCAACAGTTGCTGAGGTGAAAGCAGCACCAGTAAGATTGTTATAAGTTCCGCTGGTTGTGTCAAGAGTTCGAGAAACACGATTGTAAATGGCTTCATTATGTTGGTTATTATTTTGGGTTGCGACAATTCCTGATGCTATTCCTGAAATTGCGAATGGTAAGTTATTACATAACCCAATTCCTGGCTGACCTGTTGCCCCTGCTGTAGTTCCACTTCCAACTGTCCATTTAACTGATTTTTCGTTATCGAGGACGGTCGATAAACCTAAAGAAAGATTGGTGCTTTCTAAATCAGTTGCGGATAGTTCAGATAACATTTTGAAATTTTTGAAAACACTCACGAACGGTTGCATATCATTGACCACTTTACCATTAGCGACGATTTCAATTTGGTGGATTAAATGTTGATAGTTAGATTTTAAAGCACAAAGAGAATACGCTTGAGTTGGAGGAGCGACAAGGGCGGCAACGTTTGAAGCAGTAGCAACTGTCACGATTGGAACAACCATATATAAATCAGAGACGTCAGTAAATGAACCACCGTTGTAAATACTTGTTAAATCCCATTGAACAAGAGAAAGCCCGTTGTTTTGATAGACACCAGAGTTAATATCATTAATATAGTTCCATTGTTTGTTGGCGTAAGCGGAATAATCGCCGACTGATTGAGGAGCGGAACTTTTGGAAAATTCATAGTTATCAGAATTCATTTATATATATAACCTAGAATATTTTTTCTTAAGATTATTTCTAATTCAAACTCAATTCTTTGGGGTAAATATCAGTTAAACCACAATAAAAATCTAATGTTATAATATATTAAAGAATGTCAGACTATCTTAGTCCATTTATGTTCAGTAGAGAAGAAATGAAAGCACAGGCACAACTAGACAATCGAAACCTCAGAGCAGCACGTGAAAAGTATGAACCAGAAGAACCAGCCTACACCAGAAACCAAAAGTCATCTTTAGACATTGCTGATAATACCCCAGATAAAATAGCCTCAAAATGGAAATCAGACACCACTTTCGAAATCCAGAGTGAGCTAATAGCAAAAAATGCTGCGGGTATTTCTGATGATGACTTTGGAGCACCAACAAAGATTCAATCTGAAGTTACCAAAGAAATGATCGCAGAACACAGAGCCAAATCCCAGAGACCATTGGAGTTGTTTGGAAATGCATACGCCTACCATCCTTCTCGATTAGCCGTTGATCTACAAGATTTCAAACCTGTCCTAGTAAAAATTAAAAATTACGCAGAATACCAAGCAGCGATGAATAGAAAAGAGAAATTGGCAAGAGAAATCGAAGCCGATAATGAAAGAATTACAAAAATAGAAGATGATGAAATCCCACTGATAAGAGCAAGATATGATGCAAATATGGAGTATAGTTACAGTAATATTCAGAGGCAGACAGCCATTGAAGAAATTATTGCTGATAAACAAGGAATAATTAGTTTAACGACACAAGACGAAGCAAGAGCGGCTGCTGATAACTATGGGGTTGCATATTCAAAGGGTCAAAAGCTAGAAACCATTAAGAAGGCAATACTTAAATTTTTAGACAAACGGATTAAAGAAATTGAAAAGAGCAAGTTAAAAACCAGATCACCTGAAGAAATAACGGCAGAGTTCGAAAAAGAAGTGAATATGGCATATAAAGAAATTGAAGTTTTACGTAGCAACATTGATGCAAAAACTGGAGAGATATATAGTATTGATGATGAAATTAAAGATTCAGAAGAAGCAGTGCGGTTGAATGATAGGGAAGCCCAGCGTGTAGAACGTGAAAACAAATCGAAATTAGCAATGCTTGCAGCCAATCTTTCCATCCTGAATGGTGGAGTCATGGATTTGACAAGACAACCTGATGAATCTGATGAGGATTACCGCCAGAGATTAATGACAAGTGGAAAAACCGTATATGATGACAAAACAGCAGAAGATGATGAGAACGCCATTCAACTCGCTAGAGCCAAGAATAACTTAAATAAAGTTGTATCAGATGAAGGGAAAATCTCAACTATCGCCAACAAATTAAGTGCTGATGACAGATACCAATACAACAAAATTTTCACAACAATCAATAAAAAGATCCTTGACTTATATGGTTTTAACAACTCTTTGATATCTGAATCTGAAATTGCTAAATTGATCCATGATTTAATAAGCAGTCCAAACTTTGTATCTAGTGCAGTAAGAGGACCACCAGGAGCAGAAGAGACCAAAGAACCCGATGTTGTCGCATCAGTTAATTCTTCCTTTTATCCAGCATCATATTATACTAAACCCCAATTGGTCGCTATCGCCATTGCTACAGGTGTTGATCAGAGTGGAACTAAAAATCAAATATACGATAAACTAAAACTAGCCAACAAATTACCACCAAGAGGTAGATCCGTTAATTTATCACCAGCACTTGGAGAACCACCAGCAGCACCCGCCCCAGTTTATAATCCAGATCCAGAAATTGAAGGGGCAGGTTTAGGTGTTTCTCATGAAAGACTTCCTAAGATTGTCCAATTTGGAGACTATTTCATTTCACCGCATAATTTGTATTACAAGAATATGTTATCAATAAGAAGTCGCACAGGAAAAGCGATAAATGGTTTAAAGGATATGAAAGTTTCTGACGCTTTTGTTTCTGCAATCATGAAAATATTAAGAGGTGATATTGTTCGCAAGCACGACGTGGCTATGTTGAGTGATAAAGAACAAATGGCTTATGATAACTTGATCTATATGTCAAAACTATTTAAGAAACACCACAACAATGTCGATAAAACAGCCCAAAAGATGAAAGAGAGGTTTGCAGTTTTAGAAGGAGAACTCGAAGCAGGGAACACAAACAAGTTGATCGTTGAAGAACTACATCAATTATTACACAAAATGGCTAAAAGTAATATCATAACCGCAACAGATGCCACAAACTATTGGAAAGGAATTAAAAAAATGCTTTAAATTATGGTTTTCTCAAAATTAATATCTAGATTATTTATATAAATGAGTTATTTCGACGCTACAATCGGTAAATTATCTCCTGCTCAAATAAGCAAACTTTTAAATGGTCATGCTGCTCGTATTAAGGGTGGTAGTGTTCATAAAGTAAAACTCTCTCAAGAACAAGCAAAGAAATTACACAAAGCCCAAATGTGTGGTAAAGCCGTTCAAGTTCGTTTCGATCCATACCAAATTCAAATGCATCGACAAATGAAAGGTAAAGGATTATTTGATGATATTGGAAATGCATTTAAACCAATGGGATCTCCACAATTTTGGGAACGTGCTGGAAAAAAGGCTGCTGGTGCTGCCATAGATTACGCCGTTCCTGCTGCTGCTGGTGCTGCTGCTGGTTTCGCTACTTCAAATCCTTTCGCTGCTCCTGTCGCTTCTTACGGGACATCGCAACTCATAGTTCCTGAAATACATAAAGCTATTGGTTTTGGTTTAAAGAAAAAACGTGGGCGTCCTCGCAAAACAAAAGGTGGAACTGTCAAACAAGATTTAGAAAATTTCTACAATGATAAAATACCAATGGAATTTCACCCTGGACTTGAATCGTTAGGTAATGCTGGAATCAAGATGTTGGGATTCGGTAAGCGTGGGCGTCCTCGCAAAACAAAAGGTGGAACCGTCAAACAAGATTTAGAAAACTTTTACAATGATAAAATACCAATGGAGTTTCACCCTGGACTTGAATCATTAGGTAATGCTGGAATCAAAATGTTGGGATTCGGTAAGCGTGGGCGTCCTCGCAAAACAAAAGGTGGAACCGTCAAACAAGATTTAGAAAACTTTTACAATGATAAAATACCACAAGAATTTCACCCTGGACTTGAATCATTAGGTAATGCTGGAATCAAGATGTTGGGGTTCGGAAAAAGAGGAAGAAAACCAATTAAGGGTTCAGCTCTATTCGCTGCTGGTTACTGATCTAAATAATGGAATCTAATCTGGGATTCCCGACATAAACATTTAAATGTTTGTAATTTTTATCTAACTATTATTATATGCCAAAAAAAGGTAAAGGGATTGTTTCTGACTTTACAGGACTCATGAAGAAAGTAATCTATGGAACGAATGAACTTCCACCAAACGTCAAACGTGTTTTAGGAGAAGTCGGTGATGCTGTTATTACTGGAGCAGAAATTGGGAGAACCCCCGTTCAATCTGTCATCACTGGAATCATTAAATTGGTCGCTTCTACGCCTTACGAGAAATTGTTCCATTTGTTCATTATTTTACACACAACAAAAGGAGATGTCAAATTCGAAAAGAATGAACGTATTAATATGGAGCGTAAAGGAATGCCAAGTGGTGCGGAATCAATCAAAGTGCCAAGTGTTCCAAGTGGTTTGACCGTTCAACAATTGGTCGATAACACCGCAAAATTATTAGGAAGAGATTTTATTCGATACAGTGCAAAGGGTGCTAACTGCCAAGACTTCCAAATTGGAATATTAAACTCCAACAACATGAACACACCTGAACTTCAGAAGTTTGTCAAACAAGACACCAAAGAAATATTTAAGAGTCCATGGTTTAGAAAGTTTGCGAATACAGTGACGGATATTGCTGGACGTGCTAACATTCTTTATCAAGGTGGAAATATTAAAAAGTTTCGAAACAATGAACTGAACAACACTGAAATAGATAAACTTATTAAACATTATCGTATTCAACCTTATCACGGATGTCATATAGTGAATGAACTACCGCCTAGACTTCGTAATGGGTTCTATGTTTTAAACCTTAATGGGCAATCTCATTGGGTTGGATTACTCAAAAATGGTTCTAAATGCTTTTACTTTGATTCTTTTGGTTTTGGTGCTCCTACGGTATTAGAACAAAAGATGAATAAAGACTATGTATGGAATGACGAAGATATACAACATATTGATTCGTCTTCGTGTGGTTGGTATGTGGTCTGCTGGATGCGAACAATGATGCATGATCCAACTGAAAAAGGTTATAAATCGTTTATGAAATTATTTTATAAACGAAATAATAAAGAAAATGAGGCGGTTCTTGGTGGTTTGTTATGTTAG